>JFJP01041007.1_pt1 | contig 10322 bp, 4 predicted proteins | sample 431651 | NCBI WGS metagenome assembly JFJP01 (sample SAMN02602958, study PRJNA72255) | Microbial mat metagenome, whole genome shotgun sequencing project. | biome: fresh water; feature: sink hole; material: water; isolation source: purple microbial (photo- and chemosynthetic) mats found in... | reverse complement strand
TTGATTTTATCTTCATTTGATATAAAATCCTTAGGTGTTTTTGATTTATTCAAATAAAAAAACATCTAGTATGTATGTGTTATTTTATCCTTAGTCGTCTTATGTTTGAACGGTTGAGAATGAGAAGCCTTATTGTTAAGGCAAATTGAATTATCTTAAATTCCTCTATTGGCTTGGGGTTGGTTGGTGAATTGAGGGAAAAACTTCTTCGTGAAAATGAAGAAGTTTTTTTTTATGCATTAACAACTGCTTAGCATTCAATTACCTAATAAAGCATTCATGCGCATAGATGCTTTCTCAAGAATATTTATTCCCCTTTTGAATTTCATTTCATTCTAAATAAATTTAGAAAAGCCATTTTTATATTGCTTTTTTATTCTTGTATTAAATTTAAATTATTTTTGTGTATGATCTCGAAAAGTCTATTTTTGTGATCGAACTAATCTTACTGTATTGAAAGAAGGTTTATTAATAGAAGGTTTAATCAGAAGAGAAAAGGTAGTCTTTGATTACGTTTTTAATTACTACTACTCTGGACTCTGCGCATTTAGCATGCAATATCTAAATGATAAAGAATCTGTTGAAGATCTTGTACAGGATTTTTTTGTTTCATTATGGATAGATAGTCAGAACCTGCATATTAATACTTCATTGAAAGCATACCTGTTTACATCTATTAAGAATAGATGTCTCGATACACTGAAACACAAAAAAGTCATTGAAAAGTACAGAACTTTCATGCTTTTTGGTTCTGATAATTTTGAATCATCTGTTGATTTTTGGTTTGCCGAAACAGAATTACGTCAGACAATAGAAGCCAGTATGGCAAAACTATCTCCTCGTTGCCGCGAAATTTTTGAAAACAGCAGGCTCAATGGTCTGTCAAATCAGGAAATTTCTAACAAACTTGGTATTTCAAAACGTACTGTTGAGTTACAAATCAGTAATTCACTAAAGATATTGAGAATTGAACTTTCTGAATTTATGCCGCTCTGGCTGGTTATTTGGTTATTGAAATAGAAAAGTAATTTTTATATATGTGTTTTTATTTGCTTTATCGTCTTATACTAGAACAGTAATGAGAACAAAACCTTAGCTCAGTTTAAATTTATAACTTTATGCTTTTAATAAGGTTTCAGCGAAATAAAATATAAGGGCTGATATCAGAAGAAATGCTAATTGTCGGTAATATTTTATATATACCCGGAATTACATGAAAACTCGAAATCCTTAAAATTACAAAAAGTGCATAAGTCTCAAATTTTCACTGAATCTCTTAATTTAAATTTTTTCCATAGTGAATACTAATTTTAACGATATAGAAGCACTGTTGGCCAGCTATTTATCCGGGGATATATCTGATGAAAGCCGAATGATTGTTGATAGCTGGCGAAAAGAATCACCTGAAAATGAAAAATTATTCCAGGAGATGCAATATGCATGGAATGCTATACCCATTTTGCAGGAAATGGAACAATTTAATTCATTCGAAGCATTAAAGAAAATTAGTCCCATGCTTGAACAGGAGGGTTCAGGTATCAGATGGATTAAAATTCTGCAGCGCATTGCTGCAATACTTATAATACCATTAGTTGCTTATGCAGGATATATGACAATAAGCAACATTTCATTAAAAAAACTTTCTGAAACAGAATCCATAATTCAGACGATTTCGTCCAGGCAAGGCATGGTATCGAAGCTCACTCTCAGTGATGGAACTAAAGTCTGGCTAAATTCAGGGTCATCTTTACAATTTCCGCTCAGGTTTACCGGGAATAAAAGACAAGTTAAATTGAAAGGTGAAGCATATTTCGAAGTTGCTAAAAATGAAAATCAACCTTTTCTTCTAAATGCTAATGAACTCAATGTTGAAGTTCTGGGAACTTCTTTTAATGTTGTGAGTTACGACGATGAGTCTGTTTCTGAAGTAGTTCTTGTTACCGGAAAGGTTAAATTATTTTCAGAATCGGATAACAGTGAAAAGCAATATGGTTTCATGCATCCGGGTCAAAGGGTAGTTTATACAAAAAAATCACAAAAAGTAGCTTATGAAGAGGTAGATGTAAAAAAGTATATAGCCTGGCGTAATGGGGACCTGATTTTCGTGGACGATTCAATGAACGAGGTTGTTAAACGACTCAGCCGCTGGTTTAATGTAGAGATTTCTGTTAAAGACCCGGAGATCAATGATTATATTTATAAAGCTACGTTTTCCGATGAAACTCTTTCGCAAGTATTGTACATGCTTAAAATTTCAGCGCCTATCGATTATCGGATAGTTGAAAGTAAACCTTTACCTGATGGAACATTCACCAAACAAAAAGTAATTTTAATGAAGAAAAAGGAATAAAAAAAATACCGGAGAAGATACTTCAATATCAACTCCGGCATAAGACCGGTATTCTTTTTCGAAGAATGAATGCCGAGACAATTAGTTGCTAACTCTAATCTTTACAAAGGTATGAAAAAAAGACCATGTCTCACGGGATGGGGGTCAAAAAATGACCATCTCTTTAGAAAAATCTTGATGACAATGAAGCTAACCTTAATCATCATTTTTATTTCCCTGGGTTCATTACGAGCCGAAAGTGTTTACTCTCAGACGACCCGATTGAATCTAAATCTCAAAGATGCACCTGTAAAAGATGCCTTGCTGCAAATTGAAGAAAAAAGTGATTTTTTCTTCCTCTACAACCTTAAATTGATTGATGTAAACCGAAAAGTAACCGTTTCGGCAAAGAATCAAAGAATTGATGAAATCCTAAAGCAAATGTTTAAGGAAACGGATGTGGTTTACACTTGCGTTGGAAAACAGATTATCCTTACAAATAACGCTAATCGTAAAGGTTTCAATAAACTAACCGGGAATGAAAATCAACAAATTTTAGTAACGGGAACAGTAAGAGATGAAAACGGGACACTTCCGGGAGTAAGTATACAAATAAAAGGAACTACCAGGGGAACAATAACTGATGTTAATGGTAAATTTTCACTAGAGGTTCCAGATGCAAATGCTACACTCATTTTTTCATATATTGGATATACATCGCAAACTATTGACTTGCAAGGTAAGTCCAGTTTGGATGTACTAATGGTTGCAGATGCTAAAAATCTGGAGGAAGTTGTAGTTATTGGATATGGTACTAAAGTTAAAGGAGCTATAACAGGGGCTATCGTTAAAACTGATAGCAAAACCTTTGAAACAAGGCCTATTACCAATACTATGGATGCATTGCAGGGAGCCTTGTCGGGTGTAACTGTAACCCGTAGCAGCGGTCAGCCGGGTGCTGAGGGATATTCTTTACAAATCAGGGGTTATTCCTCAATTAATGGCAACAGACCTCTGGTATTAATTGATGGGGTTGCTGGAAACATTGATATACTTAATCCTAACGATGTTGCGGATGTTACTGTGCTAAAGGATGCTTCAGCTTCAATTTACGGAGCTCGTGCTGCTGACGGGGTCATATTAATTACAACTAAAAAAGGAAAGAAGGGTAAGCCAACCATTTCTTATTCATATAATTATGGAATAAAAACGCCGCAATATTTAAAGAAGATGGCCAATACCATGCAGTTGGCAGAGATGTATGATGAAGGTATGACAAATATAGGACAGATAGGATTAGACCAATCTGTTTTTGATAAAATTGCTGCCAATGCCGAACCAGATCCAAACGGGGGGTGGATGAAATATTTAGAAAATTACCCTGGTTTTTATCAAAGCTTTGATTGGAACGAAATTGTCTATGGAAAAGGTGTTCAGCAGATGCATAATTTAAGCATTTCTGGTGGAGGTGATAATAATACCTATTTGCTTTCAGCAGGTTATGAATCAAATGGAGGTATTTTTAATTATGGGGAAAATAAATCGAACAGGTACAACTTAAGATTAAATTATGATTTTAATTTGCTTAATCGGATAAATATTGAAACCAGGACTACTTTTGACAATGCAGTAACAACAGAACCCAGTTTTTTAGGGGAAGCTTTGAGAGTTCTATGTAGAAGCTGGAGCTATTTGCCTGTTTACAATTCTATCGGTCAATATTATAAGTATCAGGGGTACGGTAATCCTGTATCAGATTTAGTTGAAGGGGGGGAGAGCACATCCGATTATTCCAGATTCTCAACCAATTTTAAGGCCGATGTAAAGATTGTTGAAGGTTTAAAATTTATTTCTCAAATTGGAGTTGAACTTGGGTACTGGCACGGAAATGCTAATTACCCTAAATTTCAGGCGTATGATTGGACGGGAGGTAGCCAGGGAATTTATAACGATCCTAATTCGGCATATTATGCGAATTCTACCAGTCTCTATAAAACATTTACAAATTACCTTGACTTTAATAAGACATTCTTTACCAAGCATCATTTAAATCTGATGGTGGGTACAGCTTTTGAAGAATATAATGGGGCATATCAGTCTACAACCGGGTATAATTTTACAAGTAACGAGTTGTTTACCCTTAACTTGTCAGATAAAACCAAATTGGATTATACCAAGAATTTCACCGGAAGTGCATCTGGTAATGCTTTGAGTTCATATTTTGGTAGGTTCAGTTATTCATACAGTAATAAAATATTTGTCGATATTACAGCCAGAATGGACGGGAGTTCAAAATTTGCACCAGAAAAACGTTGGAGTGCAGTATTCCCGGCTATATCAGCATCGTGGAATTTGACAGAGGAGGCATTTTTCAAATCATTGAACTTATTTGATAAATTTAAATTGAGAGGTTCATGGGGCCAGGCAGGTAACCAGGAACTAAGCTTTGGGAACTACGATTACATACCTCTTGTTTATATTTATGGTACATATCCCCTGGGATCACCTAATGTTGGATTATCAGGAGCCGAATCAAGCATAGCATCGTCAAGCAGGAGTTGGGAAACTATTGAAACTATGAATGCCGGTCTCGACTTTGCCGTTTTAGATTCACGATTAACAGCTAGTTTGGATTATTTTATCAAGAAAAATAAAGACATGCTTGTTGGAGTACAGGTACCTGCAACTTTGGGAGGCAGTCCGCCAACAAATAATGCTGGTACACTCGAAACAAAAGGCTGGGAATCATCGGTTACATGGGCGGAGCAAAAAGGAGATTTCAGGTACAGTGTTTCAGCCTCACTCAGTGACGCCAAAAACAATCTCATTGACCTTGAAGGAAATGATGCGTATTATGAAGGGTTAAATTATGCACGGGAAGGATACTCACTGTATTCCTATTTTGGTTACCAGTTTGATGGAATTATTCAAAATGAAGAGCAATTGACTAAATATAAAGAATTACTGGGAATACCTGCAACTATTGGAATCGGAGATGTAATGTACAAGGATATTGACGGAGATGGTAAAATTACATCCTATGGTGATCCTGCACAAGGTACAACGGGAGATATGCAATATTTAGGTAACAAATTACCAAGGTACACCTACTCAGCAAATCTCAATGTCTCGTATAAGAACTTTGATTTAAGTGTGTTTATACAAGGCATTGGTCAAAGGAGTGAAATAAAATATGGCGATTTTGGTCAGCCTTATTACTTTGTTTGGCATCAACCGCTAGAATATTTTTATGGAAAAAACTGGACTGTAGATAATCCAAATGCAAAATATCCACGTATAACACCTGGAGCTGTTGGCGCTGACGAGCTAAGGGACTGGAACTGGAGAACTTCAGCCATGCGTGTTGATAATATGGCTTACCTGAGAGTTAAGCAGATAACACTGGCTTATAATATTCCCCAGGCAATTTGCAGTAGCCTGAAAATGCAAAGCATCCGGATATATGCCAGTGGTAAGGATTTATTCACTATTTGTAAAGGAACATGGAATAAATCATACGATCCGGAAGATACACGAGGGGATGAAGCAACGTATCCGCTGAGTAATGTTATTTCATTTGGTGCTGACATTAAATTCTAAAAACCTCAACTTAAAACTAATGATCATGAAACATATAATTCTTAAATCAGTCGTTGTTGCCATCCTGCTTTCGGGATGTGCGAAGGATCTTGATTTGACACCTAAGGACACAATTTCTGACGCATCGTTTTGGAAAACTGTTACCGACTTCAAGATGGGAGCAAATAACCTTTATTACTCATTAGAAGGACTAGGTTTTGGTGATACCGAATCAGATATTGCATTCAACACATCAAATTCAATAAGCAATGGCACGTATCAGCCCGGCGAAACATCTGGCGATTGGAATTCGCCTTATGCCTATATCCGAAGATGTTGTAATATCATATCCAAGGCAAAAACTGTAGAAATAGCAGAAGATGTTAAGGTATATGCTGCGGAAGCAAAGTTTTTCAGGGCTTATAATTATTGGCGATTATTAAGGCTTTATGGTGGCGTTCCTCTTATTACTGAAGTTTTGGACTTAGATAGTGAGGCTTTATATGGTTCAAGAGCCAGCAGAAAGGAAATAGTTGATTTTATTCTTCAGGATTTAACTGAAGCTGCTACCGACCTGCCTGTAAGTACAGCATTAGTCGCTGCTGACAAAGGCAGGATTACCAAAGGAGCCGCAGATGCTTTAAAGGCGAGAGTGGCCTTATTTGAAGGCACATGGGGTAAATATCGTAGTGATGCAAATGCAAACGGGTATCTTGACATAGCAATCGCTGCTTCCCAAAGTGTAATTACCAGTGCTCAATACAGTTTATTCACAGGTAAGGGTGCTAATAGCTACCGCTATCTATTTATTGAAGAAGGAGATGATTCAAAGGAGATTATATTAGACCGGCGCTATCAAAAGGATATCGAAGGTCAAGTGTACCCAGCTCTGATTCAAAGACTTGGTTACCTGCCAACCAAAAAATTAGCTGATATGTATTTGTGCAACGATGGAATACCTATTACTAATTCGACATTGTTTAAAGGTTATGGAACGACTACTTCTGAGTTTCAAAACCGTGATCCTCGTATGGCAATGACAATCATAATACCTGGCACCAGTGTTGGTGTAGTAGGTTACCCAACACCAATACCCAATTGGCCTTTCTACCCACAAAGGGTACCGAATACTGGTTATACTATATATAAGTATGCATCTGAAAATGTTTATGCTAATACTCAGGGAGAAAGTCCTAACTTCAATTTTGATAATCATATAATAAGATATGCCGAAGTGCTTCTAATTTACGCTGAAGCTACATTTGAGAAAAATGGATCAATTTCCGATGCTGATCTGGATAAATCAATAAATCTCATCCGGCAGAGGGTAAACATGCCATTATTGACTAATGCTTCTGTTTCATCGAATGGATTGGATATGAAAACGGAAATAAGAAGGGAAAGAACTGTTGAACTGGCTCTGGAAAATTTCAGATATGATGATTTAAGAAGGTGGAAAACCGCTGAAATAGAAATGATTCAGGATATAAGAGGGATAAAGATAGTGGGTACAACATGGACAGACCCTGTTCTTATATCAGGTTCCAATAAAAACCCTTATAAAAAGGCAAGCTGGCAAAGCAAAACGGATGCTGAGGGGTTTATTGTTGCTGAAAGCAGTACGGGTAGGTTTTTCAACCCTGAAAAACATTATTTAAGGCCTCTGCCAACAAAAGAAATTCTGATAAAGCCAAAGTTGGAGCAAAATCCAAACTGGTAGTTTCAAATTATACTTCGAAGAAATGACGCTTCTAAAAGGGTGGAAAAACCACCCTTTTATTGCCGCCGCATTCATTTTACTATAGCGATTTTTTATTGAGTAAAAGCGAAAACAGCAGTTAAAGCTGAGTTTAATTCTTGAAAAGTGTCCATAAGATGAAATTTGGAAATCCAAATCTTGATATGAAAAAATTAATAGTTACAGCCATTTGCGGCTTTCAGTTATTGTGTGCCTTCGCGCAACAAACCAATACAATAAGTTTAGATGGTGCGTGGCGAGTTGCCCTCGATGTCTTTTATCAAGGAAATGAAAGGCAATGGTATAAGCATCAGTTGCCAAGTACAAAGGATTTACACCTGGATTACTCTATATATTTTAGGGGAAGTGATTATTTGGTTTCCGATTGGATGCGTTTACCCGGAACCATGGATGAATCCAATATTGGCGTAAAACTATATCCCGAAAAAGCATTTTCCGAGGGCTTGCAAAAAAAAATAAATTATGATGGCCCATTTTGGATACAACGTACAGTTACTATTCCAACAGACTGGAATGGGAAAACTGTTATTTTTTCGATGGAACGAACCATTGGTATAAGTACTGTGTATTGGGATGGGAAATTAGTCGGTGAAGCCTCCGGTTATGAAGCTCCACAGAAATTTGAAATTAATAATTTACTGACAGGCTCAGGTGATCATATAATTACTGTATTTGTAAATAAAAACGATAAACGATACCGACAGGTAGGTCATGGAGTGGTTGGAGAGAACGGAGTTGGATGGACTGGTGTGGTTGGGAGAATAGAGATGCAGGTTCAGAATACTTCACATATAAAAAATTTACAAATCTTTCCGAATATCGAAAAAGGCTCTCTAAAAACTACTTACACCATTGGACAAAACGGTAAGCAAAATAAAGATATTGTAGTCAACTTTTCGGTGCGAAAAAAGAAAGCAGGTAGCGAGTTTGAAAATTTAAAGACCATACATATTAAAAGTGAAAGCATTGAAAAACAAAGTTTGGAATTATTACTTCCAAAACCGATTGAATTGTGGTCAGAATTTAACCCCAATTTGTATGAGTTAAAAATGGAGGTTTTAGTGGATGACATAGTTGCAGATGTTATCTATGCAACTTTTGGTATGCGAAGCTTCACCACGCAAAATGGGAATTTTACGATAAATGACAAAAAGACCTTTCTGAGACGAGCTGAATATGACGGCGCTTCACCAATCAAAAACTATCCGAGTATGGAAAAGCAAGACTGGCTAAGGTTGATGGGAGTTGCAAAAGAGTATGGACTAAATAGCCTTCGTTTCCATACATGGTGTCCGCCTGAAGCAGCGTTTGAAGCTGCCGATGAGCTAGGCCTTTACCTTCAGGTAGAATTGCCTTCTGCCTGGGGTGGAGATGTTACAGCGGATTATCCAATGAGAGAATTAAAAACTATTTCAGATGCTTATGGCAATCACCCTTCCTTCTGTATGTTAACGTTAGGCAATGAGCGGTTTACCCATAACGATAATACCAAAAAAGCAATAATTGATGCCAAACAATATGATCTAAGGCATCTTTACAGTTGTACTTCACATCCCCTTGCGATGAATTGTGTTGACGACTTCTATGAAGCTGCTGACGCCGGAACGAAAGACAAGTTGTTAGTTGGCATTGAATGGGGCGGTGGTGATGTGGTTACATCAACCAGGTTTAATACAAAAGCACCTGAAACAAAAAGTGATTACCGAAACGCTATAAGAGATTTTGATGTTCCAATCGTTTCTCACGAGGCAGGTCAATGGGCGATGTTTCCACACTTAGAGGAGATTTCAAAGTACACTGGTATTTTGGAAAACACAAACTATGAGAGAATCAAAGAATCCTTAGATAAGAAAGGTATGCTTGAATATGCCGCTGATTTTGCTATGGCTTCGGGGAAGTTTGCCTCTTTACTGTATAAAGAAGAAATAGAATCTGCTTTAAGGACCCCAAATTTCGGAGGTATCTGCCTGTTGGGAATAACAGATTATCAAGGACAGAATCTTGCTGTTGTTGGAATTTTAGATGCTTTTTGGGAATCAAAAGGAATCGTTTCACCCAAACAGCATCGTATGTATTGTTCGCCCATTGTTCCATTGGCCAGAATGGAAAAACGGGTGTGGAAACAAAACGAAACTTTTACTGCAAATGCTGAAGTAGCAAATTTTGGTGAAAAGGACATATTAAAAACACAACCTATATGGTCAATTGCTTCCGAAAATGGTATAGTATTATTTAAAGGGCAGTTTGCAAAAAATAATATCCCTACCGGCGGTTTGAGTTCTCTGGGTGATATCTCGGTATCATTAAATAAAATAGCAGCACCACAAAAATTGATCTTATCAATTGAAATCCCAGCAACAGAAATAAAAAACACCTGGGATATTTGGGTATATCCTTCCGAGATGGAAGCAAGTGATAGTAAAGTTAAAGTTTTTGAAAAGTGGGACAATAATGCAAAGAAGGCATTGGAGTTGGGCGAAAGTGTTTTGCTTTTACCAAAAAAACAATCACTTAAAGATGGCTACAGGGAGAGTTGTTTTACAACTGTATTCTGGAATTCACTTTTCAAGAATTTTCAAAAAGCCCATACATTAGGCTTGTTATGCGACCCATCACTTCCTGTGTTTAATAGCTTCCCAACCGATAGCTTTTCCA
>JFJP01034998.1_pt1 | contig 10322 bp, 9 predicted proteins | sample 431651 | NCBI WGS metagenome assembly JFJP01 (sample SAMN02602958, study PRJNA72255) | Microbial mat metagenome, whole genome shotgun sequencing project. | biome: fresh water; feature: sink hole; material: water; isolation source: purple microbial (photo- and chemosynthetic) mats found in... | reverse complement strand
ACCATGCTGATACCCGCCATGGTCGATGACGGCTATGACGCGGACTTCTCAGCCGCTGTAACCGCCGCTTCGTCAATAATCGGGCCTACCATACCGCCGTCCAACATGATGGTCATCTACGGTTCGCTGATGAACGTGTCGATAGCCGGCCTCTTTGCCGCGGGCTTCCTCCCGGGCCTGACGCTTGCCGCGCTACTCATGCTGATGACGGCGTACCTGTCGTACAAGCGTGGCTATCCCAAGGGTCTCAAGTCCAACTTCAAGGAGAAGCTGGTAGGTTTCAAGAACGCGATCATTCCGCTCCTGATGCCCGTCATAATCCTGGGCGGTATCCTGACCGGTGTCTTCACGCCGACCGAAGCCGCGGCCATCGCCGTACTGTATGCCCTGGTCATCGGCTTCTTCGTGCTCAAGACGCTGAACCTGAAGGACATCGCTCCCATGCTCATCAAGACGGCCAGGATCACCGGCGTGGTGTCAGGTTCCGCAGGCCATAGCGTCTTTCCTCCTGGCAACGACCAACAGTCCCAAGCTGATACTGCTGATGATCCTCATCCTGATGCTCATCGTGGGAATGTTCATGGACATTGCCGCCGCGCTGATCATACTGGGGCCGATACTGCATCCGATAGCGGTTGGCATCGGCATGGATCCGATCCACTTCGGCATGGTGATGGTGCTGTCACTCAACATCGCGCTGATGACGCCGCCCGTGGGTGCCTGCCTCTTCGTGGCCTGTTCCATTTCCAAGATTTCCCTGGCCCAGCTGTCAAAAGCGATCTGGCCGTACATCATCATGGAAGTGCTCTGCCTGTTCCTGATCGCGTACATACCGGAAATTTCTCTGTTCTTCCCGAGGCTGCTGGGATTCTGACCGGGCAATAGTATTTTTTGTGCTGACTACGAGGGGCCACCGCAAAGTGGCCCCTTTTTTCATGTTCGGTTGTATGAGGCGAGCGAATGGATGAGGGCATGAGCTGCGAGTTGCGGTCTCAGGCCGCCTTCATCCTCAGGCGTTGCGCCAGGAAGCTGGCCGCTACGACGATGATGGCGCCGGCAAGCTGGTTGGGGGCGAAGGATTCGCCCAGTACCAGCACGCCCAGCAGCACGCCTATGGGAACCTCGGAGTAGGCGAGCGCACCGTACTGGAAAATCGGCAGCCGTTTCATGGCAAAGAAGAAGCAGAAAAAACCGGCCATGCCCACTGCGGCACCGTACGCCGCGCCGATGGCGATGTCCGGTACAGTTGCCGAGCCCAGTTCCGCGATCAGGAACGGCAGGTAGATGACTGCCCCTACTGCGTTCTGGAAATAGATGGCATCCGTCTCCCCGACTGTCGCCAGGGCTTTCTTGAACATGATCACGGTTACGGCAAAACCGGCAGACGCCGCCAGCATGAGGAGGCTGCCGTAGAGGTCACGGTCCGAGAGGCCCAGCCCCCGGTGCAGGTTCATGATGACCACCCCAGCGAAAGACAGCGCGACCAGGCTGACCCGGGCAGCGCCCGGCGCTTGTCTCGAGCGGATGCCGTCGAAGATCAGGGCGAAGATTGGCCAGAGGTAGAGGAGTACCACGGCGTTGCCTACCGAGGTCATCTTGTAGGCCATGACGAAGAGCAGCATCCTGACCGCGTTGATGGCGGACGCTATCCAGAGCCCTTTGCGCTGCCCCGGTATTCCCAGCGCCCGGCCGCCACGCAGCATAGACGGCAGCGTCAGGAGTACGGGTATCCCCATCCTGAAACCGGTCATGGCCAGGCTCGAGAAGCCTGTGCTTTTTATGTACAGCCCGCAGGAACAGGTTTCATCGTGGGAAGCCTCGGTTGACGGGTGATCGGCTACTATCCCATTGCTGAAGGCGCAGCATCAACCCCTGACCTGGTTCTTTGATTCTTTTATAATGGTTGGTGGTGATATGCGGAGCATATATCTGAGTCACAAGGATTTTTATGGGTGTAAAGAAATGATAGGGTAATATAAAAAATGCGCATGATCTTCTACACCACGTCCACGGTTATGCCCAGATCGCGCAGGGCTGCGATGGTATCTGCCGGGGCACCGTCATCGGTGATGATGCGCTCGAAGTCCTGCACTTCAGCAAAGAAGCCCCTTTGGACCTTACCGAATTTGGTTGAATCGACGAGTAGTATCCTCTGCTGCGCCGACTGTATGGCTGTCCGCTTGAGCTCACTCTCGAAATCATCAGAACAGGTAACTCCAAGTTTCAGGTTGATTCCGCTCGCCGAAATGAAGGCTTTGTTTGACCTGCTGTTCCGTAGCAGTTTGATGGCTTCCCTGCTTTCAAACATCATGGAGCTGCTGTGGTAGAGGCCCCCGGTAAGCATGATCCGCGAGTTGTCCTTCTGCAGCAGGCACAAGAGTATGTTGAGGCTGAAGCAGAAAACAGAAAGTTTCATGCTCGCGGGAATGCTGTTGACGAAGTACTCCATGGTAGAACCTGCGTCGATTATGATGCTGTCGCCAGGTTGCAGCAGTCCAAGCGCAGCCATTGCTATCCGTGATTTCTGTTCCGCGCGCTCTGTTTTTGCTGTTATCAGTGAATACTGGTTTCCTGAAACCGGTTTCTGGTTGCCTGTATGGAACAGCACGCCACGAACCAGCAGGAATCCTTCAGCTTCCGGTATCCCTTCAAGGTCCCGCCTGATGGTCATGGTCGTGACATCCAGCTTTTCTGCCAGGTCCTTGATTGCGGCTGATCCCTTTATCATGACGCTGGATTTGATCTCCTCGATCCTGCGTTGCTTGCTCGTCATGGCCAGACTCCTTCTCCCCAGGTTAGTACGATGCCCCTTGGCCGTACCATGCATGCTTTATGAAAAATCACGATAAAAAAAACTTGACAACATAAAAAGACAATGTTAGAACAGTAACATATAAATGTGAATATCATTACAATTTTAACATTTACTCTACAATTGTAACATTATAGGAGGAAGAAGTGAATAAAGGAAAGCGTGAATTCAAGAAAGCAATTGTCGATGGTGGCAAATACATGCTCGATCAGGGATTGACGGTTGGAACCTGGGGCAACCTGAGCATCAGGGATCCTGAAACCGGATTGATTTACATCAAACCCAGCGGCATGCCGTATCCTGACATCACCGAGGACGATGTTGTCGTCATGAACAGCGAGTTCAAGGTGGTAGAAGGCCACCGCAAACCGTCGATCGAGTACAACTTTCATATAGCCATCATGAATGCCCGCAAGGACGTCAATGCGGTCCTTCATACCCACCCCATCTATTCCAGCGTCTTTGGTGTCCTGCGGGAGGACATTCCCGGCATCAGCGAGGACTTCGTCCAGATCGTCGGTGACAAAATAATCAACTGCGAGTATTCGCTGCCAGGGACTCCTGAACTTGCGGTCAATGTCGTGAAGGCGCTCGGGCAGAACAACGCGGTGCTTATTCCAAACCATGGCACGGTATGCGTCGGCGGCGATTTCGCCGCTGCCGTCAAGATCATCTTCGTTGTGGAAAAGTCCGCCCACATCTACATCCTGGCCCGTTCGATAGGCAAACCCTGCCTCATCGACCCCGCCGACATCAAGGCGATGCAGGATTTTGCAAAGAACTTCTACGGGCAGGGCAAGTAGGTTTTTTCACCGCCGCAAGCGGATTGAGAAATAGTCGTATCACTATTCAGGGGGTGTCATGATGAAGAAGGTTCTTGCAGGACTGGTTCTGGCCGCCGGTATTTTTGGTCTCACACAGGGAGCGTTTGCTCAGGCCGCAAAGGGAAAGTACGAGATAGCGACGGTCGTCAAGATCACCGGTATCCCATGGTTCAACCGTCTTGAGGTAGGCGTCAAAAAGGCCGGTGTGGATCTTGGAATCAACACCTACCAGCTTGGGCCGTCCGATGCTGATCCAGCCCAGCAGGTGAAGATGGTTGAAGACCTCATCAACAAGGGTGTGAGCGCAATCTGCATTACTCCAAACGATGCGAAGGCTCTCGAACCCGCCTTTGCCAAGGCGAAAGCCAAGGGCATCATCGTCATAACCCACGAGTCTCCCGATCAGAGGGGCAAGGACTATGACATCGAGATGATAGACAACGTCAAGTTCGCCCGCCATTTCTGGGATGAACTTGTAAAAAGCATGGGAACCTCGGGCAAGTATGCCATTTTCGTCGGTGGACTGACCGTGCCGCTCCATAATCTCTGGGCTGACGAGGGACTCAAGTATGCCAAGGAGAAGTATCCCAACCTGAAGCTCGTTTCCGACAGGATTCCCTGCGGTGAGGATCAGGAACTCTCAAAGCAGACGATGCTTGAACTGCTGAAGACCTACCCCGACATCAAGGGCGTGATAGGTTTTGGTAGTCTTGGTCCTCTCGGCGCTGCCCAGGCGATAAAAGAAAAGGGCAAGGTTGCCCAGGTTTCCATAGTCGGCACGGTGCTTCCTGCACCAGCGGCCAAATACCTGAGTGACGGTTCTCTGCGGAGCGGTATCCTCTGGGATCCCAAAGATGCCGGCTATGCCATGACCTGGGTTGCCAAGCAGTTGCTCGATGGCAAGAAGATCACCAACGGTATGGAAATCCCCGGACTCGGCAAAGTGACTGTCGAAGGCGACGTCATCAAGGTGGATGCCTGGATCGACATAACCAAGGCAAACGCTTCCAGCTTCGGATTCTGAGAATATATTCCAGTTCATGATGTCCGCGGGCCGGCTTGAAGAGCAGGCTCGCGGACAGCATGGAAACCGCATCGTTGTAGTACAGCTCCTGGTCAGGATGGGTTATAGAATGGTTGACGATTTTCTTGTCATGGAAAAAATCAGCAAACAGTATGCGGGCGTGAAGGCTCTCGATGCGGTGGATTTTTCAATCGCTGCCGGAGAGATACACTGCCTTGCCGGAACCAATGGTTCCGGCAAGTCTACCTTGATCAAGATCATATCAGGTGTCGAACAGCCGGATGCTGGCGGCGCTGTTTCAATAGAAGGTGCACGGAAGAGCGGGTACAGTGCGATAGATTCAATCGGTTACGGCATCGAGGTAATCTACCAGGATCTTTCACTTTTTCATAATCTCACCGTAGCTGAAAATATTGCGCTGAGTTCCATGATTTCTTCCAGGCGCAAGTTTTTTGCTCCAGGAGAATATACCAGGATCGCCGCTGATGCCATGAACCTCATAGGAATCGATCTGCCCCTCGATGCCAATGTCGGGCGACTCTCGGTTTCCGAACAGCAACTCGTGGCCATCTGCAGGGCACTTACCGGTGAGCTGAAACTTCTCATCATGGACGAGCCGACCACCGCCCTGACTAAAAAGGAAGTGGACAGGCTCCTGGGTGTGGTGCTGGATCTGAAAGGACGTGGAATATCCACGCTGTTCGTGAGTCACAAGCTGCAGGAAGTCATGCAGGTAGCGGACAGGGTGACGATACTCCGGGATGGCCAGAAGATTGGTTGCCATCCGGCTGCTGAACTGGATTCCAGGAAAATTGAATACATGATGACCGGTACCAATTTTGAATATTCCGGACGCGCTCCGGCAGTTTCAGATGCGGAGCCGCTCCTTGAGGTGGTAGCACTCTCCAAAAAGGGGAATTTCAAGGACATCACTTTTTCTGTACTGCCAGGCGAGATAGTCGGCATTACCGGCATGCTCGGCTCCGGCAGGACGGAACTTGCTCTGGCGCTGTTCGGGATGAACATGCCCGATTCCGGCAAGGCAAGCATGCGGGGCGTGCCATTGGATCTGAGGTCCGCGAGGAGTTCGATCCGCAGGGGCATAGCCTATGTTCCCGAGAACCGTTTGACCCAAGGGCTTGTCATGCCCCAGAGCGTAGAAAAAAATGCGCTTGTAACCGTCATAGAACGATTGCGGAGCAAGTCCGGATTTCTTGATCATCGACGGGCGGCCGCGCTCGTCAAGGAATTGGTGCGCAGGCTCAGGATCAAGGTGCCGTCCGTGTCGTCTCCGGTTGCAACGCTTTCTGGTGGAAACCAGCAGAAGGTCGTGCTTGCCAAATGGATAGCCACCAAGCCGGAGTTGCTCATTCTTGACGGTCCTACGGTGGGCATAGACATAGCGGCCAAAGGGGCCATCCACGAGTTCATCAAGGAACTCGCGGCAGAAGGACTCGGGGTGTTGCTGATATCTGACGAGGTTTCAGAAGTCGCGAACCTCTGCCATCGAGTGCTGGTCATGTCCCGCGGAAGGATTACCGCCGAGTTTCCCGCTGAAAGCACCCCGGAATCCGAGATACTCAAAAGCATAGAACTCACCGCGTGAATGGAGATTGCCTTGAGAAAGCTTGCCCGCTACACTGAAACGTACCTTGTCATCATCATTGCGTTTCTTTCAATACTCATCGCCGCCAAAAACCCGAGTTTCCTGACTCTGGAGAATATGTTTGACCTGCTCAAGAGCTATTCCTTTTTTGGGGTCATGTCGATCGGCGTACTGATGGTGCTCATTTCCGGCGGTATCGACATATCCTTCGCGGCGGTTGCCACTGTGGCGGAATACCTCGTGGCCCTGTTCATGATGCGCATCGGTGGCAATATATTCAGCGCCTTCGCCGTTGCAGCACTGGTAGGTTCAGTACTGGGATATATCAACGGCTTGCTCGTCAACAGATTCAGGATTCCACCCATCATTGCAACGATAGCTACCATGAACGCGTATTACGGCCTCCTCATTTTTGCCACGGGAGGCAAATGGATTTACGACTTGCCGATCTGGTTCAGCGATTTTGCCGAGATCCAGCTTTTTACCATCCATACCGCCAACGATTCAACGTACGGCCTTTCAATCATCACGATGATCTGGTTTGCTGTCATGGTGGCTGGAATCCTGATCCTCCGTTTTACCATGCTCGGCAGGAGCATCTATGCTATCGGTGGCGACAGGAAGTCCGCTCTCCGGGTTGGACTGAATGTCAGGCGAGCCGAAGAGTTTGTGTATTCCTTCATGGGCTTGCTGGCCGGCATAGCAGGTGTCATACAGGCACTGCTGGTCCAGACCGTAGCCCCGAATTCAATTGTTGGCAAGGAACTGAACATAATAGCAGCCGTTGTCCTGGGCGGTGCTAGCCTTACGGGTGGAAAGGGCAGCGTCTTTGGCGCATTCCTCGGGCTCGTGCTGCTTGCCATCGTCAAGAATGGCATGACGCTCATGGCCATACCGCCGGTATGGTACGAGTTTTTCGTGGGATGCGTGATCCTTCTCAGCGTCGGAATAACCTCGTACAAAGGCAAGCTCGAGAAACGACGCACAGCCACCATCCTGGTAAAAGCATAGGAGCCGTACCGATATGCCTGAACTCAACTCTGAAAAAAAGGCGCTGCTTGGAATTCTGGCCGGCGCGTTGCTCATACTCTCGCTGCTGAGTCCGGATTCATTCCTGACTGTCGGAACCTTCCAGGGCATGGCTTTTCAGTTGCCGGAACTCGGACTTCTGTCCATGGCTATGATGGTTGCCATGCTTACGGGTGGAATCAATCTTTCAATCATATCGACAGCCAATATTTCAGCGATCAGCGCCGCGCTGATACTGAGCCGTTTCGTCAATCCTGATGTACCCGCGTCGGGTGATGCAGGCTACCTGTTCCTTGCCCTGGTTGCTGCTGTCCTTGTTGCTGCTTTCGTTGGCCTGTTCAATGGATTCCTGATTGCGATCCTTGATATCCCACCCATACTTGCCACCCTGGGAAGCATGAAACTGTTGCAGGGACTGGCATTCATCGTCACGAAAGGCTATGTCATATCGGGCATGCCCGCGGGAATCGTCTACATAGGAAACGGGAGCCTGGCTGGAATACCGTTTCCACTGATCCTCCTGCTTGTATTTGCCGTGCTGCTGTCCATATACCTCAAGCACACGCCTGCTGGTTTTACTACCTTCCTCATGGGGTCGAACCCCATTGCCACCAGGTTTTCTGGCGTTTCGAACGAGAAGACCATCATCCTGACGTATCTCGTGTCCGGACTGTTCAGCGGTGCGGCCGGTATAGTCATGATGTCAAGATTCAATTCCGCGAAAGCGGGATATGGAGAGTCGTACCTGCTCGTTACCGTGCTTGCCTGTGTTCTGGGTGGCATAAAGAGCGAGGGCGGGTTTGGCGATGTTGCCGGCTTGATGCTGTCCCTGGTGATACTTCAGGTGCTTTCCAGCGGGCTCAATCTTTTGGGAATAAGCTCGTTCCTCACGCTCGCTCTCTGGGGCGCCATCATGATAGCGGTGATGCTGATGCAATTTTTCTTCAGCCGGAAACAGCGCATCGTCTGAGTATTCAATAGGGAGGATGCCTCATGGCCTTGAGCAGAACAGGTATGAACCGGTGTCATGTAGCGTTTGATTGTGGAAATTCCTCAATACGGGTCGTTGCGGGAATATTCGACGGTTCTTCCATCAGTACCCATGTTGTCCATCAGGTGCCCAATGAGACCATAGCCGTGAACGGACTGGAATATTGGGACATACTCTATATATTCAAGGAACTTCAGAAGGGTCTGAAGAAATCATTTCTGGAATTCGGGCGCATCGATTCCGTGGGCATAGCGACATGGGGCATTGATTTCGGCATTATTGGCAGGTCGGGTCAAATGCTCGGGAATCCACTCTGCTACCGGAACCAGCTCGGGCAGGAGATGCTTGGCAGGCTGACAGCCAGCCAGAAAGATGACCTTTTCAATGCCACGGGAATACCCGAACATCCGATGAATACCCTGTACCAGATTCTCGGCGTGCGCGAATTCCTGCCGGAACTCTTTGGCGCGGCTGAAACGATACTCCTCATTCCCGAATTGCTGGCCTGGCTTTTTACGGGCACAATGCGGGGCGAGTCGTCCATAGACAGCACGACCCAGATGATGGACATGCGCGACAAACGATGGTCTGCCAGGGTTATGAAAAGTTTTGATATCCAGCAGAACCTCTTTCCCGAGCCTATCGCCCATGGCGCATCGTACGGCATGCTGAGGGAAAGCATCGCAGCAGACCTGCGTATGCCGCCCTGCGAATTCCTGTGCGTACCATCGCACGATACCGCCTCTGCGGTAGTATCTGTTCCGACTGAGGAAGACGGTTTCCTGTTCATTTCTTCTGGCACCTGGTCCCTGATAGGCAGCGAAATGCGCCGACCCGTCATAGACGCCCGCGTTAGAAAATTCGGTTTTGCGAACGAGGGTGGTGCCTTTGATACCATAACGTTCCTCAAGAATTCCGCAGGCATGCATATACTGCAGAACATCAAGAACGAACTGGAAGAAGAGAGCGGTACGGTTGCCTGGGATGAACTGGTTGTGATGGCCGAACAGTACGACGGGGACGTACCCGTGTTCGATCCCAACGATCCGGTGTTCTACAATCCACCAAAAATGATTGACGCTATCAAGGGCTACGTTTCCAGGCACACCAGGCAACCAGGCTCGTTGTCCTCCCGGCAACTGGTGGCTTCAGCCTATACGTCGCTCGCGTGCAGTTACAGAAAAACCGTTGATGACATTGAAACCCTGACCGGCATCAAGCATGATGCAATCCATATCATTGGCGGCGGTTGCCGCAATGAGTACCTGAACCGCATGACTGCGGAACTTACCTGCAAAGAAGTCATAGCCGGCCCCGATGAGGCAACTTCAATCGGGAACCTTGGTGTGCAGATCATGGGGCGTGAGGGTAACCTGGACCTTGCTGGCATACGCCGCATCATAGCCAGTTCCCAGCGGATCAAGCGCTTCAATGCTGACGATGGTGGAAAGGTCGCTTGCAGGGACAAAAGCGTCTACGACGATTACCTGCGCTTGCTTTCCCCCATGTGAGGATTGATGCTACCCTTGTCTCTCATGCCCTCAATCCATACTATTAAAGTACTGGAGGAACGCCATGACCAAGACTGAAGGTACTTCAGCGCTGAAACCCGATGGACGCTATACCCTCTCCGGCTGGCGTTCCTGGCCATCAGATGAACGCTGGGAGCTGATAGACGGCATCGCCTACGGCATGAGCCCTGCGCCACGGGTTCCACACCAGGAAAAAGCCTATGATCTTGGCCGGAAACTAGGCAATTTCCTTGAAGGCAAACCCTGCAAACCCTACATGGCTCCCCTGGATGTCTTTCTTGAGGAAGCTGAACGGGACGATGGTGGAATCGTCGTGGAACCTGACGTTATGGTCGTTTGTGATCTCGGCAAAGTGTCAAACGACGGCATACACGGTGCACCGGATTTTGTGGCGGAGGTGCTGTCGGACAGCACCGCCTACAAGGACTTCGGCGTCAAGAAGGAGCTGTACGAGCGGGCCGGCGTGCGTGAATACTGGATAATCAATCCTGAAACGGGGGCTGT
>JFJP01049708.1_pt1 | contig 10324 bp, 7 predicted proteins | sample 431651 | NCBI WGS metagenome assembly JFJP01 (sample SAMN02602958, study PRJNA72255) | Microbial mat metagenome, whole genome shotgun sequencing project. | biome: fresh water; feature: sink hole; material: water; isolation source: purple microbial (photo- and chemosynthetic) mats found in... | reverse complement strand
CGCGACGAAAACAATTTATTGCTAATTAGCGACAGCACTCGGTTGCTTACCGAAATTATAAGCAACAACGATGCGCATTATATTTACGAACGTATTGGCGAGAAGTACAAGCACATTTTAATCGATGAGTTTCAGGATACTTCGGGTTTTCAATGGATTAATTTTAAACCGCTGATTTCGAATAACATTGCCGGTGGCACGCAGAATTTAATTGTGGGCGATATTAAGCAATCTATTTACCGTTGGCGCGGAGGCAATTGGAGGTTGCTGCTTTCGAAAGCGGCTGCCGATATTGGCAAACAGAACGTAAAGGACGACAGTTTGCATACAAACTACCGAAGCCACAAGAATATTATCGATTTCAATAATACCATTTTCAGCAATGCTTCAACCCTGTTGCAGCAGCAATTTAACGACGAATTGGCCGACTCGGTAGGATTTAAACCGCTTGCCGATTCGCAAGAAGTTCCTATAAATGAAGTGCTTGTAAAAGCATATGCCGATACGGTGCAATTGCCGAATAAAAAACTTGGCGGTGTGGTTCGCATCGATTTTATTGATACTAAACCGTTGGAGAACAATGAGGAATTATATGATGTAATTGGCGAATTGCTTCCCCAACGTATTGAAGCCCTGCTCGCATCTAAAGAACCAAAAAATATTGCTATTTTGGTTCGAAAAAACAAAGAGGCAAAGGCGGTGGTTAAAATGCTGTCGGATTATAAGCTACTTAACCCGGACAGCCCGAGGTACGATATTATTTCGGGCGATGCGCTGGTGTTAAAACAATCGCCGGCAATAAAACTTATTCTGGCAGCACTTAAATACTTGCAAAATCGAGCCAACAGTTTCAGTTTGCGCACTTTGGTGTTGGAGTATATATTTTATTTTGAAACTGAATCAACTGAATTAAATGAAATATTATTAGGAAAAGACAACGATTCGGAATTGTTGAGCTTCTTGCCCGTGGAATTTACTTCTCAAATTGAAGAAATAATTAAATTTCCGCTTTTCGAAAAAATTGAACAAATTATTGCTGCTTTTGGGTTGAATTTAAAAAGCGAATATATTCCGTATATAGCAGCATTTCAGGATTTTATTTTGCAGTATTCGCAAAATTACGCCACAAGTATCGATTCATTTTTTGAGCATTGGGACAGTTTAAGTACTGACATTACCGTGCCTGTTTCAGAAAAACAAAATGCAATTACTGTAATTACTGTGCACAAATCCAAAGGTTTGGCATTCGATACGGTTATTGTGCCGTTTTGCAATTGGGAACTTGAATCGCCCGGCGTGCTGGCAAACACCATGTGGATTGAACCGGCAAACGAACCGTTTAATAGGTTGCCAATTGTGCCGGTAAAATATTCATCCGAATTGAAATACAGCGAATTAGCTTGGGCTTATTTCGACGAAAAAATGTATCAGTACATGGATGCCATCAATGCATTATACGTAGCTTTTACGCGCGCCAGAACCGATTTGCATATTTTTGCTCCTTATAAAGAGCGCAAGCCGGGCGAAGAATTAAAATCGGTGGGCGAACTATTGCGAAAATCGGTATCGACTAATTCGATGGGTGAAAACAAATTGCTTGACCTGCAACAGTTTATCGAAATAGGAACTAACACCTTTATACTTGATATTGCGCATATTGAATCGGCTCCAAAAACTAAATCAGAAAGTAGCGAGCCTTTTAATTTGAATACTTATCCGGTATTCGATTGGCGCAAACGACTGACTATTAATCCGAAAAGCAGCGAGTTTTATATTGAAAGCATTCAATCGGTACACGATAAAGTGAATTTTGGAACGCTTATGCACAGGTTATTTTCAAAAATAGAAAACCCCGATGAAATTGATTTTGTGATTCATGAAATGGTTTTTGCCGGGCTTATTTCGGAAGAAGAAATGCCGGAAATTAAAACAAAAGTTTCCGAAGTATTAAAAAATCCGGTGGTAGCTGCATGGTTTTCTGCCGAATATGAAGCTATTACCGAAGCAGGCATATTAACCAAAGCCGGTGCTACTCGCATACCCGACCGAATAATTATTAAAGACAATAAAGCTACGGTTATCGATTTTAAATTTGGAAAACCCGAGCCGGAACATACGTTGCAAGTACTTGAATATATGCAACTTACCCGCGAATTGGGTTACGAAAGCGTGAGCGGGATTTTGTATTATGCCGAAACCGATTCGGTGGTCGAAGTGCATGACTAATAGTCGGTAGTGTCTTTGCTTTTTACCGTATTGGGGTCGTATTTATGACGGCTGAATTTTTGGCGATAACGTATAAGCAGTTCCTTAAAAGAATTAAATTCTTCGCGAAAAAACAAACCAATACCCTGAGTATAAGCCGATGAACCATACTGAATAGGGTCGGCGGTTTGTGCAAATGCTTTCATTCGTACTTTGCCGGTTTTGTTTAATTTAACATCAACGTTTAAGTCGCCTTTAAAATCCGACGAACTTTGCAAACCGGCAACTCCCACGTTCGAGTTTACGGTAATTCGGTCGTCCCAAAGTTTGGTAGAAACGGCAAGTTCAACCTGCGTATTTTTAATCGAATCGCCCATTTGGTAATTTACGCCCACATCAAAATTGTCAGATATTTGCGAAAGCCAAACATTCAACTGGTTCGAAATAAGTTCGCCGGTGCCTTGTCCTGCCGAAATGTTCGACATGTCTGAACCATAACCCGGCAAAGGCTGAAATTTATTTAGCACCAGCAACGAGAGCATTTGCTTGTTCAAATCGTCGCTTGAAAGGCTTTTTAAGCGTCCGTTTATGTCTTCCGACTGACTGGTAGAATTAACATCGACACCAAAGGTAATTTGCGGTTTTAGCAGCTTATCGGTCATGTACAAATGGCAATCAACCGGAGAACTTAACCCAATGTGGTCTTCTTCGGGTATTAAATCGTAGAGCGAAGCCTTTTTAATATTATACACGGCGTCTAAATCTATTTGCGCATTAAACGGGTCGCCTTCCCAATTAATAGTACCACCGCGCATAACGCTAAACTTCTTACTGAATAGTCGTTGTAAGGTAAATAAATAACTTCCTTCCTCAATCGTATAATCGCCAAACATATTGAACGTGCCGGCATTGTCTATTTCAATTTTCAAATCGCCATAGCCCTTTCCTTTAATAATATCGCCGGCTCGGGCATCAAAAATTAGTTGCATTTCGGCGTCGGGTGTGGCTTCGAGGTTTAGGTTTAGCTTGTAATTTAGCTTTTTCTTCGATTTTATGTGTTTTTGCGTAAGCAAAGTCGAATCGATGTTTACAAAACTAATAAAATCCGATTCGTACAATTGCGAAGTTCCTGCCAACGGAACTGCAAATCGAGTTCCTTTGCCGGTTTTAGCCGAAATATCGGCAGTAATGTTTTCCAAATTCCCGTAGGCGTTTACCACCAAGCGTTCGGCCAGAGCGGTACCAAAAAAGAAGGAGGAGTCGGTTTCGTGCGTATCGAGAATAGGAATATTATTGCCACTTAATGCAACATCAAAATTAATGTTAGCGAAATAGTTGTGCATAATTTTACCCGATACTTTGGCATTTCCTATTTCTATATTTCGAGCAAATTTTGGTATATCGGGTTTTAGTTGCAAACCGTCGAAAATTATAACGTTTTCGTCGAAAATAATTTTGTTTTTGCCGGTAACCGAATAGCGAGTGCCCAAAAAATCGACCGAGGCACCACCCGAAACAAAGCGCATTACGCCAAAAATAATCGGTTTTTGAACCGTACCGCTAATAAGCATCATTTCGGTGGAGGTTTTAAGGTTTAAATTCGATACAACTCCTTTTAGTACCGGCTGCAAAACCGAAAGATTAAACGTGTCTAAATTTACAATAAAATCTAAGTAACCTCCTTTTGGAGTGTAATTTCCCGAAATATCAATTTTTTGCCTTTTAAGTTTTGGGTTTTTGGTATGTATTTTAACATCAATGTTTTCGTACGTTTTATTCCAAGTAGAATATAAATGAAAATCGTCGTATTTTTCGCCGTTTACAAAGAAATTTATAATGGAATCTTTTAAAATGAAAACCGGGTCGTTGTATACGTTTTTAAGCAGCAGGTCGCCATTCATAACTCCTTTAAGCGCAAACCCGGTTGAATTATCTTTAGAGGTAAAATCTTCAAGTTCCAAATACCTGAATACCATATTCAACGAATCGTCCGGGTTTTCGGATACTTTGCCCCAAACTTTAATTCCTTTATGGTTATTGAAAACAATGAAATCATTAATCGTAATTGCTGTTGAATCAATAATTACCGAACTTTTCTTAATGTTCCATCGGTCGTTGCCTATGGTTATGCGCGAAGGCTTAAAATCGGTTCGTATTTGTGCCGTACTTTTTCCGGGAAGTTTTTCGAATTTCGAAATAAAAATAAGCGAATCGGATTTAGCCCAGCTGCTTTTAAACTCCAAACTATCGGCTTTTAATACCGCATTCAAGTGAAAATTTGGCATTTTAACAAATCCGGCAGCTTCAAATTGTTGCGCTTTGCCCGAAATATTCATCTCCTCCGGCGAACCTTGTCCGAATATGCGCAAATCGAAAAATGCGGCTCCGGGTAGCCGTAAATAGGGCACCATGCCGGCAAACGAAATATCCTTTTCTTCCGAATTATAGTTACCTAAAAACAAGGTGTTTTTTTCTATTTCGAAGGCAGGAAAAAATAAATCGGTGTAGGGCTTTATATCTTTAAAATTTAGGCTCCAATTAAAATTATTTTGGTGAATTATTTGCTCGTTTGCTAAACTGTCGGCTGCGCTAAGCGTAAAATACGAAGGTAAGTAAGAAGCCATCGCAACTTTTGCCTCACGAATAAGTTCTTGCGAATTAAACCATCCGAAGAGTTCAAAATCGGCCGCATCCGACGAAAGTGTAATTTGTTTTTCCGGTTTTTTGTTGTTGTATTGTCGGAATTTTGAAATTAAAACAATCGAATCGGTTGCCAATCGTTTGTCTGCTCGGCGGTAATTTAAATTATTAATTTTAAGTTTGCCTTGTATATTATCAATATTACGAGCCGAGCATAGCCCAAATATAAACTAAAATCGTATTTCGGAACCGAATCTTCGAAACTAAAGCCGCCCAAAAAGTTTGCGCTTAAATTATCGTCGTTTATATCAATTCCACCGGTAAACGATTTGTTGGTAAATTCGCCGTTTGCCACAATGTTCCGATAATTATAGCCATTCAAAAACATTTCGCTTACCTCGCCGTTCATGCTGCCCGATATTTTTTTATTCAATATGGTAGTATTGGTCGAGCCTGAAAAACTAATATTACCCAACATTTTCGAATTTTGAAGTTTGGCCAAATTAAAATTGGTAGTTTCGATGGCACCGTCAATCGTAAATTCGTTTTTTTGGGGTCGGCTAAGTGTTATATCGCTTTTTATATTGCAAGGTTTCCCAATCGCTGAATTTCCTTTGGAAGTTTTAAATAAGCCTTGTATTGTTTCGGAATATTCAGTTCCTGCACATCGGTTGGCGAAAGGGTTAAATTATTGATATCGAAGTATAAAAATGTTTCTTCAATTTTTGGCAAACCGGTAGCCGAAATAGATGCGGACATGGCGGTATTTTTACCGGTAGAAATAAACAGTTTTTTTACACTAAAATCGGATACAGTACCTGAAAGTATGCCCGAAAATTTTGCACTTGCCTCAAAATCTTTAACTTCCGGAACAAAATAACGAATATCGCTCAGTTGAATTTCCGAAATCGAGTCGGCGTTTAGCAATAAGTTAACTTCAGCATTAAACTTGTTAAACGATTTCCAATCGGTAAACTCCAGTGCAAGACTGTTCCAGTTTACCATCGAACCCAAAGCGGTTTTTAATTGAATTTCGGAAACTACAACGCTCGTGTCGTTTATTATTGCACCCGCTGTAAAATTTTCAATAGCAAGCCCCGAATTTTCAACAGCTTGCAAGTTTTTAAGTTTCAACGAAATATCTTTGGTAATATAAATTTCTTCCAACGCCAAATTTATATTTTTTATGCTGAAACAGCTTGGATTAAATCGGTTTGGCGTAAGTTTCGCCGTATCTATTCGGTAATTGAACGTAGAATTTGTAATGTTTAAGTTATTGCAAATTAGCGAAATAGGTTTCGTTTTTTCTGTCGAATCCTTAGGCTCGGTGCTTGCAAATTTAGCAAGAAAAAAAGCTAAATTACTGCCGGTAGAATCGTAATGCAGAAAAAACTTAGCACGGTCTAAATTTACGGTGAATAAAGAAAAACGATTTTCGGTAAGGGCTATTTTGTTTAATTTAACATTCAAACTGCCGGCATAAATCAAAGTATCGCCGCGCTCATCGGGTACATAAAGTTTTTCGAGCGTAAGTTCCGAGAGTCCGCGCAATTTAAAATAAGCTAATTGAATGTTTGTATGCTTATTTTCATTGAAATTTTCAATTACTTTTTTAACAATAAAAGTCTGAATTGCAGGAATTTGAACCGCAATTAGCAAACTTAACAGCAGCCCCGTAAAACTGCCTAAAGTAACAAGTGTTATTTTTACTCTTTTTGTAATATCTTTGTCGTTAAAATTTTGAGCAAATATAGCCGGTTTTCTTTACTTTCAATGTACAAAAAGTTTACCGGGTTAAAATTTATAACGTAAAATGAGCATTCATATTTTAGGCATCGAGTCCTCTTGCGACGATACTTCGGCTGCAGTAATTTCCGACGGTTTTTTGGCTTCCAACTTCATTGCAAACCAGAAAGTTCATGAAATTTACGGTGGCGTAATTCCCGAATTGGCATCGAGGGCGCACCAACAAAATATTATTCCTGTGGTTGATACCGCGCTAAAAATGGCAGGGCTTAAAATATCCGATATTTCGGCAGTGGCTTTCACTCGCGGCCCCGGATTGCTGGGCTCGCTGCTGGTCGGAACTTCGTTTGCCAAAGGCTTGTCTATTGCAAAAAATATTCCTATGGTCGAAATAAACCATCTGCAAGGTCATGTGCTGGCGCATTTTATTAAAGAACATAACAAAGAAAACATTCTGCCCGAATTTCCTTTTTTGTGCTTGTTGGTTTCCGGCGGCAATACCCAAATTATTGTAGTGCGCAATTATTTCGAAATGGAAATTATTGGCGCTACTATCGATGATGCAGCCGGAGAAGCTTTCGACAAAACAGCAAAAATTTTAGGCTTGCCTTATCCCGGCGGACCGCTTATCGATAAATTGGCAACCGCTGGCAACCCGAACGCTTTCGAATTTAATAAACCTAAAATTCAGGGGTTGGATTATAGTTTTAGCGGATTTAAAACTTCAATTTTGTATTTTATTCGCGACCAAATTGCCATCAATCCCAATTTTATTGAAGAAAACCGGGCAGATTTGTGCGCTTCGGTTCAGCGCACCATAGTTGAAATATTAATGGCAAAAGTAAAACGAGCCGTACGTGAAACCGGAATTAAACAAATAGCCTTGGCAGGCGGCGTATCGGCAAATAGCGGTTTGCGCGAAGCTTTTGCCGAATTTGCCCAAAAAGAGCGAATCACTGCTTTTATTCCGGAATTTAAATTTACTACCGACAATGCTGCAATGATTGCAATAACAGGCTATTACAAATTTTTGCAAGGCGAATTCGCTTCGCTCGATATGGTGCCGTTGGCGCGAATGTCGTTCTAAATTGTGTCTGTATTTTTGTTCAGAAAAAATACATAGTTAGTAATAAGGGGTTTGCAGAGGACAATAAAAAAAAGTACGATTTTTTTTTGTTTATCGGGCAGTATTGTTAATTTTAACTTTCGGTTAGGCGTAGTTTTACTTTAATACCGTTTAGGTAAAAAATATAAAATTAGGAACATGAAGTTAGGACTAATAGGTTACGGCAGAACCGGTAAAATAGTTGCCGAAGCTGCGCAAAAGCGTGGACACGAAATAGTTAGTATTATCGATTTAAACCGTCCCGATACTTTTTCAGCCAAGGTAGATTGTTATATCGATTTTTCAACTGCCGAAGCTGTACACAAAAATATTATAGCATGTTGCAATATAGGAGTTCCAATAGTAATTGGTACTACCGGTTGGTTAAATGATTTAAGCAAATTTGAACAAATTTTTGTTGAAACCGGCAATAAAGGTATATGGTCGGGCAATTTTTCGGTAGGCGTAAATTTATTTTGGCAAATTGTTGCCGAAGCTGCCGCAAAATTTTCGAAATTTTCCAACGACTACGATGTTTCGGTTCACGAAATTCATCATAAAAATAAAATCGATTCGCCTTCGGGCACCGCACTCCGTACGGCTGAAGTTATTTTAGAAAACTTTTCAACAAAAAACAGCACAATTACCGAAACCTTACAGCGCAAAATTTTACCGAACGAATTGCACGTAAGCTCAGCACGATACGGAGAAGTGGTTGGCACGCATACCACCGTTTTCGACAGTTTATTCGATTCGGTTGAAATTACCCATACAGCCAAAACTCGTGAAGGCTTTGCTTTGGGCGCAGTATTGGCTGCCGAAATGGTAATGGATCTGAAACCGGGTTTTTATAAATTCAGTAATATTTTTGAACAATTATACAAATAAATAATATGACAAATTTTTTCTCCGGAACCATAACCGCAGTAATTACGCCATTTACTGCCGAAAATACGATTGATTTTAATGCACTCGAAAAAATTATTGAAGCGCAAATAGCCGGCGGAGTCGAAGGTATTTTATTTGCCGGAACTACCGGCGAAAGTCCGACACTTACCACAAAAGAACGCGAAGAACTGTTTGGCAAAGGAATGGAAATGGTAAACAAACGCGCCTTTACTGTGCTCGGTACCGGAACCAACGATACGGCGCATTCAATCGAGAATGCAAAGCTTATAACCAAATTGCGCCCCGATGCACAATTGGCGGTAAACCCTTATTATAATAAACCTACGCAAAAAGGTTTGTACGAGCATTTTACTGCTATGGCAAATGCAACCGATATTCCTATAATTCTTTACAATATTAAAGGCAGAACCGGAGTAAATATCGAAACCGATACCTTGGTTAAACTTGCCGCGCATAAAAATATTAGAGCGGTTAAAGAGGCCAGCGGCGACTTACCGCAAATGATGGATGTATTGCGAAAAGTTCCTGCCGGTTTTTCGGTACTGGTTGGCGACGATTTGCTGTTGCTTCCTTTTATGGCTTGCGGCGGACATGGTTTGGTGTCGGTAGTTTCGAATATTATACCCAAAACCTGTTCCGAAACTGTAAGGCTCTGCTTGGATGAAGAGTGGGAAGAAGCGCGCTACGATTTCTTTAAAATGATTGATATAATTAATGCCATGTTTATTGAAACAAATCCTATTCCGGTTAAAGAAACAATGGCACTATTGGGCTATTGCAGACCAAATATGCGTTTGCCTATGTGCAATGCCGAACCGGCAACTTTAGACAAACTGAAAAAAATGATTGGTATGATTCAGAAAATGGAAAAATAACTTACTTTTACAAAAAGTATAGTTTTTGCGTTATTTTCGGCCTATAAATAAGCTTGTGGAATGAAAAAGAAAATATTAATTGTTGACGATGAAAAGCTTTTAAGAGATTCGCTGCTTGAATTTTTAAAAGACGATTTGTATGAAATTGAATCGGTTACAAATGGACGGGAAGCAATTGATTTTCTTAATCGGCAAAAAATCGATTTATTAATGACCGATATTATTATGCCCGAAATGGAAGGCATGGAATTAATTCGAATTGTACGCAGAAAGTTTCCGAACTTGCCTATAATTGTAATGTCGGGAAATACCATGGGTTACGATTATTTAGAAGCTGCTCGATTGCTTGGTGCAAAGGAAAGCATCCGGAAACCGATTGATTTAGGAAGTATTAAGAAAACCGTAATGAAATATATGATTGACTAAATAGTAGAATGAAGAACGGTTTATACCTATATTGTTTTATTTTGCTGCTTTCGAACTTCTTGTCGGTAACTGCTTACGGACAAGAAAGTTTGAAAGATTCGTTATATGAAAATTTGAATAAAGCTAAAAATGAGGGCAAAATTGAAGAATTTATAGCACTTACCCATAGTTTTGCAATTGTAAATCCTACCGAGGCTATTGCCATATGCACCAAATTGCTCGAAGATAAAAACGTACTACTTACGAAAAAGAATGAATTCGAAATTATTAAATGCCTTGCAAAATCGAATTTCGAATTGCAAGAATTTAAAAAATCGGAGGAGTTGTATTTGCGAGCTTCGCAAATTGCCGGTGCACTTGGCTTAGAAGACGAACTGTTGCAGTGCCGAATCGGTTTTTCTGCAACTCTTATTGAAAC
>JFJP01041006.1_pt1 | contig 10324 bp, 24 predicted proteins | sample 431651 | NCBI WGS metagenome assembly JFJP01 (sample SAMN02602958, study PRJNA72255) | Microbial mat metagenome, whole genome shotgun sequencing project. | biome: fresh water; feature: sink hole; material: water; isolation source: purple microbial (photo- and chemosynthetic) mats found in... | reverse complement strand
GGATTCGACATTAGATTCTATTTGGATTCTAATAGGTCTAAATTTAAATGATAGGTGATTATATAATTTTTCGTTGTAGCAATATTTGATAAAACAATCTTTCATTATATTTCTAAAAAGTTTTGGATCAATTGGATTCATGTTGTTTCCTTTATTTATTTTCCAGAACAGATCTGATGATATTCCTAATAAGAGAAGTGGTTGAAGTGAAATTTGGGTTGTGCATTCCGTTTATCCTGAATTCTTTAAAATTTTTGACTTAGTTAATTTGATAATGGAATCTATTACCGATAACAGAAGATAATTGATTTTTGACAATTTGGTAAATAGGCAACATTATTTGAATATAAGTTTGGTTAGTTAAAAGGTTATTTTCTTTAGATATATTTTCATCAATAATCATACAAATTCTTTCACCTTGGATTTATGTATCGCTAAAATATTGTTGAATGATATTCTAATTGGGTTTGGAATTTGGTCGAACATAGTGTCGCCAAAGAAAGGATAGTGGCTATATTCCCCAGAAAGAGCGATAGAATTTATAATAGATTTGGTTCCATATTTTGGAATCATATTCGCTATTGATATCAGATAGTTTCATTATTAAATGATTTTCTTTAATTGATCTTTGACTTTTCGGTTTTTGTTTTTTACATCAGATAGTTTCATTTATAGATTTCATTAATGGGAAAATAGAATAGATTATGTAATTGATTCCTGAATTGATGTCTGACTTTATTCCAGACTTGAATATCGAATTGATTATGTAATTGATGATATACATTAATACAGACATGATGATTGACTTGATCATAGAATTGATCTTTGACTTCTTGATTTTCGTTTTTTACATTAGATAGTTTCATCATTTAGTTCTTTGACTTGATTATTGGCATTAATATAGACTTGTTTACAGAATTGATCAATGACTTGATGACTAACTTCAATCATGACTTGTTTCCAGACTTGATTACTGGCATTAATATAGACTTGTTTCCAGGCTTGATTCTTGACTTGATGACTAACTTCAATTTTGACTTGATTATATACTTGATTATGGATTTCATTTATATTTTTTACATTAGAAAGTTTCATCATTTAGTCCTTTGACTCGATCATAGACGTGATCGATGGTTCGATTATGGTTTTCGTTCCATATTTTGGAATCATTTTCGCTATTGATATTAGATAGTTTCATATAAATTTTCTATTCTATCGGCAATTTCATATGATGAGAGTTCCTATATGCTCTAAAAACTGGAGTAGCAACTTGACGATAAATTGAAATTAATTTCTCATTATGAATAAATTGATCTAAGATTTGTTCGTTATAAAACCACATTCTTTTTATTTTATCAAATATTTTTTCTGTTTGATGGAATAGTTGATTGAGATTTCCGTCAGATAATTTCATTTAAGTTTTTCTTTGATATACATTCCGATAAGTTTCCAAGGAGTACCACAGTTTTCGTTATTTTTCCAGTAATCTAAAGCTTCATTCCACTCATCAACAGAAAAAGAATCTATTGGTAGTAGTTGTAGTTTTCCATAATTAACAACAGCACCATAAGAATCACCGTGACAAGTAGTAGGAATATCTCTAAATCCATTTTCGATGATTCCAGAAAATTGGATAAAGTCTTCAATGTCAAGAACAGATTTCATTTTGATCCCCTTTGTTATTTCATTAATTTTTGAACGATGAAATATATTGCGATTCCCCAGATAAAATATATAAGATAAGATAAGATTCAATCAACATCAATTTTCTTCATATTCGATAGTGATTTTCAGTTTACCTTACCATTCACCACCGATAGAGTTCCAAACTTTGTTATAATTACCATCCAAAGATTCTGTGACATCTCGTTCAATATCAGATGACGATTCAAATCCATCATAAACCTTTTTTAAAATATCATGTCAATCCTTTTGAAGTTCGTTGTCATTAAATATTAACATGATAATAATATAACAATTTTCTATTGGATTAGCAATTTAAATCTTTTTAAACTACAAGTTCTTTAAGCACATTTACAACAGAAAGAATCTGTTTGTTACGATTACCAAACATTACAGAAGATGAAATCGGTTTTTTACTTGGAAGAACATTACAGAAATATTCAGATGTAGCATTCATAATTCCCCACAAATCCATAGATATTGCAGTACCAGAACCATCAAACAAATTAGATATTCCAGTTCTAATAGCTTCCTGCTTTTCATTGAACAAAACAATAGAATTCTGTTTATCTTTTTTGAGTTCCTTCGGATAATAATTAGAAAGTTCACTCATATTAGGAAAAGCTCTTTTAAGAATATCTTGAGTTTGCTCTTTAGAAGTAACAGGAGTTTTTGCCAGAACCTTAAAAAAGTCTTCGATCAGACCAGCTTCCTGTTTAGCATTTTCTTGAACATGACTCATCCAAAAACCAAGATTACGAAGCAGATTTTTGTTGACATGTTTGGAGTTCCAGATTTCTCCTCTTCCTTTTCCATCAGTATTTTGTTTAGCCCAACCTTGTGCCAGATTGATAGTATTATTACAAACGGGACGGTATGTAGATGTAAAGAGATTAGTTCCTTTCATCGTATCAAAACCAGTTCTAACAATTCCGAAAAGCTGAATTGAATCATCTTTTTTAATTTCAATTTCTGGCATTTTCCAAGAGATAAACATATCGTTACCCTCTCCAAGAAAAGCCATTGTTTCGACTGGTGCTTTAACATTTTCGTCAAACGATTCGCATATCTGTTTTGGTTGAATAGTTTGATATAGTTTTGAGCAATATCCAAAAACAACTTCTTTGGAATTTTCATCTGAAGTTTTTGATCTAACAACAGCGAAGTCACCAGTTTCAGTTTGTTCTCCATTCAAATTAACAACAACAGGTCTGAGTTCTGTTGTAAAGCCACCTTGAAATTTCTCATCAAGAACTTCAACAGCTTTCTGTTCGACTTCAGACACTTGACCGAGAGAATGCCAAGCTTTCTCTTTGAACGAATAAAACATTCTTTCTTCCATGATGTTACTTGCCATTTCGATTCCTCTTTCTTTTAAGTTTAATCAGTTTAATCAGTTCAATTTCGTTTGATGATTAAATATAACATTTTATAATTTAAAAAGCAACTAATCTTTATGTTGATTCAATAATAATTTTGCTTCTTCAATAATGGGATGGATTGGTGATAAATCTTTCCCAGATTCAGAATGATCAACTAATCTTTTAATTAGTTTCATAGCATATCTCGAATCATCTATTCTGACCATATTATCTTGATGAATCATAATGGCATCTTCAGCAGATTTTTCTATTCCGTGTTTATTCAAATATTGACAGCCATCTCTGTGGATGATTGCCATAATTTCTTTAAACCAATATTCGTAATCATTCATATTTTGTATATCTCCGAGAACGAATAACCGTTAGCAAAATCATAAATAACAGAATCTGGAATGACAAGAATTTTATTTTCATCAAAATCATCAATGAAATCAACCACAATTCCTGTTCCATCAAATGTTGAAACTCTATCTCCAATTTTAAAATTATTCGTTTCCATATAGCCATTTCATTTTTTGAATGATATGAAGTGCGAGAGTCATATAATCTTTGATTTGTTCATCTGATAATATATCATTATCAGCATCAAAAGATAAATCTCGAATTCCTTCGAAAGTATCACAGCAGGAACATGAACCATAATAAACATAAGTTATCAAATATTCATTCACAGATGGTTGATATGATCTGGATGGAATGACGAAAATTAAAGTTCCTTGATAATCTCCGTTGTCAATTTTGGTAATAGATTCCGAATCGAATCCTTCGATAACATGATCGAAGATAGATTTAACAATTGACATATAGGAAGATGGAGCTTCTTTCTTGAATTGTTTTTCGAGTTTAGATTTATTTTCGTCCCATTGGCTAACAATAATGTCTAACATCTATGATTCCTTTGTTATTTGTTCGTTATAATCTTTCAAGTCTTCTTCAGAAACTATTGGATTATTTTGACAATCTTTTCCATAAGAAGAAAGAGAACAAAATTCACAATCAATATAATGATCAGAATGACAATAATCTTTCATTTAAAATCCTCATTAACAAAAATATTAGATTCATCTCTATAATCATAATTTGTCGGAAGATGTTGTGGAGATGCGTTAGAAATATTGATTGTAGCTCCACAAGTACAGCCATATTGGTCACTCGAATAAGCGTGAGTACCATTACAACCATATCGAAGAAGCACCCCCATTTTTGAGACACTTCATTTCACGTTTACAAATAGCACAAACCACAATCATATAATTCCTTTGGTTTATTTGTCCCAATCATTATCATCGATAGATTCTTGTTCGTCATCAGTCCAAGGGGAGTCTGATTCATCTCTATCATTTTCATCATTCGATTCAAAAATTCTCATTTCTTTTTCCTTTGGTTTAATTTAAAAAAACATATTTTGGTGGTCTATCAGTTCCACATTCTATAATCTTAAAATTACCAGAATATTTGTGGTTGAATTCTATCCGAGCTTGGAGAAAATTCCTCGAATAAACATAATCGAAATAAGTTCCATCTTCTCCAACTAATTCAAATCGTTTCATCAGTTTCCCTTTGTTAAAAACTATTCTCTTTCTCGTCTATTTTGAGCTTCCATAGCATCCTCATATTGAGCATCATAACTATCAAGAGCTTCTGTGAACTCCTCTTCAGTCATGTCATCCCAATCGGTATCATTCTGTGGATCGCCAGACATATTCAATTTAGGTCTCATTATAAATCCTTTTTTGATTGTTATCGTTTCAGGTTCTATAGTAATATAATATTAAACTATTTAAAAAGCAAGAACAAAATTCACCAAGTGACAGTTAAAGTTATAATCGCAGCAGCTATCCAATAAGCAACCATTCTATAATCTCCAGATGGAATATAGAAAATGGCAGAACCAAATGAAAGAATAATCATAATAGATGGAAGAATTTTTTCAGGAGACATTAAGATTCGCTTTCAAAATCTTGATAGTTTATATTCACAGTAGTCGAACCATTTTTTCTATACTTCAAAGATAGAAGCGTTTCCTCATTATAATGATTCAATTTAGAAAAACATTGATACATTTTTTCTGGAATATCCATATCATCATCAGAAGGATTAATTAAAGCATTGATTAATGTACCTACGAAGAAATCATTTTCAGATTTCATTAACGATTGTTTGATTGATTTTAGAAAGATGTCGAAAGAGTCAGCTTCACCTCGATCTTTATCATCTCTATTTTTCTTCAGAGTCGGCAGAAAATAATCATCAAACCATTCCCAAACAGAATAACTCATAATATCCCCTTTTAAATGTTCTTTACAAGTCTAACAGAGAACCCAGCTTTTTTGTTTTTCAAGACACCCCTTGAAAAATGACGGTTCATATAATCATAAGCCAATATAGGAACATCATTCAAGGTATCACAACTCCACAAAACTCCATCAGAACCCCAACCATCAAAATTTCCATCTGGAGTACGAAAACCAAGACAATTTAAATTTAAACCAGCATGAATCAACCCCCGAATTTTTCTTTAACATTCTCAACCAACTCATCAAAATCCTCATCAGTAGGAACTCTCCAACCAGATGGTACTTTTAATTCTTTAACAGCATAACAATTATATAATGCTCCCCTTAATTCATCATTTTCATAATAGCACATCGCTGGAATTTCATTATATGTGAATCGTCTCCAATGATTTGTAGGTATTTTATTACTTCCGAATATTGTCGACCCTTCTCGCATTCTTGTTTCTTTATAATTTTCTTTCATCCATATTTGATTCACTATTTTAACTGTTGGATATGAATGTCCATCAGAATCTACAACATATTCATCATCATCGTCGTGACCAGAATCCATAGCATCGTGAAAATTTCCAATTTCAATCTCCCATTTTTAAGTTCTATAGTAATATAATATAATGGTGAGTTAAAAACAAGAACTAAATTCATTGAAATTTTATCAGATCGAATCGCAATAACAAGGAGTACCTTCACCAACCCAAGAGCCGATTATATTAACATCAAAAAAATCTATAGCTTCATCATAAGTCATATTACCTCTCGTCATCAATATATTCAGACATTTTTCTCTATCAATAAGAAAAAGAGTAGAACCACCAGCTCTATCAACAGAACCAATAATAGCAGATTTCATATCTAAAGGAAATGTTGCTTCTTCATTGACTGATTGAATTGATTCAATAAAATCATCTATCATATATCTATCCTTTAATAATGGGAACCGAGATCAATAACTATATCATCGGTATTTTTTTGTTGGATTGAAATTTTCATTGAGAAATTTTCAAAATATCCATAACCAGATTTAGATAGATCGATAGAAGCGTCAAATTCATTAAATAAATTTTTTAATTTTTCAAGAAATTGAGATTTAACATCATTAGCAATTTCCATTTTATTTACTCCTAATTTAAGTTAACCAACTCCAAATTATTTAAAAAAATGGAGTTAGTTAATAAAAATTATATTTCCTTTGTTTAAAGTAGTTCAGCGATTTCTTCATCAGATTCTTTAATCATATCACGAAGAACTGCGAAGTTAAAATCATCAGGAACAGCATTAAAAGAACATTTAACAATTTCTACGTCAACGGGTTCAGAAATGATTTCATTATAGATATCGATTTCTTTTTGTCTTTCGTCAATAGCATCTTTATATTCTTCAGCGAGAGCGTTTACTTCTGATTGAGTAATATCTCTTTCTTCATCTGATTTAAAAATGAGATTATCTTTTTCATCTTTCATTTGATGATTTCTAATGATATCAGATTTCTTTTGTTCGAACTCAATAAATTTTGGGATTCCAGTTTCCCTTGCTTTAACGAGTTCAGAAGCTATCGGTGAAAGATTAGCCAGATTTCTTGAAACAGCAAAATTGAATCTCTTATCATATTTTGTCAAGTCTGGATAACTCTGTTTAAGAAGATACACAATTTCAAATACTTTTTCGTTCGTCAATTTCATTTTAAAATTCTCCTCTATTTAAATAATATATTAATTCCTGACTAACCTGACTGATAAACCAAAACCTTTCATAGTCATATCTGAGTAGATATATTCATAGTTATATCCGATTAAATAATTCCATCCATATGAATGTGAAGATGATACTGCATGTTTAGAATCACTCCACATATAACCAAATCTAAAAATGCTGTTGAAAGCACCAGTTTTACTACGGAAACCATCATAATTCAAATTCAAATCTGTTTCTTTAAATTTTATTCCAACAAAATTTCCCCAATCATCATTAGTAGGAACTCTCCAACCAGATGGGACTTTCAATTCGTTCATTGCGTACCAATTATATAAAGCACCTTTAGACTTATCATTATCATAATAACACATAGCAGGAGTAGTTAGTACGCCCCAACAAGTATTACATTCAACGATAGGAATAGTAGAACCATCTTTAAGTTTAGTTCCATCAAAATTTTCAGTTGCCCAAATTTGATTTCCTATTTTGACAGAAGGAAGATCAACAATAGATTCTCTTTTAATTATAACAGTACATTTAAAATGTTCAATAGGTCTAATAACTCTAATATTCATTTGAATATTTTGACAATCACAAGAAGTAACCGAAGGAGCTATCCATTTACCACAACCACCACATTTCCAAGATTCCATTTAAATCCCCATATTCAATTTACTATTAGCTATATCAGTATAATTCTTCATAGTCAATTTACCAATAAGAAGTTCGAGATTAATTTTTTTCTTTTCAATGACATTAATAAGTTTATCATAAGTAGCATCAGTTACTTTTTCAAAATCTATTACCATAGGATCAATATCCACTATATAATTAACGACTTCTTCACCATTATATTGAACGAATTCTTCAATAGAAATTTGTCCGAGTACTTCGTCTTTATCAAGAGAAATATTAATATTCAGATCGAGCTTATTCATTTTTTATTTATCCTTTATGAATCGAGTGGGTGAACAATTCCTGGTTTTCTATTTGAATAGTAATCATCATCCTCAACCGCAACAACAGCAATTCTTTCCATAGAATTAGGATAGTTTGGATGAATGTTATCAGATTTAATTATTGTACATTTCGTATCATCTCCTAATTTTTTTCTATCGAGTTTAGAAAGAAGAGTTAAAAGATTTCTTCGTGTTAGATATAAAGTTTCCATAATATTCTCCTTTAATCTATTATAACAAATTCAACAACAAATGTCAAGTTATTCGTTCATCAATCTAACAGAGAGACCAAAAATTTTATTACAGTAATCTCTATAAAGCGGACGAAAATCTCGCGTTATAGATCGAAATAATGCTCTATCGAGGTAATCATATTGATCATCACCACACCACCAATTACCATAAACATCAAACAATCCAAACGATCCATTTTCAATACGATAACCACCATAATTTAAATTCAAACCAGATTTTTTAATTGGAATATTTTTATCGTTAATATAATCTGTCAATACAATCCAATCCTTATCAGTAGCAACTCTCCAACCAGAAGGAACTTTTAATTCTTTAACAGCGTACCAATTATAAAGAGTTCCTTTAGATTTATCATTATCATAATAACACATTGCTGGAGTTTTTAAGTTAGACCATAAATTTCTATCAATCACAACAGGAATAGTAGAACCATCTTTAAGTTCAGTCCCATCAAAATTTTCAGTCGTCCAAATTTGATTTCCTATTTGTGTATACTGAAAATGAAAATCAACAATAGGTTCTTTCTCAACTCGAACAATATTATTATGATCCTGAGTAATAATAGTTTTTCCATTAGCCCAAAAATTTTCATATTTAACATCTTGACAACCACAAGAATCAATTGACATGTTAAACCATTTCCCACAACCACCACATTTCCATGATTCCATTTTGTATTCCTTTTTTAAATAACTAATAATAGTCTACAAATCCCGAACTAACCGAAGCGAAAATCCACATCTCTTGGTATAGTATAAGTATCTTCATTTAGTAGAAGGTTGATGAAAAATGATGAATTAATTCATCTATAAATACTATTAAAAACGAGTCAATAGTTAAACCTCAATAAACTTCAAACTATCTACACAGATGTAATTACAACCATCAACCAAATTATTACATGACCTATGGTGATGGCCAAAAATCCAATATTTTGGTGTATGTATCTCAAGCATACTATCAAACGCTTGAGAAGTCCTTGTAGGGTATATCGCAGATCCGTACATATGCTGAAGAAATCCAGTTGGGCAATCATGCGAACAAACTATATCTGGTTTTTCTCTTTCGTAAAGTCTAACAGCTTCTGCTAATTCTGAATATGGGAGTTGTTCACCTTCCCACCAAGTATAGTCTGGTATTCTCATATCTTGATCAATAGACCAAGCACCAGCAATATACATTATCTTATGACAAGTATCATTAAAGAAACTACCATTTATAATTCCATAATCACCAATATGATTAGGATGAGCTTTAGATACTTTTGGATTATCATGATTACCTCTGAACCATTTATGATCACCAGGAATATCTGTTAAGTCAAGAGTATCAGAATTAGGAAAACCAACTCCCATATCTCCTAATTGTAAACTCGAAGAGCATTTAGTTACTCTGAGGATATTTTTATAATCTTCAAAATCTCCATGAACATCACCTATTAATAGCATAATAATATTCCTTTGTCAAATAGTCAACAAAACTACAAATCTCGAACTAACCGCAACGATAAACCGTAATTCTTGGTGTTATAGTCTCTGTATATGTATTCGTTACATGCGGTGAGTGAGCGGTCCCATGCGTAATGGGCTAAGTTCTCCGTAACGCTCCACCAGTGACCATTGAAGCGAATGTTGTTGAAAGTTCCATAGTAGTTGCGACAACCATCTCTAGTTAAACTCAGATTAATTTCTTTAACTTTTAGTTTATCTAATTTATTCCAATCATCATCAGAGGGAACTCTCCAACCAGAAGGAACTTTTAATTCTTTAACAGCGTACCAATTATAAAGAGTTCCTTTAGATTTATCATTATCATAATAGCACATAGCTGGTGTTTTCATTTCAGACCAACATTTACTACATTCGATAATAGGAATAGTAGACCCATCTTTAAGTTCTGTTCCATCGAAATTTGTTTGAGACCAAATTTGATTTCCTATTTTGACAGAACGAAGATCAACAACAGATTCTGTTTGACAATCACAAAAAGTAACTGAAGGAGCTATCCATTTCCCACACCCACCACATTTCCAAGATTCCATTATATATTCCTTTGT
>JFJP01001581.1_pt1 | contig 10324 bp, 5 predicted proteins | sample 431651 | NCBI WGS metagenome assembly JFJP01 (sample SAMN02602958, study PRJNA72255) | Microbial mat metagenome, whole genome shotgun sequencing project. | biome: fresh water; feature: sink hole; material: water; isolation source: purple microbial (photo- and chemosynthetic) mats found in... | reverse complement strand
AATATAGGATGTTGAATGTCCCGACAGTATCGCCGCGCACGGCGTAGGGAGAGTTCACGACCCTGACCTCGTCGCCGGCGTCGAATGTGTTGTTCGCATTTTTATCGACGAGGATGCCGCCGATCTGATACGATTTTCCCGGGATCGTGACATTCCATATCTCGAACGGAACAGCGTACTTCTTCACCATCGGTGCGTTCTGCCCTGTCAATCCCGCGGCCCACGACCCGGCAGAAGTGAACCGAAATTCATAGTGGCTCCCCTTCGCCTTCGTCTCCGCCGCATTGTTTCTCGCCGCGTCTTTCACATACCATTTGCCGTCGGGACTTGCATTCTGATCACCGTAGACGTTGCTGCCCGTGTTGTTCTTCACGGTCTTCACGCCGCCTGTCTGCGCGTCGCCGTCGATGCGCAGCTTCAATCCCTCGCGGACGACCATCGCATCGGAGGCCAGCGGGGCTTTCGCAAGGAGCGTCTTCGTCCTCCCGTTGCTGAAGAGAAAAGTGTCGGCGGGCGACGCGTTGAACGTGATGACGTACGGATCGCCCGTCAGCGCGCCGGGATCCGCAATAGCCGCGGCGATGATACCGTTGCCTGTTTCCGCTGTCTGTGTCACGGTCACGGTCGCGGCGACATAGCCGATTGGGGCGGAGCGCGGCGTCACATCCACGAGATTCGCATCCGCCGCGGTCGTTCCGCGCGCGGATTCGAGGGATTCAAGGTCGCCGGAGACGGAGCCCGAATCGTACGAGGTGATTGTGTACGAATACATCACACCGTTATTGACAGTCGAGTCCACGAACATGTGCACAAGCCCCGTATTATCGCCGAGATAATTCGCCTGATTCACCGGATCGGGGCCCTGGATCAGATCATTCCTGTCGAACTGAGCGATCGGAACATACCCGACGAGCTTGCCCTTCGAATCGGTGATCTTCGGTCCCCACGTGGCCCCCTGATCCTGGCTCCTGTAAATTTTGTAGCCCTGGAAATCGGCGAGTTTCGAGACCGGGTCGATGGCCTTCTCGGCTGCGTCGTCCCAGGAGAGCGTCACCTTCTTGTCCCCCGCAACGGCGCGCACGAGCGGCGACGGCGGAGCGGCGGGACCGAGGAACTTGTTGAGATACATTTTTTGCGCCATCAGGAAATTCTTCTTCAGATCGGCAAGGTCCTTGCCGGCGGAGAAGGCGATCGTCCCCGTGACCTTTTCGCCGGGCTGCATCGTGAACGGGCCCGTCGTGACGAACATCGTCCAGTTGTTCGGGCCCGGCGATTTGCCCGCGGTGGTCAGGCTGAAGTCGTCGAAGTGCGTGTTCGCCCCGTGGAAATAGTCGGCCTTCGTGGCGAGCAGCGTCTTGCTGTTCGGGTCGCTGATGATGACGGGCCACATCTGCGAATCGGTCCCCGGCGTGACGCTGCCGGAAAGGTCGCGGAAGAAATGGCCGTCCGTCACGCCGAGATTCCGAGGTGTGCCGAGGACCATCATGCCGAAATACCCTTCTTCAATGTTGCCGGGGCTCGATCCGTTGTAATCGAACTGGTAGTAGGCATTGTCGAAGCCCTTCGTGTTGATCCCCGAATTGTACGAGCCCCACGTCTCCTCGAGCACGTCGCCGAACTGAAAATCGACGTAGTACCCGAACCAGCAGCTGTCCAGCTGGCGCGTGCTGTTGTTCGTGATCGTGATGTCATAGAATTGAATGTCCTCCGCGAACCGCCGGCCGTACGAATACGCCTGGTCTTCCATCGTCAGGCCGATGGGAACGGACGGCAGCTGGGCGCTGCGGTCGTTCATGATCGCGTAGACCTCCCTGTCGGCCGCAAATTCGCCGGGGACTTCCCTTCCATAATTCGGCGAGAGCGGATCGACGTCCGTGCGAAACCTGCCGGGCCAGAAACGCCAGACATTGTTCGGTTCATCGTAGAATGCCCCTTTGGCAAGGACGGTTTGTTTTTCGGCTTCCGAAAGCGCAGCGAGGGCGCCGACCGGCGCCGCATGCCACACGTTCATCGAATCCACATAGCCCTTCGGCCAGGTGGCGGGAATGTCGCTGTGCGCAAGCCGGGGCGCGCCGTCGGGAGCCAGCAGCTCTTCGGCCTGGTCGTCCGCATGGTAGCGGCCGCGCGCGCCGGAGGGCGCGATCCAGTCCTCGTTCCTGTACATGGTGTACGTGTCGAGCACATTGCCCTTGCATGCGAACATGAGGGAGACATCGTCGGCGGCATTCACGTCACCGAGATTCGGGTTGGCAACACCCTTGCTTTTGGGCCATCTGAAATTATAGATGAGGTTCTGATAGTACGAGTCGGCGATCATTCCCTGGTTGCCGAGGATGTTGATCAGCTCTCCCTTATCCAGGACGCCGAATGCGTCGTCCGGCGATGTCGCGGTCTTCCTGAGCGGCGGCTTCTCCGCAGGATCGTCTTTCGGGATGCGCTGCGCCGGCGACGATGCACAAAAGAGCGCTGCGAGTGCGATGATGGTGGCGAATTTTTTCATGAGTGTGGCTGCCAAAGATGATTGTTAAAAGTCCAACCTGATCCCGGCCTGAACGGAGCGCCGGATGTCGATGTTGCTCGGATTGTTCATGCGGTCGCGCGTGCGGCTGTATGTCGGACCCGCATCGAGCGGATCACCGGATGTTGCCCAGACATCCAGGGCATTGATCCCGTCGAACACGTTGTTTGCGATGGCGAACAGCGTCAGTTTCAGCGAGCCGATCCTGAATCCGCGCGACGCCCTCACGTCGACACGCTGGCTGGATGGCATGCGTTCGGAGTTCTTCTCCTCGAGCAGCGTGCTGCTCTGATCCGGCGTCTGGGGAGTGTACGGAAGGCCGCTCGAGACACGGACGACGGCGTTGAGCGAAAAATTCTCGAGCGGACGTATCCCGGCAATGTCCGGACCGAACGCGTTCGGGAATTCGATCCCCACCGTGCCGTAGAAGACATGCTCGCGGTCAAAGTCCAGGAGGAACACGCGCTTCGGACGCAACAGGGCCGATGCCCGCCTGTAATCGTTGAATCCCTCGCGCGGATCCGATTCGTTTCCCTTCGCGACGGAATACGTGTAGTTGATGTTGGCAAACCAGTAGTCGGTGAGGCGTTTGCTGAGACCGATCTCGAATCCCTGGACGCTGCCGTAGTTGGAGTTGTCGAACACCGTGTACTCGTACGGGAACACTGTCAGGTATGTGCTTCCGGTGAGATTGGTGATGTCCTTCACATACCCGCCGACGTCGATCGAGTAGTCGGCCGCCAGTTTGTGTTTCACGCCGAATTCGAACGCGACGGTCTTCTGCGGAGCGATGCCCGGGTTGCCGACGATCGCCCCGTCGATCGTCGGGTCCCTCAGCGTGTACATGTCGACATAATCGGGGATCTGGAAGAAATGTCCGTAGGAGCCGTAGAAGACGGTCTTGTCGCTCACCGGGAACGCGATGCCGAGTCGCGGACTGAGTTGGTGCTTCGCGGGGGTCCCGACTTCGCCCACCGGCACCCATATCTTGTCGCTGTTGAGATATCCCGACGGCACACGCACCGAGGGCCATCGCGAGTCGTCGACATCCACATAATCGTAGCGCAGTCCGGCATTGATGATGCAGACATCGAATTCGATCTTGTCCTGCATGTATGCAGACACTTCGATCGGATTCCTCACGTATTTTTCGTAGGCATGGAAGCCCGAGGGGTACGGCTCCTGGAAGCTCAGACGGTCGATGTCGTACCGGCGGATCTCGACGCCGGTCTTGACGAGGTTGTGGCGGCCCAGCTGCGTGCTGTAATCGCCCTTGAGGAGGATCGTGTTCACACTGTTCGTGATACCGATGCCGTTGTCGGTGTTCGTCCAGAAGGGCGGCGTGTTATTGTTTTTAACGCGGTAGTTGGACGCAAGGAGTTGTCCGTCGGCGCCGAAGACGGCGTACCGGCCGGGTTCGAACCTGTTGAAATACCGCCGCTGATAGGAGAGCGAGGCTTCGTAGAACGTGCCGGCGTTGATGACGTGGCTGATCTTCAGGTTGTCCCGCCACGAATAATCCTGCCTGTCCTCGTACCCCTGCGGCATGTACTTCCATTGGTGCGAGTACGGTTTGTAGACCTTGTAGAAGCGCTGCGAACTGAGGTTGAGCTTCACCGCCTCCCAGGCGTACGTGAGCTTGGCGTTCACTTCGCGTTCCTTCGTATAGCCCCAGGGGAGCGGGTCGAGCATGTTCGCGTACCGTCCCGTGACGAAGAACCGCAGATCGGGCATGAAGGGAACGGGACCGTTGAGCACGGCGGACACCTGCCCCGTCATGTTGATATCGGGCCAGAGCCCGGGCGTACCCGAGAGCGTCTGCTCCTTGTATGCCGAGGGATAGCCGTTGACGAGCGTGTACCCTCTTCCGTCGACTCGCTGCGTGAGCGATCCGTCGGGCATCACGCCCCACTCGTCGAGAGCGAGCGCGTCGGCGGAGTGATAGGGGGATTCATTCAATTGGCCGGTCGTGTATTCGATGCGGCCGCCGAGGCTGCTTCCGCCTTCCTTCGTCACGATGTTCACCACTCCGGAGAGCGCCTGTCCGTATTCCGCGCTGAAACCGCCGGTGAGCACCTGGAGTTCTTCGATCGCGTACTTGTCGATCTCGCCGGTGAAACTGCCGGAGAGCGGGTCGCGCACCGGCACGCCGTCTATCATATACGCGACCTCTCCGCCGCGGCCGCCGCGGGCGTGCAGGGAGCCGTCACTGCCCGTGGTGAATCCGGCCTGCAGTCCGACGACATCCTGAAAGGAGACCACCGGCAGGTCTGAAAATGTCTGCGACGAGACGACCGACGTGCGTGAGGTTTCATCCTTGTTGATCATGGGGCGTTCCGCCTTGATGATCACCTCGTCGACGGAAATCGCCGATTCGTTCAATGCAAAATTGACCTCCGTCGTCTGATCGGCCCGCACCGACACGTCCGTGACCGTCTGCTCCGCATACCCCACCAGGCTCGCCTTGAGCGTGTACGTTCCCGGCCTCACCTGGAGCACGAAGTAGTACCCTTCCGGATCCGACACCGAGCCGAGCCGCTCGCCGGCAATCCGGATGTTGACGAACGGCAGCGGCTCGCCCGTTGCTTTATTGATCGCTTTACCGGAAATTTTACCCGTCACGCCGGCCGTGAGCAACGCCGGCGTTGCGATGAGGAGAAGCAGGAGAAACCATTTTCCGATGACACGGCACAGATTGAACATGCTGCACTCCACAAGATCGTTGGTAGGGACGGCCATTCATGTAGGAAACGGAAAAAGCACCGGTTGCAGCGCGATCCTGATGAGCGATCGTCACTTCAGGAGCGTCATCCGTTTCGATTCGACGTACGATCCCGCCTGAAGCGTATAGACATAGACACCGGCCGGCAGACGTGACGCATCGAACGAGACCTGATAGTCTCCGGCGCCCATGTGCCGGTTGAGCACGACGGCGACCCTCTTCCCGAGGATGTCGTACACGCTCAGGCGGACCAGCTGTGCGCTCCCCGTGGTGAACGAGATCACCGTGGAGGGATTGAAGGGATTCGGATAATTCTGCGCGAGCCCGAACGACGCGGGGCCCGTTTGCAGCATGTCATCGCTCACGCCGGTGGCGATGTCCGCCAGAACGCCCGGCGAGAAGAACAGGGCGGTGTCCCGGGCGACATCCTTGTGACGGCCCCACTTTCCCGTCGACGACTGGAGGTGCAGCGACTGGTTGATCGACCCCTGGATGGTGTCGCCCTTCACCGTGTTCGCACCGGAAAGGTACGTACCTTTTGTCCAGAGCGGCTTCACGACGCGGGGCGGCACGCTGTTGTCGTATCCCCACGCCACTTCGGCGACGGTGTCGGCGAGCAGCGGATTGACGATCATGATCCGGTCGCCGTTGGAAGCGAGATTGGTTTTCGTCGATCCGGTGGACGTGGTCACGGGACCGAAGCCCTGATTTGTCGTGCCTGTATAATGGGAAAACTTCAGCGTGCCCGCGGGGATCTTCGCTCCCCAGGTCGTACCGATGGCGTTGCCGAAAACGACGGCGAAGCCCTTCGCCTTCAGCACCGTCCCGACGGGAAACGTGTGCACGACCTGTCCCTCGCGTTCGATGATGACATACCCGCTCAAATCGATCGCAGTCGTACCGGCGTTGTACAGTTCCACCATTTCATCACCGGCGGCCTGACGCGTCCCGTCCCCGTTCACGTCTCCATTGGGAGCCACGGGAACATCATACACGATCTCTGTGAGCCGCAGGCCGGTCTGGGCGAGTGCGGTTGCGCTGGAGAGACAAAGCAGCATCAGCATGGCTTGGAAGAAATGTTTCATACAAGCTCCTTCAGTATTGTGGATGGTGATGAACGGCGACGTGGCAACATTGTTCTTGACTGCAGTTGGAATAATTATTATCATTAATCATTGGTTGGAATTTTAATTCCACTTCCATAGTACGCTATTTTCACGATTGTGTCAAGCACTATTTGGGGACACCATGACAAAGCCGACACCGCAATTCGACAAATTCCACAAGGCGATCCAATCGCGTCTCGACGCGTTCACGCCGGCAGAACGGCGGATCGCATCCTACCTCATGGAACAGACGAACGAAGTCGCCCTCGTATCGGTGCAGGAACTTGCACGGCGGTCGCACACGGGACCCGCATCGATCATGCGGTTCGTGCGGAAGCTGGGGTATGACGGCCTGACGGCCCTGAAGGCCGAACTGCGGGAGGACATCCGCGCGGGCGGGTCGCCGCTGGCCCAGTTCAAGAACACGCTGGACCACGGCCTCGAGCCGGGCCTGAAGGAGGTCCGCCTCATTGCCGAACAGGAGATCGCGAACATCCAGACATCCCTGTCCGTGCTGAGCGAGGAAACATTTACGAAGGCCGTGCAGATGATCATCCGGGCGGACCACATCTACACGGTGGGGGTGGGCACGTCGTCGCACATCGCGGCGGTCACGTCGTTCCTGCTGCGCAGGATCGGCCTCCGGGCTGACGCCGTTTCTCACACGGGACTGCGGCTCACGGAGAACCTCATCGGCATCCGAAAAAAGGACCTGCTCATCGCGTTCTCCTTTCCGCCGTATTCCGAATCGACGATGGACGCGGCTGCATTCGCCCGGCATCAGGGTGCGTCTGTCGTGGGCTTCTCGAATCAGACGCTCGCGCCCATCGCCGAATTTTGCGATACGATGCTCATCTCGAAGACGGACAGCCGACTCCCTGCAAACGCCATGTCCGCCCCGTTGCTCCTCGTCTACGGACTGATCTCCGTGATCGCGGGCAAGACGCGGAAGCGCTCGTCGCAGGCGCTCGAGACGACGATGCGTCTGCGCAAGCAGCGTCCGAAATCCACATCGTGACCTAGCGGCCGATCACGAGATACTCTCCCTTGAAGTCCTGGTTGCGCACCTCGATCACCGCGCGCGTGTTCGGCACGGGGACAAACTCTATCCGCGCGCGCCCGCTCGCCATTTCGATCACAGAACTGCGCGTCGGCGTGCCGTAGTTCTCCATGAGGCGACCCGGACCGTCCCACGTGAAATACACGCGCTTGTTGTAATCGAGGCAGACCCGTCCGTTCTTGTCCACGGCGGTGGCCATGATCATCACGCGCCCGTCCGCCATGGCTTCCGACGACAGTGTGAGATGGTCGGCAACGTCGTTCTTCGTATGGCTGTAGAGCACGGTGAGCGAATCGACTGCCGCTGCCGCATCGACGCGCAGTGCGTCTGCCGTCCGTGCGCCGCCGGTCGATCCGATCGCCTTCAGCGCATTGGCGCCCTCTGAAAAATTCACCTGCCAGCTCAGGCCGGCGGCGGGAAATTTCGTGATGTCCCTCGTCTTCTTCCCCTGGCTCGCGCCGTTGAGGAACAGTTCCGCTTCACGCCGACGGGTCCGCTCCGTTCCGTCCATGTGTGCGACTCGATGTAGCAGAATTGCGGCGATACGGTCCAGTAACTCTTGAACACATAGTACGCGTCCTTCGGATTGCCCGCGCGGTCGACGAGTCCCTTCTGGTTCATGTACGGGATGGGATTCTCCGGACGCAGCGGCGTCGGAAAGTCCTTGAATGCCCATTGCGCGTTCCCGGTGAGGAACGGCATCCGCTCGGACATGTGCATGTACCAGTCGAACAGGTCCACGATGTAGCTCTCGCTCCAGTCGCTCGATAAGGCGACGTTCTTCACTTTCTGCGGCTTGATGTTCTCCTCGAATCCGTCGGGCACCGTCGTGGCGTCGCCCGTAACAGGATTCTCCGTATGGCGGCCGATGTGGCTGTCGCCGCCGTACTCAACATGGAGGAGGCGCGCATACTTGTCCTTCGCATCGGTGATCGCCTTCTCGAACCCGTAGTAGTTGCCGCTGTACCATCCGGGCCAGATGGACGGGGACACGACATCCACAAGGTCGGCCCCTTCGGTGAACTTCCTCGTCGCCGTCAGCCGGAAGGGATCGAGCGCGTGGGCGATCCCGTTGAGCTCGCGGATCATCGCGCGAAGCGAATCCATGTTGTCCCCGTTTGCGACGTCGGGCAGCCAGTAGAGTTCGTTCCCCAGCGAGTGGATGATGATGCTCGGATGATTGAAATGCCGCTCGATCTGTTCCTTCAGCAGCCGCCGTGTGTTGGCCTTCCACGCCTCTCCGCCCATGCCGCCGCGGCACCACGGGAGCTCGTCCCACACGATGATGCCGAGCTCGTCGCACGCACGGTAGACCTCGGGAGCCTGCGGGTAATGCGCGAGGCGCACGAAGTTCACGCCCATCTCCTTCATCAGACGCACGTCCTTCCTGTGCAGACTGTCCGGCAGCGCATTCGCATACCCGGCATAATCCTCGTGGCGGTGCGTTCCACGCAAGAGCAGGCGCTCGCCGTTGAGAAGGAACGGACCGTGCTCCTTGAACTCGAACCAGCGGAAACCGAAACGGTCGGAAAGTTCGTCGACGAGCGCCGAGGAGCGGCGCAGCTCCACGCGCACCGTGTAGAGCGCGGGATCCGCCGGCGACCACAGCTGCGGCTGCGAGACCGCCGCAGCGGGAAAGGTGACAATGTTCCGGCCGGCCGTAAGCGTCAGCGCCGCATTCACTCGCCCCGCTTCTTTTCCCTTCCTGTCCGTGATGACGGCGGTGAGTTCCACTGCGCCTGCCGTCGTGCTGTAGACGCGCGCACCGATCTCCGCGGATGCGGAGGACTTCGAGACGTCCGGCGTGCGGACCGTTATCGCTTCGAGTGACACAAGCGGCAGCACGTGCAGCCACACGTTCCTCGTGATGCCGCCGTAGATATGGAAGTCGGATTTCTGCGACGGTATCACATCCGGATCGTATTCGTTCGTCACACGCACCATGATCGTGTTCGGTGCGCCGTGCCGGATGTGCGGCGTGATGTCCACCTCGAATCCGATATAGCCGCCCACATGGCCTCCGGCGCGCACGCCGTTGACGAAGACGTCGCTCGTGATGTTGACGCCTTCGAACGAGAGCACGAACCGGCGTCCCTTCGAGCCGGCCGGGAGCGTGAGCTCTTTCTTATACCACGAGGCGGAACGCCTGTATCCCGGCACCGCATCGACAGCGTCCCACACATTCCACGTGTGCGGAAGGTCAACGCGTTCCCACGCAACCTTCGACCGCGCCGCATCGGCGACACCCGCGCACGCGTCCTGAAGGTACGACCAGCCGGCGTTCAACGGCATGACCCGGCGCTGCAGCTGCTGAGCGCCGCCGGCATGCGTGACGACGAAGAATACGAGCAGTGTGATAAGGAGAGGATATCGTTTCATGGACGTACGCTGTTAATGACGGGATTGGGCGGGAAACGTCCCGCGCCGGTGAATTAGTGTACCCAGAGCAGCGGCTGCGTGAGGGGAATATTCCTCCGCACTTCCGCGTCCGTCGGATCGGGATCGAGCCGGCGCCACAGGTCGACGTATTTCTGTTCGCTGAAGGCGATGCCCGCGAACAGCAGCATCGGCCGCCGCGAGGGGAAGCCGTCGAAGTGCATGATGTCCTTCGCGTACGGCCACGCAGATTTATCCGCGATGTACGGATAGAGGAACTCCATCCCCTTTCGCATACACCTGCCGTCCGGCGTCGAGAACGTCCAGAGGTTGTCGTCGGGCGTCGAGAGGATCTGGCAGATGATCGCGAAGCCCTCGAGATTGAAGAGCGAATAATTGTACGGCTTCGTGCGCTTCAGCTCCAGCGGGAAGCTCCCGTCCGCGGCCATCTGGTCGGGCATGAGCACGGTCTTGAACCTGTCGCGGCATGCGGCGAGCCTCGCCGTGTCCCGCGTGACGTGCGCGAACGCGGCGACCTGCGT
>JFJP01043153.1_pt1 | contig 10325 bp, 11 predicted proteins | sample 431651 | NCBI WGS metagenome assembly JFJP01 (sample SAMN02602958, study PRJNA72255) | Microbial mat metagenome, whole genome shotgun sequencing project. | biome: fresh water; feature: sink hole; material: water; isolation source: purple microbial (photo- and chemosynthetic) mats found in... | reverse complement strand
GATTTACCAATAGAGAAAATTGAAAACAGTATGTTGGAGGTTTATAGTTTATCGGGATCAAAAGTATTTTCAAAAACTATTACCGAATCAACAAATCAGATTGATTTGCAACAATTGAATTCCGGAACTTATTTAATTAAGTTAACTAAGGATGGAGTGATTTATTCTGAAAAGATACAAATACGCAAATAGAACTAAAAAGCCCCGAAAAATTTCGGGGCTTTTTTATTGCTTTTCGATTCCTTATTCTGCAGTCCGTAAACTCATAATATCGCGATCAAAAATATAGAAATTTTTATCACCCAATAAATTCAGTTTATCCAGAATTTTCTGAACATTTGATTCCTCCTCCATTTGTTCTGTAACAAACCATTGTATCCAGTTATTTGTAGCAAAATCATTTTCTTTAATAACTAAAGCAACAATATCATTTATAGATTTAGTTATAAAATGTTCATGTTCCAATACCTGATCAAACATTTTTTTAATTCCTTCGAATTTTACAGGCGGTTTAGCGAAAGCAGGAACAATTGCATGTCCACCGCGTTCGTTAATAAAACTTACAAATTTCAGCATATGCATTCTTTCTTCTTCAGCTTGAGCATAAAGCCATTGTGAGATACCTTCAAACCCCTCTTTTTCGGCCCATGATGCCATTGCTAAATAAAGATTTGATGAATATCCTTCTTTTTCGATTTGATCGTTCAACGATTTTTCAATTTTTTTTGATAACATATATTGTTTTTTTAGGCCTGTCTAATGACAAGCAGGTTAAACATTTCTTAAATCTCATATAAATAACAAAACTAAACAAATATTGTTTATTTATTCAAAATCGAGATTAAACTCTTGCTTGAGCTTTCCCAAGTTTTCATTTTTGGAAAGCAGATGCTTAAATTTTTCTTCAGAAGTATATAACTTGCTTTCTTGCACTGATTCATTCATAATTAATTTAAGTTCAATTTTAGAGTTTTTGAGTTCTACTCTTAAAAAATCAAGGAGTTCGTTTCTAATATCATTTATCTTTTCTTCTTGTAAATTATTATCAATCTGGAAAGTAACAATAATATCATTTTCAAGTTTAGGTTCTTTCGATGTAAGCGTATTAAAGATTCTTGGTTTGTCACCTAACTTATCAGAAAATTGTTGCCACTTATCTATTAGCTCTAGCTCGGAGAATAATTGATCTTCCTCAAGGGTCTCATTAATAGCTGGTTCTTCGTTTGATTCAGTGTTAAGAATTTCCTCATTTTTTTGGGATACTTGATTTGAGAGGCTCGCTTTTATTGAAAAAGAGGGAATATAATTTGATTTTATAATAGGTATATCAACCTTTTTAACATCTTCGTTTATTTTCTTAATAACCTTTTCTGTTCGCCATCCCTGATCTATATCATTTTCAGATTTCTTTTCTTTTTTTTCTGATTTAGTTTCTATCTCTATAGAATCAGAGTTTTTTTTTTCGCTGGTTACATTACATAACTCAATCAATGCCAGTTCAACATGCAATCGTTTATTTCGACTTATCCTGTAATTCAGATCACATTTATTTGATATTTCGAGACTGGAGAATAAAAACTCAGGTGTTATTATTCGGGTTTGTTCTTTATATTTTTCGCGGATATTAGCTCCAACTTCCAATAATTGAAGTGTAATTTCATCTTTAACTACTAAAAGATTTCTAAAATGCTCACTTAATCCCGAAATAAAATGATGTGCATCAAATCCTTTTTCCAAAATATCATTAAAGGTCATTAACGCAGACGAGAGATCATTTTTAAAAAAAGCATCGGTTAGCTTGAAATAATATTCATAATCAAGAACATTCAGGTTTTCAATAACTTTCTGGTAGGTAATTTGATTGCCAGAAAAACTCACCACCTGATCAAATATCGAAAGTGCATCTCGCATTGCTCCATCAGCTTTTTGAGCAATAACATTAAAAGCATCCACTTCGTATTGAATGTTTTCAGTTTTAGCAATATGTTCTAAATAGGCAACTGTATCATCAATTTTAATCCGGTTAAAGTCAAATATCTGGCAACGCGACAAAATAGTAGGGATAATCTTATGTTTTTCGGTTGTTGCTAAAATAAAAATAGCATGGGCTGGTGGTTCTTCAAGCGTTTTTAAAAAGGCATTAAATGCTTGTGATGATAACATATGAACCTCGTCGATAATATAGATGCTATATTTTCCAACTTGGGGTGGTATCCGTACTTGCTCAATCAGGTTTCGTATATCATCTACTGAGTTGTTTGATGCAGCATCAAGCTCATGAATATTAAACGAACGGTTTGAATCAAATGCTTTGCATAGCACAAGTTGTTTTACCTATACCACGTGGTCCGCAAAATAAATAAGCATGTGCGAGCAATTTATTCTGGATAGCATTCTTTAACGTTGTAGTAATTGAATTTTGACCAACAACCGACTTAAATGTTGCGGGGCGATATTTTCTTGCAGATACGATGAAATTATCCATTTGTATAAATTAACAATTTAGGAAATACAAATTTATACTTTTTGACCATAAATTTCCGTATTCAAATTAATTGTCTTAAAAAGTTATTCACAAAAACAGGGGAGTGAAATTTTATTAAAAAATCAGTTTATTAATTATCATTTACTCATTTAAATCTTTGTAAAATATAAAAAAAAGTCTAATTTTGCGGCTCATTAAATTAATTATTTATTTAAAAACAAAAGTGTTATGATGAATCATTACGAAACCGTTTTCATTACAACTCCCGTTTTGTCTGATACTCAGATGAAGGAGACGGTTGAAAAATTCAAGAACATTTTGGTAAACAATGGAGCCAAAATAGTTCATGAAGAAAATTGGGGTTTAAAAAAACTCGCTTATCCGATTCAAAAGAAATCGACTGGTTTCTATTATTTAGTTGAGTTTGCTTCTAGCGGTGAACTAATCAACAAACTTGAAATTGAATACCGACGAGATGAAAGAATTATCCGTTTTTTAACATTCAAAATGGATAAATACTCCGTTGAGTATAGTGAGAAGAAAAGAACTAAGAAAGAAACTAAAGCGGAGGAATAAACATGTCACAAAATCAATCAGAAATCAGATACCTTACACCCCCAACCGTTGAGGTAAAAAAGAAAAAGTACTGTCGTTTTAAGAAAAATAAGATCCGTTATATAGATTATAAAGATCCTGAATTCTTAAAAAAATTCGTTAACGAACAAGGTAAAATTCTACCTCGTCGATTAACAGGAACTTCTTTGAAATATCAAAGAAAAGTAGCCAAAGCTATTAAAAGAGCTCGTCATCTTGCTTTGCTGCCATATGTAACCGATATGTTGAAATAACCAGTTGGAGGAATAATAATGGAAGTAATTTTAAAACAAGATATGCCTAACTTAGGCAATGCAAACGATGTTGTAAAAGTAAAAGATGGCTACGGAAGAAATTTCTTGATTCCTAGAGGTTATGCTATTTCTGCTACTTCATCTGCAAAAAAGATACATGCTGAGAATCTTAAGCAAAGAGCACATAAAGAAGAAAAAGTTAAAAACGAAGCTCTTGAAAGTGCCAAAAAACTTGAAAAAGTATCATTAACAATTGGTGCTAAAACCAGCTCTACAGGTAAAATTTTCGGATCGGTTAATACAATTCAGATTGCTGAAGCGTTGAAAGAAAAAGGTTATGATATTGATCGTAAAAACATTACCATTGCTGAAGATCAGATTAAAGAGGTAGGTAAACACAAAGTAACAGTAAAACTTCACAGAGATGTTAAGGTTGAAGTTTCAATAGAAATTGTTGCTGAATAACTATCAGAACTCCACTATATAAAAGAAAGGCTGCCATTTGGCAGCCTTTTCTATTTAGTTTTATTTCACAGCAATAGTTTCAATTTCGATAAGCGCTCCAAGAGGTAATTTTACCACTCCAAAAGCAGCTCTAGCAGGTGGATTTTCTTTATAATATTCACCATACACTTCATTCATAGCCTTAAAATTATCCATATCACTTAACAAACATGTTGATTTTACAACATTTGTATAAGAATATCCTGCAGCTTTTAAAATAGCTCCGATATTTTCCATAACCTGTTTGGTTTGTTCCTTAATTCCTTCGGGCATTTGGCCTGTTGCAGGTATAATTGGAATTTGTCCTGAAATATAGAGTGTTCCGTTCACTTCAATTGCCTGACTATATGGGCCAATAGCTTTAGGAGCTGATTCGGTAAAGATTACTTTTTTCATAATGAATTTGTTTAGTTTGTATTTTTATTCTAAAACAAAATTAACGTAATTTGCTCATCAAAAAAAAGATTTATGAGAGTTCTTCTAGTCGACAACTACGACTCTTTTACTTATAACCTGGCTCATTACATTGAGCAATTTGCAACTGATGTTATTATAAAACGTATCGATGATATTGAGTTAGATGATATTGAATTATTTGATAAGATCGTTTTTTCGCCTGGTCCAGGATTACCAAAAGATTCGCCAATAATGTTTTCTATTCTTGATAGATTTAAATCAAGTAAATCTATTTTTGGTGTCTGTTTAGGTCATCAGGCAATAGCCGAATATTATGGTGCACAGTTAATAAACATGCCCGAGGTACATCATGGTAGGGATATGGAAACGAAAATTATTGTTGACGATTATATATATAAAGGTATAAAACACACTTTCAGGTCAGGGAGATATCATTCGTGGTTAGTTAGCAAAATTAATTTTCCATCAGAGCTCGAAATTACCGCAACTGATCATCAGGGAAATATTATGTCATTGCGACATAAAAAATACGATATTAGAGGAGTTCAGTATCATCCAGAATCAATAATGACAGAATTTGGAATAGATATTATTAAAAACTGGGTTTTAGAGGTTTAAAGGTTTATTGGTAAAATGGTGAATTAGTGAATTAGTGAACTAGTAACTAGAAACTAGTAAATAGTAAATAGGGGAATTAGGAAGCTTGGGTCTCATGGCTCAAAGCATATTGCTTCTTCTGATAATTGGTAATTGGTAATTGGTAATTGATTATTGACTAAAGGTTTTCTTGCCATGTTCTTTTCTTCGGAAGTTTTAAGAAGTCTTTCAAGGTCGATGCTTTTACATTAATTTGGAAATTATAGCTTTGCATTCTACCAATAGGAATCCATGTAAAACTCATTTCCCAGCAGTGCAGGTCTCTATGTATACTCAAACTTGTTGATGAAAGTTCTTTATTTGTAATATCGTAGTTTGTTCTGAAGCTTATTTTCCACTTTGGGGTTAGGCTAAAATCACCTGATAATCTTGCCGTTTGAGTCGTTTTTCCTTCGTCAAGACCAGGCTTAGAATAATTATAGTTATATCCAACACTTACATTCCATGGAATATCAAAATCAACATAACCAACTACCGTTTGTTGATATTGTTGATAAGAAAGATCCTGTTCTGTTTCGTCTGCTAAATTTTCACCGAGATCTTTACCTTTGTTCTGGTTTTGATCTTTTTCGTCGCCTTTAGAATTTAAATTAAAATCAACAGCAACATTAACGTTTTCTAAGCGGCCAATTCTATTAAAGAAGTTACCATCAGATACATTCCAGTGAAACTCATCATATGTTCTGCCGGTTACATTATCAATGGCATACGGATCAAGTGATGCACTCATGTTTATATTTACTTTATCTTTAAAAAGAGTAGTTCGACCACTAATACTAATAGTACTCCAATTCATCGAATCTGCAAATATGTTATAAGATGTTGAGATCCGCAGTCCATCGATTAGCTTAATTTTTCTGGTTCCTGTAACTGTATCTTTATCAGATCTTACTTTCATCTCGAGATTATTGTTCAATCCCAGCGAAACAGTACCCGATTGGCCTGGTGTGGCAGGTAATTTGTATATTCCATTTGAAAATATGGAATATTCAATATTCCTTTCACCTAATAATGAATCCTGGTAGGAATAAGAATCATAATAATTATCCACCATACTTCCTAAATCGGGTCTGTATGAAACACCCACAGATGGTGTAATCACGTGCCGAACAGCTACTATTTTTGATTCAGGATTTTTAAAGGAATACATTCCATAAATATTTGGACCTATATTCAACGAAACAGAAGGAGTAACCATTTGTGCATATTTTATGGTAGGAACAGTGTCTACTTCTTCAATTCCGTACTTTTTTGTATTCTCATTATAATAATCTGCGTTCCAACTCTTTTTTACGTAATTTGGATATAATATACCTGTATATTCTACTTGGGGAGATAAATTAAAATATTTAAGGATCTTGATATTTGTACTAATGGGTATATTATGTTGAAATCCATTATCAAAATCAGAAATAGTTGTACCATGAAATAATAACGAATCGGCTGTAGTTATTTTATTCTCAAGTTTCGATTTATAAGAAATTTCAATGTTTTCGTACCATTTCTGTTCACCTGATGATTTTTCTCTTCTAAACGGATATTTTCTATCCATGTTAAATGTTAAAACGGGCAACGCTAAATTAACATTATTGGATTGAGAGTTTTGAGAGTGATTTAATTGAGCGGTAAATCTAAATGGAGTATTTCCTATCCATGATTTTGAATAGGAGATAGATGAACTCTTTGTATTTGTATTAAGATCTTCAATTGTTTTACTATTATACTGTTCGTAAGATGTTGTACTATAATTAACATTCGCACTAAATTTTGAACTAGGATTTGCTTTGGCATCTTGAGAATGAACCCAATTAATTTTATAATCTTTTGATTTTAAATAATCGGGTAATCCTTTTTCGCTTTTTATAAATTCATTATATGAAAAATTGAAGTTACTATTAAACTTATATTTCTTAACAAATCGATATCTTAATTCAGTACCCCAGGATCCTTCAGAAAAAATATCAGCTGTAATAGCAAGGTCCATTCTGTCGCTAATTCCAAAATAATAACCTCCATCCTGTAAATAGAAACCGCGGTTTCTTTGTTCACCATATTTTGGAACGATAATTCCTGATGATTGTTCTTTCTGGCTTGGAAAATATCCAAAAGGAACAAAAATAAACTTTAAGGGTAAATCCTGAATTACGAGATATGAATATCCCGAAATTATTTTTTCGCCTGGAATAACTTTTGCCTTCGACATGGATAAATAAAAGTGAGGATGATCAGGTTCGTCGCAGGTTGTGTACTTCCCATTTTTCATTAAAAAGCTATTATCTTCAAACTTTTTTGTGTACTGGCTATGCAAATAACCATCTTCTTCTTCTGTAAATACCTCCTCAATATATCCTTTTTCTGTTTTAAAATTATACCGAATAGTTTTCGCTTCATATTTGCTTCCCTTTTCAGTAAATACAGGTTTTCCAATTAAATTACCCAAACTATCTTCAACACCATGGGCATATACAATATTATTTTCCTGGTCGTACTCAATATAATCTGCCTCAAGAGTTATTTCACCGTATTCAACTTTTGCTTTATTATATAGGTATACCATTTTAGAATCACGGGAAAGAACGATTGAATCTGTTGCAGAATATATAACCTTTGTATCTATTGGACTCTTATTTGTTTTCTTTTTAGTTAAAGTAGAGTCAATAGTTTGATTCAATATACTATCTGGTACATTTATTGTGTCATTCGCAGGTACTAACAATTTATTCGCTTTAACTTCTTCCAATTCATTTTGTGAAAAGGAGGTTAACGGGAGTACCGAAAACATTAGGAATGAAAAAACAAGTATCCTTAATTTAAAATACAATATTATTATACTATTTTTGTGCAAGTAATTAATTTTAAAGCTTCAAAACTAACTAAAATATTATATACATTATAGATGAAGATGTATTTTGTCGATAATTTTTATAAACAAAAAAGATACCATTCTTTAAACTGGTTATTTTCATTACTATTTTTCTTTTTATTCTCAGTTACTTATAGTCAGAATGAAGAACATTATTCGTTTAGTACAATAGTTATCGATCCCGGACATGGAGGACTTGATAATGGTACTTCAGGTAAACTGACAAAAGAAAAAGATATTGCATTAGCTATTTCACTCAAAGTTGGAAATCTGATTAAAGAAAACATTCCAGGTATAAATATTATATTCACAAGAGATTCTGATGTTTTTGTTCCCTTGAATGAGAGAGCTGACATTGCAAATAGAAACAATGCCAATTTGTTTATATCTATTCATTGTAATGGAAATATCAATACGAATGCTTCTGGTACCGAAACATATGCCATGGGGTTACATAAGACAGATGGAAACCTGGAAGTAGCAAAAAAGGAGAACTCTGCAATTTTATATGAAGAGGATTATTCAACAAAATACGAAGGCTTTGATCCCAATTCAGTTGAATCGTATATAATTTTTACATTTCTTCAAAATACATTCCTTCAGCAAAGTCTTAACTATGCATCTTTTGTTCAGGATCAGTTCGAAATCAGAGCTCAACGAAAAAACAGGGGAGTAAAACAAGCAGGATTTCTTGTTTTGTGGAAAACCACTATGCCAAGTGTGCTGATTGAAGTTGGATTTTTAACCAATCCCAAAGAAGAACTTTATTTAATGAGTGAGGATGGTCAGGATTATATTGCATCAGCAATATACAGAGCTTTTAAAGATTACAAAAAAGCAATAGAAGAAAAAAGCCAGTTTGCAACAAGAAAAGATGTTCCTGTGATTAACGTAGATACAAATAAACAAGAAACTATAACTGATGGTAGTCCGGTACATTTTAAAATTCAGGTTGCTTCTGCACGAAATCCAATTGATACAAATTCGATTTATTTTAAAGGACTTAAAGGTATTGAAGAAATAAAATTTGATACTATTTATAAATATACCATAGGAACATCATCAAACTATAATGAGATGGTAGAATTTAAAAAAACAATAGGAGATAAATTTCCTGATGCTTTTATTATTGCTGTCGAAAAGGATGGTAAGCAAATTAGCTTATCAGAAGCATTTCGATTATTAAATAACTAAAAATTAAAAATAAATACTTAAAATATTTTCAGATGAAACTTACTAAAGAAACAAAGATCGGTATTATTGCAGTTATAACATTTGCTTTATTAGTATGGGGATTTAACTTTTTAAAAGGCAAAAATATTATTGTTACCAGTAATTATTATTTTGTTGTTTACGATCATATTGATGGTCTTGAAGATGCCAGCGCTGTTATGTTGAGTGGTTATAAGGTTGGCGTAGTGGAAACAATAAAATTTCATAAAAAACAAAGAAGTAGAATTATTGTCCGTTTTTCAGTAGATAAGGATATTATGATTCCACAAAATTCAAAGGCTGTTATTGAACCTGCCACACTAATTGCAGGAAAAATTATTAAATTAGAATTTTCTGATGAGATTCAATTTCATGAAAAAGGAGATACACTAATTGGATTGATAAAACCCGGATTAGAATCAGAACTTATACCCATTAAAAACAAAGCAGAACGATTGATTGAATCACTTGATTCCGTTTTGTCAATCTTTGATGCAGAGCGAAGAAAGGGATTGCAAAACTCACTGGATAATATAGAGAACATTTCTGGCGATCTTTCAGGTTTGGTTGCTGAAGAAAAAGATAAGCTGTCAAAAATACTTACAAACTTCGAATCCATTTCAGATAACCTTAAGAACAACAACGAAAAAATTTCAAACGTGTTGGCTAATTTTTCCAATATCAGCGATTCATTAGCACAGGCAAATATAAAATCAACTGTGCTAAACGCAAACAAAACACTGGCTGAACTAGGCGAAATATCAGGTAAAATAAATAAAGGTGAAGGAACTATTGGGTTATTAATTAACAATGACTCATTGTATGTTAATTTAAATCAACTTGCTACAGACCTTGATAAGCTTGTAATTGACCTAAACGAGAACCCAAAAAGATATATTCATTTTTCATTGTTTGGGAAAAAGGACAAGCAATAAAGAGCTTGAATACTTCAATTTGCTTAGAATAATTCTAAATTTTTACATTCAAGATTTTTTTTGAGTATTAAAATGAATTTCTAAAATTTTTCTTTAGTTAATTTTTTCTAAAGAATTAGTTAACAATTTTTTAACATTAAAAAATCCTAAAAGCCTGTTTTATCGCTGATTACAAAAAAATCATTTTTTTAAAAAAATTAATCGCCTGATATAAACATGCATATCTTTTTTTTAAAAAAAACAATAGGAATTAAGTTTTTTTTTCCTTTTTTTTTTCACAATTTTGTTTGAACCGTAAAAACAAGTAAAAATTTTTTAAACAATTAAGAGTTAAATGGATAATAATAAGCATCAGGAAATTTGGAGCAATTGCTTAAAAATTATCAGAGACAATGTCCCATCTA
>JFJP01041005.1_pt1 | contig 10325 bp, 8 predicted proteins | sample 431651 | NCBI WGS metagenome assembly JFJP01 (sample SAMN02602958, study PRJNA72255) | Microbial mat metagenome, whole genome shotgun sequencing project. | biome: fresh water; feature: sink hole; material: water; isolation source: purple microbial (photo- and chemosynthetic) mats found in... | reverse complement strand
GTCCGCATCAATCATTTCAATTATTGGAGTGATTCCTGCATAAAAAGACGTCTGATTGACTTCTTTTACGACCTCTATTTCGGGTGTCTCCTCAATGATTTTTTCCTCGGCATATTCAGTTGAGGGCGGCAGATAGATTTTGGATCCTGGTGGAAGTGATCTTGATTGTTTTTCAGTAAGGTCATTATATTGCAAAACCTTTTTGAGGTAACCATTCTTATAGATCGGGGAGATCTTAAGGCGATCATAGAGCAATTGGGAGATCGTTTCGTTTTTCATCAATGTGTATTCTTTTGCCAGAAGCACAGGTGAGAAGATTGCCAATAGGAAAGCGACGTATTGTGACTGTTTTTTCATGGAGGTATTATGGCAGGAGTGAATTAAATTTACTAATCCAAACTTAGAGCGATCATCCCAGTTAGCTTAATTTTACGATCCTGCCCGTAGCGGCCCATGAAATGACTCGTATTATTAGTAAAACCTTTAAAAACTCCATGAATCTGAGACGGTCCTTGCGAGGATTGGGCGAATTGTTCGTGCTCAAGTCGGGCAAAATGGTCCATGCCCCACGGATCCTGAATGTGGAGTCGATCACCATCAAACCCTTTTATAACGACTCCGTGAACGGTGCTTGCATTTTGATGCCAGGTTTTTTTCACTCCACCAGTTGTGGTTTCATGTTTTTGAAGGGCATCGATTACGGTAAAAAAAGTAGGTTTTTTCGATCTGATTAACTTAATAATGTCCTGATTGGAAACATAAGCTGATTGCGCCCAGGAGCTTTGTAGCGTCAGATAAAAACCTTTTTGGGCCACAGTATTTTGAAAGTAGGAATCAAAAGAGGAATAGATTCCATAGAGCGAAGTCCCACCACTTACGAAGTTAGTTGAGGAGTCTAAACCGATTTGATAAATGGTTTCATACCAAGGTCTGGACTTCACACTTTCTAAGAACGAATTATTAAGTTTCGTGTTCGCATTTCTTTCATTCAACACCGCTCTAAGCATCATCGCCGCTGATGTTGGTGCACAAAGTCCTGGATCATTATAGTTTGCGACGCCAATTTTATTTCCGACATAGTTTTCCAGCCCAGTAGCATCCTGATCATAAACTGGCATGGTGGTGTAAAGACATCTATAGGAGGACTGACAGCGCGGATGGAGTGTATTGGCCACTTCCGTTGTAGGAATGGTGGGATTGTTGGGTGTAGTGGTACTAGTGCCCGCTGGGGCCCTGATAGAGTCATCAATCAGCGAGCGTGAACGGAGGTTCTCCTGACAGGAAACAAGTATAAGTAATGGGATAAAGGCCAATAGCTTCATGTGCCCATTTTAAATGCTGTCACCCTATGGCCGAAGACCTATATCTATATTCCAGTAAATCAATGCTTTAAGTCGTTAACGACAAGTAATGGTGCCTTGAAAAATTGCATCATGTGATAATCGACTGATGAATTGGAAAAGGATCCTTAGTCTTTCTCTATTTTTCGCTCTCAGCGCCTACTTTATGCAGGGGGATTCTCCGCTGGAATATAAACCAGCTGAGACCAAAATTTCTTCTGGCGACAGGACGCCCGCGGCCACTAAAATTACTAAAGAAGAATTAAGTCATTCAAACGGCGAATTAGAAAGATCTGGTTTGGCAGCAGAAAAAGTGAAAGCTATTAACCAACTCAATGAATTTCATGCTGGCAGTCCTGCTTATACGGAAGAGAATATTCTTAAACGACAATCTATGCTGGATGAATTGGTTAAAAACCCCCAAGAGACGGTTCAGGTTTTTTCTAAACTGATGGGAAATTCAAAAGATGATGGATTGAAAAGTTTTCTCCTGAATTTGACTATGAATTCAAAACTTGAAGATGATGAAAAAGCTGAAATCTTTGTCGCTAGACTCAAGGCAGGAGCAGTGATTTCAAAGGAAGGTTTAGTGCCTGATGAGCACCTGTCTTTTATGGTCAGTATTTCCCATTTAAGGCGAATAGAAAATGAAGAGGCGAGGGAGTTTGCTTTAAATGAATTAAAAAAAGAGAACTCTCTTCTTAGAAGCAAAGGTTTCAGGCAGTTGTACAAGGATTACTTCAATGAGGCTCTTTAGAGCTAGTGGCCTAGATTGCCGTTTTGTATAGAATTAGAACTTTGCTAAAATGATATGGTGAAAAAAATTCTCTGTCTTTTTATCCTAATTACCGCAAGCTGCGGAAAAAAAGACGAAGATGTCCCAATCTCTACAGATAACATTGATATGAGTAAAATGAGATGGAATCCATCAAGGTTTCCAGTACAGATGAAAGTTTCGGATAATTTCGACAACCAGTCCCAGACATTAATAACAAATTCTCTGGAAGTTTGAGAGAGTGGTGCCAGTATTAATTTTTTTCAGAATTTACAGCAAACTCCTAATTTAAATTTCACAAAACTGTCTGACTATTACTACAACGACAAAACGGTTAATGGCATTTACCTTAGTACTGTCCCAATTAGAGAATTGGGTTCAGGGTATCTTGCCGTCACTCAAATTTATTTTAGAAGAAGTGTCGACTCTTCATATGAAACTTATTACGAAATTATTCATGCGGATATTGTGGTAAATGGAAGTGAATTTAATTTTTCGACAGATGAACTAGATGATACAACTTACTACTTAGAGACTTTGATCCTTCATGAAGCTGGACATGTTCTGGGCCTAGGACACCAAACAGAGGGGATTATGTACCCCTACATGTCAACAGATGATAAGCAGATTACACTTGGAGCTTTTGATCTGGACTTAATTAATAATAAATATAATTCGGTGGCCAACGCTGCTACGGCACAATTGTCGCAATTGAATAGCATCGTAAGCACTGATGGTGATGAAAGAGTACTTTTATATTTGCCAGTCTCCAATTATCTGGCCTTAAAGTTCTACAATAACAAAATATTTAATTAGCGGAGATTTTTTTCAGCAGGTCACTTAAGTATTTCTTAGATAAATAACTCTTAGTCGAGGTCTCGATCCCATCAACAATATCACAGAAGATTTTATCCATGGAGCAGCTGACTGGACAGGCCTTGATGGTAGGTTTTTTATGGGCCGAAACTAAAGTCTTTTTTTCGGTTGAGGCCACATAGATATCTTTGAGTGAAATCTCGCTCGGAGAGCGGGCAATTTTAATACCGCCATTCTTTCCACGAAAACTGTCAACTAATTGGGCTTCCACTAAATTGGAAACTAATTTTCGAATGAAGGTTGGATTGGTTTTGAAAACTTTAGACAAAGCTTCAGAGTTCATCATTTCGTCTGAATGATAGGCCAGCGTGATCATAATTTGAACTGAAACAGAAAAACGTGTGTCAACCATGGGAATAGCCTAACATAGATTTGTTGATTTTACAAAAAATGTACTTTTTATAGTTGCATTTAGGTTCGGATTGTCATAATGTATCTTTAATTGATGCATTATTCACTATGGAGATGTGCCCGAGAGTTTAAGGGACCAGTGTGCAAAGCTGGGATTCGGTGGTTAAAATCCATCCATCTCCTCCATTATTTTATAAGGTAAACTTTATGTCTAAATTATTTCAACCATTGAAAGTCGGCGCTCTCAACCTCCCAAATAGAATTATTATGGCACCCCTGACTCGCTCCCGTGCCACGCCAGAAGGTCGCGTTCCAAACGCTTTGATGGCCGAATATTATACTCAAAGGGCCTCAGCAGGTCTGATTCTTACCGAAGCAACTTCAGTTGAACCTATGGGTGTGGGTTATGCTGATACGCCGGGAATCTGGTCAGAAGATCAGGTTGAAGGATGGAAAAAAATCACTTCTGCAGTTCACGCCAAAGACGGAAGAATTGTGATGCAACTGTGGCACGTGGGAAGAATTTCTGATCCCATCTTTCTGGATGGTAAGCTGCCTGTGGCGCCAAGTGCGATTGCGGCCGAAGGTCATGTGAGTTTAGTTCGCCCTGAAAAAAATTATGTAACTCCCAGAGCACTTGAGACAAATGAAATCCCGGCGATTGTTGAAGCTTTTAGAAAAGGTGCTGAGAATGCAAAAAAAGCTGGCTTTGATGGAGTTGAAATCCACGGGGCCAACGGTTATCTGCTGGATCAATTTCTGCAAGATGGGACAAACAAGAGAACTGACCAATATGGCGGGTCGATCGAAAATAGAGCACGCCTGTTGCTTGAAGTCACTGATGCCGTGATTTCAGTTTGGGGAGCGGATCGTGTGGGAATGCACATTGCTCCACGAGGAGATGCACATTCTATTTCTGATTCAAATCCTGAAGCCACTTTTACATATGTGGCAACCGAGCTTGGCAAACGTAAAATTGCTTTCATTTTTGCGCGGGAATCCCAAGGCCCAGACAGTCTGGGCCCTAAACTCAAAAAAGCTTTTGGTGGTGTCTATATTGCTAATGAAAAATTCACCCAAGAAAGTGCTGAAAAGATTATTATTGAAGGTAATGCCGACGCTGTTTCTTTTGGTGTGCCTTTCATCTCAAACCCTGATTTACCGCTGAGGTTTGCAGAAGGTCACAAGTTAAATGAGACGGATTTTCAAACCCTCTATGCTAAAGGCAGCAAGGGCTATACGGATTATCCTTCCCTTTAAATAACTAAACTATTTTTTGTATCGTTGGTTCAGGTCTCTGACCAACGATTCAACTAACTGACTTATGTAATGCGGTATAGAAGCTTTTTTCTTTGGGAAAAATTTCTCAACTGCTTTTTGCCCAATACCTGTAGCTGACATCACAGCAGTGTGAACCACATAGGTAAACACGACGTTTATTAACCACATTCTCTCTTCCATCGGAACTGTCTCGACTAGCTCCTTAGACATATAGGCCGAGAATTGCTCATAGCCAACAGGATAGGCATCAGTATCGCAGGGATGTTGATTGGACTCCAGGATCAGTTTGAATTGGTTTAAGCACTTGGCACTGTCCTCGCTTAATGCCTCATAAATTTGAACGGCGAATTCGGCGGTGGACTTAACTTCTGGAAGTGTCGCGATTTTGTTTTTAAAATCCCCCACAACAAATTCCATCAACTCTTGCCTTAAATTCTCTTTGCTTTTGAAATGATAGTTCAAAGATGCGACGTTCACGTCGGCGAGTTTGGCAATTTCTCGAATTGAAACACCGTCATATCCTTTGAGAGCAAAGAGATTCATAGAGACTTCAAGAATCCGTTGCTTCGTATTTAATTCAGACAGGTCTGATTTTTTAATTTTATGAATAACCATTAGTCCTCCTTCTCTGAATACATGCTGGAGTCAGCTCCCGTAATTTTGCTGAATACTCTCTTCGTGAATAAACGGAAGCGTTCTATGTACGTATAGGCGGCGGGAACAATAATCAGTGTCAAAAGTGTAGAGCTGATCAAACCACCAATAAGAGCGATACCCATGGATGTTCTTTGTCTTGAGGCTTCATTTAATCCAACGGCAATTGGAATAAATCCAGCGATAAGGGCAAAAGAAGTCATGAGAATCGGGCGAAGACGATTTTTACCTGCAAGCAAGATTGCATCCTTAAGTGGGATACCATTTTTAGTTTGCTGGTTAGTATAATCCACCAGGATGATGGAGTTTTTGGTTGCAACTCCCAGAAGCATAATACAACCGATCATTGAGAATAGATCCAGACTGGCACCAGTTATAAAGAGAGCAAAGAAGGCACCACACATAGCAAGGGGGAGAACCAACATGATGGTAAAAGGTGTAATGAATGATTCATACAATGATGCCAAAACAAGATAGATAAAGAGAATCCCAAGGCCAGAGGCAATCGCCATACTTTGAATCATCTCGCCGAAGTTTTCGGCCTGACCAACAAATTTGAAATTCATGTCTTCAGGTAATTTCACTTCGTCTTTGAATATTCGATTAACTTCGGCCATTGCTCCGCCCATACCGGGACCGTTCGGCGTAATGTCCGCGGATATTTGGTAATATCGGGCACGGTCTTGTCTGGTGATATTTGCAGGACCTGTTGTCTCCACACCTTTGACTACATTGGCAAGTGGGATGAGGCGATTGTTAATGTTAGGAATTGCAATTCGATTAAATTCTTTTTGAAGATTTCTTTGATCCTCACGTAGTCTCACTCGTATGTCGTACTCTTCGCCTTCCAGGCGATAGACCGCAGGAGTCTGACCTTCCATCAATGTACGAAGCTCCATACCTAATATATTGGTTGAAACACCCAAACGCTCGGCCCTTTCTCTATCAGGAATGATTTGAAACTCTGGTTTACCCGGACGGTAGCTTAAATCCACACCGGTAAGTGAAGGGTGCGTTTTGAGTTTGTTAAAGACTTCAGTTGCAATCTTTGCCAGTTCTTTTTCGTCATTACCCTGGATGTTTACGTTAAATGGACGCATACCTCCGCCAACTTGGTCAAAGTCACCTACAGTGACGTTGGCGAATGCGAATGGCTTCATATCTTCTCTGATTAAGGCCTTGAACTCAATGGTGTTGAGCTTGCGTTTTTTAGAATCAACAAGTCTCACATAGAACGAGGCCTTATTCGGTTCGCCTTCTTTGGTTCCAACGGTTAATACACTTGCTGCAACCTCAGGATGCTTTCTTATAACTTCATCTATCTGAAGAGAGACTCTCTCCATTTCATTCAAAGGAGTGCCTGGTGGAAGATCCAAATTAACTGAGAACTCACCTTGATCTTGGGCCGAGATAAAAGTTTTTGGCACGAATTTAAGTGAATAAATACTCAGGACAAATATAGCGATCCCCATGCCGATAACTTTCAAAGGGTGTTTGAGTGTAAAGCGCAAAATGGCGACATAGAGGTCTTCAAGCTTTGTTTGAAATTTATCAAACCAATGAAGAACACGGCCAAAAGTCTTGCCGTAGAAGGTCTTCATGTCAGGACCTTGTCCGTGAGGCACGACTTTTCCAGCGAAGTAAGCAGACATCATGGGAGCGATAGTGATCGCATCAAACATAGAAATCATCAGAGCAAAACAAACGGTCATCCCGAATTGTTTAAGGAATTGTCCGACTGTTCCTGAAATAAAGGCAATCGGTCCGAATACGGCAATAACGGTAAAAGTTGTCGCGATTACGGCAAGCATCACTTCATTAGTTCCATCAATAGCGGCGGTCTTTGGATCTTTACCCATTTCAAGGTGGCGGAAAATATTTTCCCGCACAACGATGGCGTCATCGATGAGTAGTCCTACTGCTAGAGAGAGTGCCAAAAGCGACATGACGTTAATAGTGAAGCCAGCGAAGGCAAGAAGAATAAATGCGCCTAACAGTGAGTTCGGAAGGGCCAGGCCAGTGATGATGGTTGAGCGGAAAGAACCCAGAAAGAAGAATACTACGATGATAGTAAGGATAATTCCGATGGCAATGGACTCTTTCACATCATAAATATTGTCACTGATCGCCTTAGATCCGTCTCTCACGGCCGTTAGTTTAGCTTTGTCTCCACGTTTGGCCAGGATCTCATTCAGTGCCGCAGTTTGTTTAATGACATTATTGGCCACCTCAACTGTATTGGCACCCGTTTGTCTGAAAATGCTGAGGAACAAAGAATGTTTGCCATTCACGATAGCAATACTTTTTTGGTCCTTAAGACCTTCATGTACTGTTGCCACATCACTTAAAACGATTGGCACATCATTTCCAAGGAATTGAACAATAGTGTTCTCCATTTCCTTTAAAGATTGAAATTCACCGACAGTTCTGAAAACAGTTTCCTTGCTGGCAGAGACCGCGATTTTCCCCGAAGGAATATTGGTTCCTGCTCGGCCAAGAGCGCTCGCCACCTGAATCGCTGAAACCTGACGCTCTTTCATTTTATTTAGATCAAGTTCGACTCTGACTTCACGTTGACGACCACCAATGATCTCAACCAGTCCAACCTGGGGGATTTGTTCAAATTTGGGTTTGACGATTAGATCGGCCAGGTCAAAAAGCTCAGCTTCTGAGAGATCGGCCGTAAGAGCTACAGTCACAATCGGCTGATCTGACGGATCCACTCTTCTGATAATTGATTCTTCTACGTCATCGGGCAGTTTTGATTTTGCAGAACTTACTTTATCGCGAACTTGTTGTTCAGCGTATTTAATGTCGGTCTTAAAATTAAATTCAGCGATAACGATTGAAACGCCTTCCTGGTTAATAGACCTGATGGTTTTTACGCCGGAAATTGTGGCGAACTGTTCTTCAAAAATTTTTGAAATAAGCATTTCTGTTTCACGAGGCCCAGCACCCGGGTAGGGGGTTGTAACCGTCACCACCGGAAACGTGACATCTGGAAATAAGTCCACTGGCAGTGAGCGCAGAGAGAGCCAGCCGGCAATCATCGACACGATCACGATACAGGTGATGAAGACTGGGCGGTTGATGGATAATTTGGCGAACGAGAAGCCTTTATTGTCTTTGTTACTCATGAGAGGCTCCGGAAAATAGCTTTAATTGATTATAGGTAGTGATGAGTTCGCGCTCGAATCTCAGCTTGATTAATTGAGTGTTGAAATAATCCTGCTCAAACTGCAGGACCTGGAAAGTCGTGGTACGACCTTGCTGGTATCTTTTTCTTTCTTGTTGGAATTTTCTCTCCTGAACTTTTTCAAGTTTTTGGGCAAGACGAAGGCGCTCTTTGAAGTTTTTAAAGCGTTCGGTGAGAATTTCCCACTCTCGCTCTACTTCATAATATTTACGTTTGTACGCCATCTCAGAAGCAACGACCTCTTGTGAATAGGCTTTTTTGTAACCGTTTAAAGAAGTGAAATCGAGGGGGGTCGTAAATCTAAAACCGACAACAGTTAGTGGTCTAGTGGCAGTGCCTGCCATATCGACGGCTTCGCTGTAGGAATTGCCATCTCTTCCGTTGAGAGAGTAGTTGGCATAGAGCTCAAGATTTGGACGGTTGCGCTGTATCCCTAATTCCGAGGTCGCAGCAACTACTTTCTGATTGGCGAGGTATGATCTTACGTCTTCTCTCATCTCAGACTTGTGAGGGAGCTTTGCATTCAAGATCAGCTCATCAACTTTTTCTAACGGTTCATTGAGCTCAACCTGTCCTTCGCTTTCTCTGATTGAGTTGAAATCCCTTTGAGCAGTATCTAGCTCCGTTAGAGTATCTTGCTGCTCTATTTCCCGAGTCTGCAAATTAGACTCTGCTTGCAATAGTTCAGTTTCATCAACGAGGTTATTCTTAACCCTTTGCAGGTTCCAATCTCTTAATTTTTTGGCGCGCTCTAAGCTTTCTTTCTGAACCTTTAAGCTCGTTTGTGTAAAATACAGCTTCCAGTAGGCATTCTCGGCCTGTGTGAGTAATAATTTGCGGTCAAATTGTTCACGGAATTTAGCTGCACTTGCCTGTTCATTTTGAATTGTTTCTTGCGCTTCGAATTCGGTTCCTAAAAAGTTTCTCCATAAGCTTTGAGAAATTTCAAAACTTGGGGCCACGTCAAAAAACATTCTATCAGGCAGTACGTTGGGATTAGCACCATTAATTTGGGTTTTGTAGTAGTTGTAACCAACTGAAGCCTTGGTACCCGTTCTTAGGTTTTGAGCTAGTCCCGCCTTTAAAGTATGACGAATTGTTTGTACACCCTGAAAGCTGGGGGCGTTAGTTGGCCGTTGATCATCATAGTATTCACCGGTTAAAAAGAATGAAGGTCTGAAAAAGAGAGTCCCTTCATCTAGGCGTAACTCTTTGGCCTCAGATGATATTTTGGTCGCCCTGATGATGCCGTTTTTGAGTTCCACTTGCTGCAAATACTCATCGAGAGTAACTGATAAAGAGGGGGCTGAGTATAAGGCCATAAGGGATAAGATGAATCCAAGTGATCGAAATTTCATATATTTTCCTGCGTTTGAAACAAGTGATTAGAACGTTTGTTTGAAAATATACGTCAGCAAGAATATTTAAACAAGTGTTTAAATTATGAGGTTTGATATGTTGAGGATTTGTCGAGGGTGAGTTCTTAGTTTGAACTCACCGCTATATTTGAAAGCGTTACCCCTTGGGCCCCTATGTATTCATCTGAATCAAAAACAAATCGAACTTCGATTTTCTTACCAGAGAAGGTGCTCAAGTCCAGTTTGTATTGACTCAAAGGAATATTTCCGCTGAGGTTATTTAGGAGAACTATTTCTTTTCCTTCGCTAATCACAATCACCTTGAAAATATCACAATCCACTTCTGTGTTCACTTGGGCGCTGAAAGTTAGTTTGAAAGCTTTGCTCGGAGTAATAAATAGCGAGGCTTCGGTATGAAGTTTGTCTCCATAGAGAGAACCGTCACCGACTTGCAGTCCATTTCCTGAAACATTCCACCCCATCTCGGGAGAAAC
>JFJP01041004.1_pt1 | contig 10325 bp, 7 predicted proteins | sample 431651 | NCBI WGS metagenome assembly JFJP01 (sample SAMN02602958, study PRJNA72255) | Microbial mat metagenome, whole genome shotgun sequencing project. | biome: fresh water; feature: sink hole; material: water; isolation source: purple microbial (photo- and chemosynthetic) mats found in... | reverse complement strand
CATACCCCCTTCCTCTGAGTATAATTGTTTCACCTTCCGGAATAACTGAAAAAAAAGTTGAACGTAAATTAAATTCCCGCCTGATATCCCTCAATGGTACTTTAAATGAACCAGTATTATAAAAATCCAACCTGGCGTTCTGATAAAAAGTGAAGGCTGATACATCATCTGACTTTCCTGTGTAACCTGATTTTTTCAAAAAATCAAGCCAGACGGACAGACCAATCTTTTTTTCCCAGATTGCATTTCTTGAAGTATTACAATAGGGATCAATAACTTTCTTCAGGTAGGTCTGACTTGATAACCATACATCTTCTGAGGTAGATGTTTCTCCTCCGCAATTTGAATGAAAAGCTGAAATAATAAGGGTACTGTCAGGGGCAAGAATTACCTGATCTTTTGTACGTTTTGCTGCCAGATTGATAATGGTATCCATGGACAAACCGTTATATGCCTGACAATGTGTATTATCACATACATTATAGCCATCAGTTAAATGTTTGTCCATATACTTATACATATAAGTACGGGCAATTATGGCCTGTGTTTTGAAATACTCAGCATTCTTACCACTGCCTCCTTCAGCTCTTACAACTCCGGCGATATACTTTTCAATATCACAGTTGTTAATTATAGCAAGAGACCCCAGATCAGGATATATCTTCAGATCACCTGTATAAAATTGTTTAACGGTTCCTGCAGTATTGCATCTGAGTGAGAAGAAATCATTTCCTGTTTTTCCTGAAATCAGAACAGAATCACAGACAAAGCCCGGGCTTTTGCTGAATTTAACAGCAAGTCTCCCCCTGTAATGCAAAATTACAACAGGCTCTCCTTTGTTTACGATCAGCTTTTCTCCAACACCTGGATCTAACTCATACTTACCATCGGTAATAAAAAAAACTACTGTTTCCGGATTTTGCAAAGAAAACAACCTGATTTTTACCTGTCCTGAAACTGAGGTATTTATAATAATTATGATCAAAAAAAGTAAAAACCTAAACCTATTCATTTTTCCTACCAATAACATTTCAACCATCTTTTTCCAGTCTCAGATAACAATCTGAAGTTCTCTTCAACAATAAATTTATTTCCACCTATATGTTTAGTAACAATATTGCTCTGCCAGATCTCACTTTCTCACTAATTCATTTACCATTTCGCTTGCAATTCGCTGTGAAGCTCCCGCAGCACCTAATTTATTCTTAAGCAAATCGTAATCTGAAATAAGTTTTTCTCTTTTCCCGCCTCCGGGCAAAATGGCAATAAGTTCTCTTAATACATTTTTTTCTTTAAGATCATACTGTACCAGTTCTTTTACTGCCTCCGTATCAAGGATCAGGTTAACAAGCGAAATATATTTCACCTTAATAACGCTCCAGCCAATAAGCATAGACACAAAATCACCTTTATAACAAACTACCTGGGGAGTCCCATACAATGCTGCCTCAAGTGTTGCAGTTCCGGAAGTTACAAGAGCTGCCTGTGCCGCATATAAAATCTCATAAGTTTTTTCCTTGATAAGTTTAACAGGCATATCGGAAATAATATTCTGATAAATTTCATCAGAAATATTTTTTACTCCTGCAAGAACAAACTGGTAGTCCGGAAAATGCGGAATCACTTTAATCATCTCAGGCAGAATAAGTTCTATTTCATGCCTCCTGCTTCCTGCAAGCAGGGCAATAACAGGTTTCTTTTCAAGTCCGAGACTCCTGCCCATATCCTTGCGTGCCGGCAATGAACCAATCTTCTTTTCAATCTCATCAACTAAAGGATTCCCGAAATAGGTTACATCAATTCCATGTTTTTTGTAAAAATCAACTTCAAACGGAAAAATAATGAACATCCTGTCGATATATTTTTTGATTTTGTTTACACGACCTTCATTCCATGCCCAGAACTTGGGAGATATATAATAAAAAGTCCTGATCCCTTTGTTTTTGACAAATTGTGCAATACGCAGGTTAAAACCGGGATAATCTATGAAGATCACTGCATCAGGATTATATTCAGATATATGCTTTTTACAGAGCGAAAGATTTTTAGTTATAGCTCCCAGGTTTTTAATAACTGCTGTGAACCCCATAAAAGCAAGTTTCCTGTAGTGAACAAGAAGCTTAGCTCCGGCAGATTCCATCAGGTCACCTCCCCAGCATATTATTTCCGCATTGGCATCAGCAGCGGACAGCCCCTTAACCAGATTAGAACCATGAAGATCGCCAGATTGTTCTCCTGCAATAATGAAATATTTCATCCCAAAAATTTTATTCCAAACACAATTATAGCCCAGATGATTGTTATTGCAAGAACTCCACGTGATGCCCGGAGCATATCTAAACGATTAAAAATCAGAAATATAACAATATTGAAGAATACACATATTGATATCGAATGCGTTAGGATATCAGAATCAACAATCCTTGAAATATATTGATTCAGAGAGTTGCTTCCGGGTGAAAACATGTAGATAATAAACCAGACAAACAAAGGTAAAACCAGTCCTGATACAAGACCAATTATTCCCCTGTCAAATTTTTGTGAGAGTGTCATTTTCTGAATCTTGCTTTAAGTTTCTCAATATACGAGTGGGCCGTCATATCGACTGTAACAGGTACTACTGAAACAAAATTATTTTCCAGAGCCCATTCATCAGTATCTGTCGAATCAGGTTCATGGTTCAGGAATACCCCGGTGAGCCAGTAATAAGTTTTACCCATTGGATCCTTCCTCTTTTCAAACTCTTCTTTCCAGTTACCTTTTGCCTGTCTGCATACTTTAATACCCTTTATCTGATCCTTTCCGGCAGCAGGAATATTTACATTCAGGCATATACCAGGAGGCAGTGGTTCAGCAGCAATCTTCTTCATTATGATCCGGATATATTTTCTGCAAACAGAGAAATCTGCTTTTGGGGAAAAATTATTAAGCGAAAATCCGACTGAACTGATGCCATATAAACACCCCTCAATTGCGGCAGCCATAGTACCTGAATACAGTACACTTACTGATGCATTAGCTCCGTGATTTATTCCGGAAACAACCCAGTCTGCCGGCCTTTCCAGCAACTGATTCACTGCAAGTTTAATACTATCTGCCGGAGTACCGTTGCATGCATATATCCTATGCCTGTCATTCTCTTCAAGCAACTTGACACGTAAAGGAGTCTTTACTGTCAGTGCCTGTGACATACCCGACATACTTTCTATAGTAGATATAAGAATGACTTTGCCAAACTCCTCCATAACTTCAAGAAGAGTTTTTAGTCCGGTAGCATATAACCCATCATCATTTGTCAGAAGAATCAGTTTATCATCTTTTTCAAGTATCATATAAAGTGCTTTTGAGTTACAAATATAGACAAATACCCTTTCTCTCAGAAAGTATATTTTTAGAAAGACAATTAAAGATTAACATTTGACAATAAGAGAGTAAAAACTCAAACAACATATTGTTGTTATGTGCATAATCTCCTTGAATCAGGAAATGAAAACTTTGCAAAAACTATGCCTGAGGCAATTGAGGATCACCGGTTTTTAAAAAGCCACATAAAGTTTAATTGTAAATCGGAAAAACTTTTATAAAATTCTTACTTTTGCAGTTTACTGATTAAGATAAAGAAAATCTAAAGATGAAGATTTCGTATAATTGGATTAAGGATTACTTAAAAATTGACCTTGAACCTGAAAAGGTTGCACAAATACTTACAGGTATCGGACTGGAGATTGAAGGAATGGATGAATGGGTTTCTGTAAAAGGAGGTCTTGACGGTGTTGTTATAGGAGAAGTACTCACATGCAAAAAGCATCCTGATGCTGATAAACTTTCTGTTACAACAGTAGATATCGGAGGTCCTGTGCCTATTCAGGTCGTATGCGGGGCTCCTAATGTAGCTGCCGGCCAGAAAGTTCCTGTGGCAACTGTCGGGACAAAAATTTTCAAAGGAGATGAAAGTCTGGAGATAAAAAAATCTAAAATAAGAGGGGAACTATCTGAAGGAATGATCTGTGCTGAAGATGAGCTGGGCCTGGGCTCTTCTCATGAAGGTATAATGGTGTTGGATAAAGATGTTAAACCCGGAACAGTTGCTGCCAGCTACTTTAATATTACAAGGGACTTTGTTTTTGAGATTGGCCTTACCCCCAACAGAATAGACAGCGGATCTCATTATGGTGTAGCACGTGATCTGGCTGCCTACCTGAATCTGAATGGTGGACTGACACAAAAAGCTATTCTCCCGTCAGTAGAAAGATTCAAACCTGATAATCAGGATAATACATATAACATTATTATTGAAAACAGTAATGATTGTCCGCGATACACTGGCATTACAATCAGTGGGGTAACAATCGGAGAATCCCCCGACTGGCTAAAGAACAAACTAAGGGCAGTTGGACTAAATCCAATTAATAATGTTGTTGATATAACCAATTTTGTTCAGCACGAAGCAGGCCAGCCATTGCATGCTTTCGATGCTGATAAAATTGACGGAAAAACAGTAATAATCAGGAACCTGGCTGATAAAAGTAAATTTACCACTCTCGACTCGGTTGAAAGGAGTCTCTCCTCCCGCGATCTTATGATCTGCAATAAGAATGAAGGTATGTGCATTGCCGGCGTTTTTGGAGGAATAAAATCAGGAGTAACAGCCACAACAAAAAACATCTTTCTCGAAAGTGCATATTTTAATCCAGTTGCCATACGTAAGACCTCCAAAAGACACGGATTGAAAACTGATGCCTCATTCAGGTTTGAAAGGGGTGCTGATCCAAATATTACAGTATGGGCTCTGAAAAGAGCAATTTTATTAATTAAAGAAATCGCCGGAGGAAAAATTTCTTCTGAGATAGTTGATATTTATCCTGAACCTATAAAAAACATCCATATCGTTATTAACTATAATAATATTAACAGGCTAATAGGGAAAAATATCGACCGGTCCGTAATTAAAAAGATCCTGGAACTTATGGAAATGCCTGTTAGCAAGGAGAATGGTGATTACCTGACTGTTGAGATCCCTGCCTACCGTGTTGATGTTAAAAAGGAAGCTGATGTTGTTGAGGAGATTCTGAGAATATACGGTTACAACAATGTCGAAATAAGCAACCATGTAAATTCCACCCTGTCGTACCCGGAGAAACCTGACAAAGAAAAAATTGTCAACATAATATCTGATATGCTGTCTGCTAATGGCTTTGCTGAAATTATGTGCAACTCCCTCAACCCTGCTACATTCTATGAGCAGAATACCGATTTTGATAAAGAACAGCTTGTTATGCTTGCCAATCCGCTGAGTTCTGACCTTAATGCAATGAGACAATCGCTTCTGTATGGAGGTCTTAGTTCTGTAAGCTGGAATGTCAACAGACAAAATACTGATCTCAAATTATACGAATTCGGACACAGTTACTTTTATCATAAATCTGAAGACAGTGTTCCAAAGGCACACAATTACATAGAAAAAACATCTCTCGACATCTTTCTTACAGGAAACACAAGCCGGCAGAGCTGGAATTCAAAAAGTAACCAAACAGACTTCTTCAATATAAAATACTCTGTTGAAATGGTCTTTGCAAGGCTGGGAATTAAACCTGAAAATATGCTGATTGCCGAAAGTGAAAAAAAGTATTTTGCGGAGTCCATAGTGTATATGTTCAATAAAAAGATTGTTGCTGAAGCCGGACGTATTTCGAAGAAATATCTGGTACAGTTTGATATTGGCCAGGACGTATATTATGGTCATATTGAATGGGACTACCTTCTTAAACTACTTAAATCTAATTCGATCTCATTTCACGAACTTCCCAGGTACCCTTCAGTAAGACGTGACCTGGCACTGCTTCTCGACAGGAATATTAAATTTGAGCAAATCAGGGAGATAGCATTCAGAACAGAAAGAAATATTCTGCATGAAGTTAGTCTTTTCGATGTTTATGAGAGCGATAACCTGGGTATGAATAAAAAGTCGTACGCTGTCAGTTTTATACTTCGGGATGATCTGAAGACAATGACCGATAAAAATATCGATAAGGTCATGTCTAATCTCATTAAAGCATATGAAAAAGAAGTAAATGCAAAAATAAGATAATGAAGGTGGGAAAGGTTGAGCTGATCAAGGGAGATATTACTTCTCTGGATGCCGACGCCATTGTGAATGCGGCAAACAACACTCTGCTAGGAGGCGGAGGTGTTGACGGAGCAATTCATAATGCAGCAGGACCTGACCTTTTAGCTGAATGTGAAAACCTTAACGGTTGTGAAACAGGGAAGTCAAAAATAACAGCAGGGTATCGCCTTAAAGCAAAACATATTATTCATACTGTTGGCCCAATATGGTATGGCGGATACCGCGATGAGCCGGCACTTCTTGCTTCTTGTTATCAGACTAGTCTTGCACTTGCAAATGAATTGAAATTAAAAACAATCGCCTTCCCGGGAATTTCTACAGGTGTTTATGGGTTCCCGAAAGACCTTGCGTCATTGATTGCAGTAACTGAGACCCGAAGATTCCTTAAAAAGAACAAATATCCTGAAAAAGTGATCTTTGTCGCATTCGATGATGATAATTATGAAATTTACAGGAAGCTGCTGGATAAATGATAAAACCCCTAAGTTCAGTTAAAAACTATTTCTCCCTAGTAAAGTTCAGTCATACTGTCTTTGCAATGCCTTTCGCACTTATCGGATTTTTTCTTGCTGTAACAACAGCTGATAATGACTTTAGCATAAGATTACTTCTGCTGATAATACTGTGCATGATCTTTGCAAGGAATGCAGCAATGGGATTCAACAGACTTGCAGACAGAAGATTTGATATGCTTAATCCAAGAACAAGGGACAGGGAGATCCCCTCCGGTAAAATTGGAACCGGAGCTGCTGCAGTATTTGTGACCGTTAATGCAATCTTTTTTATAATTACATCAGGATTTATTAATAGCTTAACTCTTTTTCTTTCGCCTGTTGCACTTCTGGTAATACTTGGTTACAGCCTAACCAAAAGGATAACTTCACTCTGCCACTTTGTTCTCGGATTGGGACTTAGCCTGGCTCCTATTGGTGCTTTTATCTCTGTAACAGGATGGTTCAGCCTGGAGCCGCTGATCTACTCATTTATTGTTCTAACCTGGGTAAGCGGGTTTGATATTATCTATGCTTTACAGGATGATGAATTCGATAAATCAAACAAGCTCTTTTCGTTACCATCGGCCAAAGGAAGAAAGAAAGCCCTGTCTGTTTCAATAACAGTGCATTTTATAACATTCTTAATGGTTCTTCTTGCCGGTTATAAAGGGAATGGAGGTATCCTGTTCTGGACTGGTGCAACAATTTTTACTGCACTCTTAATATATCAGCACCGTATAGTTAAACATAATGATCTCAGCAAAGTAACTCTGGCTTTCGGGACGACAAATGGTATTGCAAGTATTCTTTTTGCAGTTTTTGTTATTCTCGATCTGTTTTTCAGATAACAATAATTTATACTATATTTCACCACTAATTTTTCATTTCATTTTTTATTTATTACCACTTCTAAAAAAATCATTTATGGGGGAGTTAGTTATTAAAGAGGTTCTATCAAAAAAAGACAGGCGTGTTTTCATATACCTTCCGGAAAAAATTCACAAAGAGGAACCTGAATGGCTGCACCCAATATATATGGATGAATGGGAGTTATTTGATAAAAAGAAGAACAAATCCTACCAGTATGCTGATGCAATTCTTCTACTTGCATACCGTGACAAAAAACCTGTGGGGAGAATTATGGGGCTAATTAATAATAGGTATAACAGAATTAATAATGAGCAACATGGGCGATTCTGTTTTATGGAATGCTACAATGATAAAGAGGTTTTTCATGCTTTAATTGCTGAGGTTGAAAAATGGGTTAAACAAAACGGAATGACCAAAATCATAGGTCCGCTGGGGTTTTCAGATAAAGACCCACAGGGATTTCAGATTGAAGGTTTTGAATATCCCCAGTTCATGACAAGTCCCAATAACTCATCCTATATGCCGGAATTATTGGAATCTGAAGGTTATGAAAAAAAGGTGGACCTTGTTAACTACCTTGGCAATCTGCCTGAAAAATTTCCCCTGATCTACGAAAAAGTACTCTCAAGAGTTGATAATAACAAGGAATATAAGATAATTGAGTTCAACTCAAAAAAGGAACTTAAACCATATATCATTAGAGTACTGGAGCTTATGAATGAAACTTTTGCAGAGATTTATGGCTTTGTTCCTCTGAATGATAAGGAAAAAAGTGATTTTGCAGCCCGTTACCTCCCTATACTCGACCCTAAATTCATCAAATTAATTGAAACAGGCGGACAACTGGTCGGATTTGCAATCGGGATGCCAGATTTCAGTAAAGGAATTAGGGATGCAAAAGGGAGATTATTGCCTTTTGGAATATTTAAGATACTGAAAGACTCAAAAAGATCAAAAAAACTACTTATGATGTTAGGTGGTGTGAAAAAAGCATACCGCGGAAAAGGACTCGACGTACTTATGGGTGTTAAAATACTTCAGTCGGGAATAAAACATAATATGGATACAATTGACAGTCATCTTGTTCTTGAAGATAATGTTAAAATGAGAAGCGAATACGAAAGAATCGGATGCCAGGTTGTAAAAAAATTCAGAATATATCAGAAAGAGCTATAAACTATGGCTCTGCCTGAACACCTGATACTCAGGCAGGTAAAACCCAATATTACAACAGATTTTAGAATCTGAAAACAAGTGAAAAGCCAAGCATCTCTTTAAACTGTATCCTGGCTGTTTTCTTCTGCGTACCATCTGGCCGTAATACTGGATTTTTATCCTTATCAAGTTCAACTGTCTTGGTATCATCATCGAAGATCAGATGAGTATTGAATCGAACATCAGTGAACCAGTTAAGTTTAGCCACAGCTATCATTTCCCAGTCTATATCAATATTCTGAGGATTATGCACGTAGTTTGTAAATAACTGAAGTCTGTTTGTAACTGTTATTGTTTTGGTTGGTCTCCACTCATTACTGATCATGAAGCTTACTCCCGGTTCATGCAGAGATTTCCTATCGACGGGGATACCATATTTAGTCTGGTCTATATTAGCTGTATCAGAGACAAAAGTGCCCTTGTACGAGAGGGGTGAAAAGTTCAGGGAAGTGTTTTTATTAGGCTTGTAATCAAGACCAAAACCGATCGTCAGGATTGCAGGATTCATGAATTTTGAAACTGGTACCGAATCATTGGGATAGTTATAGCCTTTGGCAATCTGTGTTTTAAAAAGCATAATACCACTGAAGTCAAACTTGCCAAATGCTTTATGATTTAGTTTTGAATTTGTTTCCAGAAGATCAAGGTTTTTTCGGATCCCATTTTCACCTGAAGCAATATACCCGTATTTTAACCTGGCAAAGTTATTTGATGATAATTTTACATTCTTGTTATTATAATCAGCATACCCAGTAATATCCAAAGCAGTCGATATACTGTTCTCGCCTCCTTTCACCCAATTGGTAAGTGATGACTGGTTTAGTACGAATGATGCTTCAGTTCTGTATTTCCAGTACTGAGGTTTAACAATAATTCTTTGTACTTCAAGCAGTTTAGACTTATCAACAGACTTAATATCTATCTTTGCTTCAGAATAGTTGTTTTGTCTGACAGGCCTCCTGAAATTAATTCCCTGTTCCAGAAACAGACCGAATGTATTCCTCTCCGGATTACCAATCCATATTGTAACAGAATCAGCAAACTCGTTTCTAAGCCAGAAGCGCTTGACATTTCCCGACTTTGAGTTCATCCATACGGGCGTGATATTTTTTCCAACTCCAATAAAATTGATTATAGTTGAATCGCGTGCTTCAAGATATTGAAGTAATGACTTAACAGCAATTTTTATTGAATCTGACTGATACGGGAAACTTGAATATCTGAATGGAAATTCAGGGTAGCTTGATCCGACTTCTTTTAAGGTATCAATAACGACTAAGATTGTAGTATCCTTCAATCCTGCCAGAGGTTTCTCCGTAGCAAAAAGATCAGGAATTGTTATATAACTTGCTTTCAAAGAATCAGTTATAACAGTAACAAGGCTAGTATCAGTCTTTACAGTTGAATCTGAAGAAGGAATAAACTGAGCAGGCGGAATAACCGGAATTTTCAACTTTAATGGTTCCCATATATAAAACTTATCCCATGAGATATCAAGTGAATCGTATGGATATCTTTCAAGAAAGTATTCTGATGTATCGAATGGCGGATGTGACGCTTCAAATATCAAATGCCCTAATGCCACTCGTAAGGGGTCGTTTAAATCTTTCCAGAATTGA
>JFJP01034308.1_pt1 | contig 10325 bp, 11 predicted proteins | sample 431651 | NCBI WGS metagenome assembly JFJP01 (sample SAMN02602958, study PRJNA72255) | Microbial mat metagenome, whole genome shotgun sequencing project. | biome: fresh water; feature: sink hole; material: water; isolation source: purple microbial (photo- and chemosynthetic) mats found in... | reverse complement strand
GGCTCGAACTGAGCGGATGCCGAGGCGACGATGAACGCGTCGACCTGCGCCTGCTGCAGGGCCTGAAGGTGGAAGCGTTCGGCGGCGGGGTCTTCGGCGGTATTGCACAGGAACAGGCTGTAGCCGCGCTCCTGAAGGAACCGTTCGGTCGAGAGCGCCAAGCTCGAAAAGAATTCGTTGGAGATGTCAGGAACAATCAGGGCGATAAAGCCCGAGCGGCCGCCCCGCAGACTTTTTGCCAGGCGGTTTTCCTGGTAGCCCAAGTCCTCGACGGCCTTCTCGACGGCCAGGCGTGCGGCCTCGCTGACGTAACCAGAGCGGTTGAGAACACGGGAAGCTGTTGAAAGGGCCACGCCTGCCTGAGCGGCGACTTGCCGGATGCCGGGCTTGTTCATGCCAGGATTCTAGCATGGACGGTGAACTTCAGCCGGACCCCATGACCCGTTTGGCCCTTTTCCGGTATTCCAGCGGCGTGCATCCATAGGCCTGCTTGAAGGAATGGTAAAAATTCCCCAGGTTGGCAAAGCCGGATTGCAAGGCGACGGTGAGCACCGGTGTCGCCGACAGACTGAGCTGGAGCGCCGCTTCCTGCAACATGACCCCACGAAGATACCGGATTGCGCTGAGGCCACTGGCCTCTTTGATGACGCGGCTGACGTGCTCGCGGCAGCGGCCGGAAATGACGGCCAGCCGGGTGACCGGATCGGGTACCGCGTCCTCTTGCTTCCAGAAGCGTTCCAGTGATTCGACCAGCCAATCCGGCAAAAGATTGACAGGATCGCTCTGGCTGCACAGGGTGGCCTCCGCCAGGACCTCGGTCAGAAAACGGTCGATGGCGATCTGGCCCAGGCCACTGCTTCGGGTCAGCTGGGTGAAGCAGGTCTGCAGCCAGTTCAAACTGGCTTTCGACAGTTGCCAGCAACGCTGTTCCGGATCGTCGGGGAAGAGTTCGGGATAGCGGGCACGAAAATACTCCAAGGTGGCGGTGGTGAAGGCGACATTGGTGAGAACATACGGTTCCTGGCCGCCCGCCTGGAACCCGTGCTCATCCTGGGGAAGCACAAGGGCGAGGTATCCCCGGCTCAGGGTCGTCGAAGCAGCCCCTCGCCCACGGTGCAACCGGGGACTGCCCGATTCGATCCAGAAGACTTCGGCGAACTCGTGCTGGTGCAGGGGGTGTGACGTGCCGGCAAACTGGCTACGCGCCGCATGGAAACAGGCTCCGTCGGGGAGGATATCCCGATTGCGTAGAATGGTCATGAGCGTAGAATATCACAATACCATAACATTGAGTGTACAATACGGGAAGAAATATCACCATATCAGAATCAAGATCATCCTATGAACAGCAAAGAGCGATTTCTGGCCGCCTTGAGCGGCAAGGTTCCCGACCGGGTTCCGGTCACCCCGGACTTTTCGAACATGATTCCCGCCAAGCGCACCGGCCTGCCCTTCTGGGACATCTACTTCTTCGATGGCTGCCCCCTCTGGGAAGCCTATTTGGAGACCGCCGACTACTTCGGCATCGAGCTCTGGAACGTCTCCGGCTGGTGGAACCGCTTTCTGTACGCCGACCAGAGCGTGGAGTACTCGATCACCCACAAATTCGATAGGGCCAAAGACGCTATGGTCCGTCAGACGGTGATGCACACCCGGTTGGGCGATCTCAGTCAGGAAGAGATTTGCTTCCGTTTTGATCCTCCGACGTTGCGCCACAAGTACCTCAAGGAACCGCTGCGTGATTGGCCGTTGTTCCGGGAGAGCCTGACCCTGCCCACTGCCTTGGATCGACCCGACATTGAGAAGAACCGGCAGGAATGCCACCAGCGTCAGCAGGCGTTCGGATTGGCCTATGGATTTCCCGGCTTTCATTCGTGGTTCAGCTCTGTCGAGGCAGGCGTTGAGACGCTTTCGTACCTGTCGATGGACAATCCCGAGATTCTGGAGGAATGGTTCGAGTTCGACCTGGCCATTGGCACCCGATCCGTGCAGCTGCTGCTGGCCGAGAAACCGGACTATCTGTTCTTTGGTGGCTCGGGGACCATCACCTTGGCCTCGCCCGACTTGGCTCGACGCTACGCCCTCCCTGCCTTGAAGAAGTGGACGGCCATGGCCAAGGCGGCCGGCGTTCCCACTCTGATCCACTCGTGCGGCAAATCGCGCGTCCTGGTCGACATGTTGGTTGAAGAGACCGACATGAACTGCATCAACCCGCTGGAAGTGGCCCCCATGGGCGACGTTGATCTGGCCGAAGTCAAACGGTCCCGAGGAAGGAGCATCGCCTTGATGGGCAACTTGCACACCACCGACCTCATGCTGCGCGGCACCCCCGAGCAGGTCTACCAAGCCTCGGTGGCCGCCATGGACGCGGCAGCCGACGGCGGTGGTTTTATCCTTTCGACCGGTGACCAATGCCCCCGGGACACCCCCGAGGCCAATATTTTCGCCATGGTAGCGGCGGCTAAGGAGCATGGGGTGTACGACAGGGAAACGGGCCTACTCGTCAGGCCTCGCCGACAGTGAAGTTCCCCGGTATCCCGGCGGCGGCCCTCGTCGGGTCTCGTCCATTGATCGTGACAAAAGCGTCAGCGACTCCAAAAGATTGTTGACAGCCACCTCGGACGCCCGGCGGATGCTCTCCTCGGTGAAAGCCCCGAGGTGGGGAGTGGCAATCACCCGATGGTTCTTCACCAAGGCCCATTCGCGAGGCGGTTCAGGCTCGAACGCATCCATGGTATAGACGGCGACACTGTTTGTGCTCAGGGCCTGCTGCAGGGCAACCTCGTCGACGAGGGACTGTCGGGCCGTGTTGATGATCACAACGCCTTTTTTCATTAGCCCGAACTCCTCCGAGGACAGTAAGGGCTGTCCCCCTCGGGCCGGTGGGCAATGGAGGCTAAGAACGTCAGCGCCAGCAATGACCTCTTGCAGCCCCGCGTACTGAAACCGGTCTGAGGGTGTAAACGTGGGATCGGGAAACAGGTCGTAGGCAAGAACCTGCATGTCAAACGCCAAAGCGAATTGGGCTACGAGTTTGCCGATTTTCCCGCAGCCCAGCAAACCCAGGGTCTTGCCTTCTAGTTCAAAACCTTTGACCCTGTCCCATCGGCTGTTTTTCATCTCGAAATCGCTGGTAGGAATCGAACGCGCGGCAGAAAGCATCAGGGCGAAGGCGAGTTCGGCAACGCCTCGCGCGTTGGCGCCATCGGCCTTGCGGATCTCGATGTTCAGGGTTTTGGCGGCCGCCAAGTCAATGTTGTCAATGCCGGTTCCGTTCCGGCTGATGACACGAAGCCGCCGGGCCTGGGCCAGAAGCCTCGCGTCGATGTTCTCGATACCTGCCAAATAGCCAACGGCGTCGGGCAACACTGCCAGCAGTTCGGACTCACTGGGAGTCGCGCCAGGACTGGGGAAGACCACCTCATAACCGGCGTCCCGGATGCGGTCGAGTAGGGGATTGTCACGGGCTTGGGAAAGGGACCGGGGAGTTACGATCACGTACGCCATGGGATTCCCCTAAACCAAGGCCACGGTGCCGAAGTTGTTCATCACCCGTTTCACAAAGCCTTCCGTCTCGATGTCACCGTAGTTGTGGCCGGCTTCTGCGTTGTAGACGCAGAAGGAAACCAGTGGTTCGGTCCCTGTGTTGACGGAGCGGTGGGCCCATGACGGCGGAACGTAGACCATTCGGCCTTTTTCCATGACTTGCGACGTGAATTGTCCGTCCTTGGTCTTCATCAGCATCAAGCCGGAGCCGCGAAGGCACAGGTAGATTTCCCCGGTTTCGAGGACACTGTGGTAGTGGCCTTTGGTCATGAAATACTCGTTGCCTACAAGGCCTGGCTGAAGGGATGAAATGCAGAACATTAGGTGACCATAGGTTTCTGGAACGGGCTTCTCAAAGACCTCGTAGTGCACGGGGTCACCGGCGTCGATCAAGGCCTGAAGGGCTCTGGCATCCTGGTAGTGCCCGCCCATGGCCGATGCCTTCCTCACCGTGTGCCTCGTGAAATCGAGCATCGTGCCCTCCGAAAGGTCAAGGACTGCCGCAAAGGGTTGGTACAGCGGATTCGGGTTTGGCGTTGGTTCCATTCTATTGCTCCTCAGCGGCATGTGGCCGCGATCTCACAGAGTTTTTCAAAACCCGGCCCGGTAGTCGGAATTTCGAGGTTCAACACCTCGGCAATCACCCGGGTCCAACCGTGGATGAAGTACACCCAGCCGTCTTCGATTGTCAGCGACCTCGCCCCTTGTTGCGCCTGAGCTTGTTCCATGAAGCGCAGTTGTCCCCGGTAGTTGTATTCCCAAACTAAACCGTTCTGAGGAAAGCAGACCTGGTCTGAAAGGGGAGACCCCTCGGCGTCCTTTCCCAGACCGGTGGCGTTCACCACCAAAGAGCCGGGCTTCAGCGCGCCGACAACGGCATCGTTCGCTTGCGCCGAGGCGGCAAGGACGTATTCGACCGGCAGGCCCGGATTGATCTGACGGTGGACCTCGCGCATATGGTCGAGACGGCCTTGGCTCCGGTTGGTGACCACGAGCCGTTTCGGCCACTCAGAGGAAGGTTTCTGCTTCATCAGATAGCTGGTGAGGGCTAGCGACGAGCCCCCGGCACCCAGGAGGCACAGCTCGCCTTGGGTATGGACCCAATGTCCCACCGGCACGATGGCGTCATAGGCGAGCCCGCTGCTGATCGGGTCCTTGGCATGGCCCCAAAACGACCCCTGTACCTTCGAGAGACTCGAGATCTCGCCCAGCATCCGGGCGTAGGGGTCAAGCCCGTCAAAGAGCTCGCTCGCGGCTTCCAGAAGATCCATCTTGTGGGTGGTGACAAGCCCTCCCACCGAGAGGGGATCCGATTTTATAAAGCGGACAATCCGGCGATAGGTCTCCGGGTTGTCATGCAACTGACAGTCAACGCCGACGATTTGCACGTCCTCCCGCCCTAAGTGGCTCATCCACCTTGGAAAAACCCTCATGATCGAAGATTGTGAGGTTGTGACTCCAATGAAGTAGAAGGTTGGTTTTTCGGCGGGTTGCAGCTGGTCAACGGTCATTGGAAGCCTCCTGTTGGATTTGGCCAAGTTTGGCGAAGGTGTCCTTGAGTCCGAAGTAGGCTTCTTCGAACAAGGGGTAGAGCCGGCGGTACTTCTGGGTGTTCTCCCGGAGGGGAAGAATTCGCTCCTGGACGGGGTTGAAGACTTCAGCAACCGTGTAGTCAGGGAAGAGTCCGACGCCGACACCGCCGGCAATCGCGGCACCCAAAGATGTGGCCTCGTCGAGATACTGGGGCACGAGGACTGGCTTCTCCCAAATGTCAGCGAGGATCTGTCGCCACAGCCGATTCTTGGCACCGCCCCCGATCAGCACGATTTCGTCAACGTCCGCCCCCCCTTCAAGGGCCAGCAAAATGGTCTTCAGGTTGAAGGCGATCCCCTCAAAGAGGGCCCGGTGAAGGTCGGCTTTCGTGTGATTTGCCGTCAGCCCAACGTAGGCCCCCCTGGCGGAGGCATCCCAGCGGGGGCTCCTCTCACCGAGGAGGTACGGCAGAAACAGAAGGTTTCTGGCCCCGGCGGGGGACTCCAGGACGACCGACTCTAGATTCTCTATAGACTCGTCGCCAAAGCACTTACGAAGCCATTCGACCGAAAGACCGGCTGCCTGCATCGTGCCGCAGGGAGAGTATTTCTTCTCATCAAGGTGGATCCAATTGAAGGTTCGCATTGCGGGGTCAAGCACCGGCTCGCTTGTCGCCAGGGCGATCCAGGAGGACGACCCCAGAACGTTGTAGGCCGTGCCTTGTTTGACGACCCCGGCACCCGTAGCCGCGCAGCAACCGTCACCACCCCCAATCACTACTGGGGTTCCCTCAAGCAAACCCGTTGCGGCGGCGGCCCGGCGGGTGACCGTTCCCACCACCGAGGATGACGGATAAGCGTCTGGAAAAAGCTCCAGGTCGATGCCGACGCCACCGAGAATTTCCCGAGACCACTGCTTCCTGACAAGGTCGAACGCGTTTGTGCCGCTGGCGTCCGAGTAGTCCGTGGCGAAGACCGCCTGCAGGGTCTTGGCGGTTTTCTTGAAGAGGGTAGGCTCGTGGTCTCGAAGCCACATTAGCTTGGTCAGCGTGTAGGAACTCGAGGGCCTATGGCCGGTGAGCCTGTAAAAGCGTTCCAGAGGCATCGTCTTAGCCAAAGTGTCCGCCTGTTGCTCCGACCGCATGTCGGCCCAGATGAGAGCGGGACGCAGAGCCTCGCCCTTACGATCGACAGGAACGCAACCCATCATCTGACCCGAAAACGTGACGCAGGCGATCGACGATGGCGGCAGTCCGCTGGTTTCCAGGAGCCGTCGGGTCGAACCGACAACGGCAGCCCACCAGAGCTCTGGATCTTGCTCTACGAACCCTGGCCTGGGTGTGCTCGTCGGGTATGAGTGTGTCGACAACGCCACAAGGGTGCCGGTCCTATCGTAAAGCGAGGCCTTGTTGCCACTGGTTCCCAAGTCATGGGCGAGGATGGAATCCAAGCTGACACCTCCTTGTTTGTGCGTTCCTTAGCAAAGCAAGGGTCGCACAGGTGCTTCGAAATGTCAAGTTAAATGTAATATGTAGATGACATATGATATTACATTAAGAAACAGCCTAGAAGTTGTTGAGCCTTGAAATTCATCTGCCTGTCGGACTAACATCCTTACCCTGATGTACGTCACCTCCGACCTTGAGTTCTTCCGAAACAGGCCACTCGACCGATCGGTGCCGATTCCGGCCTACTATCAGCTCACGGAGATCCTGCAGGAGTACGTTGACACCCACGAGCACGAGTTCCCCGTTCCCGCAGAGAGCGAGTTGTGCGAAATCTACGGAATCTCCCGACCGACAGTGAGGCAGGCTTTGCAGTCATTGACGCGCATGGGTCTCATCCTGAGGTTCAAAGGCAGGGGTTCGTTCATCAACAAGAAGAAGATCGAGCAGGACTTCCTTCTCCACATCACGAGCTTCCACGACGAAATGGAGGCCAAGGGATTGAAACCCGAGACCAGCGTTCTCAATTTCTGCAGCCGACGGTCGACACCTCATGTCGTCGAGAAACTCGCCCTTCCCTCGGCAACCGAGGTGATCTTCCTTTCGCGGGTTCGTTCCATCAACGGGGAACCGATTGTTCTGGTTAATACCTACCTAGCCCCCGAACTCGTCCCTGGAATTCTGGCTAAGGACATGCAGGCGGAGTCCCTGTATCACGTGATTGAGAGGGACTTTGGACACCGCATCGCTCGCACTGTCCGATCGCTGGAAATCCGCCGGGCCGGGAAGTATGAGGCTTCTTTGCTGGGAATCGCTGAGGGCGAACCCGTCCATTTCACCGAAACTGTCGCCTTCATCGAGGACGGCCAACCGATCGAACTCTCGATGGCCTATTACAACGGCGAAAGGAACAAGTTCACGATCGAGATCGTGAATCACCGCAGGTAATTCCTACGCTGGAATTCATGATCGATAACGTCAGGCGACGTCCCTTGGGCTGCTGTCAAACTTCGCTACTTGATCTTCTTTTTACTGATGTAGGGAGTCGCGGGGTTCACGTCCATTCGCTCCTCTTTCGGGTACAGGGTCAAATCCATGTCTTCCATGGGAATGGAACCCAATAGAACTTCGGTATCACCAGGTAATACGGCAGCGTTGCAGACAGTACGCCGGGTCTTGAACCGAATTTCTATCGGACCGACCACCTCGAGCTCAACCTGATTTCCGTTGGCTAGCTCGGCGCTGATACGTTCAACATAGGGGAGATCCAGCTGACGCCGGACGTTTTCGTTGATGCACAACTGGTAGGCTCCGCTGTCGACCAGAGCTCGTACAGTCAGCTTGCGTACCTGGTCCGTTGCCAAATAGCCGCCACGGACCAGGGCAAGGTCGTCGGCACGGATAAGCTCCAAGTCAGCATAGATGAGTCCCATAGACAGAGAGTGCGCCGGTTGCGGCGGTAAGTCAAGGGAGCTTTGGAGTGTGTCGGACTCAGGGGCCGCACTTTGAGCGGAGTGGCTGGGATGCCGGCCCGGCGCCCAGAATCCCGCTCAAAAGGCGGCGGCCGGGGGCATACATGCCCCTGCCTTTCGGTCCAAATGGAGGATCTTCCGGTACAAAAGACGCTCTTCATTCGCCTCGAATCTCGTCTTTTCCCACAACATCCGCTTTCTCGTATCGCCCCAACTTCTCGAACGATGGGATGAATGCCGACAAGGGCTTGAAAAGCGCTGTCACCAGCATCTTCTCCGACTGTGTGCCTTGAACCGTGCGGCTTACCACTTGGCCCAATGGATCTATTGCCATAGCCCCGCTGCCGAATCGCATCACGCCCCCAGGCCCTTTTGTTTCACCGGCCGAGTTGTTGACCAGAAGATAGGCGCGTGCGTAGATGGCCCGCGAGACAAGATACGTCATTTTCCCGCGAGTCCATTCCTCGGCATTCTTGCCAAGGCCCAATTCGTTGCCATGCGGATGGTGCACAACATCCACGCGCCGCTTCTTCATCGCCTCAATAGTGTCCTGGTGGCGCCCGTCGAAACAGATGTTGATTCCGAGGGTAAAGTCGTCAATTGCGAAAACTGGGAACCCAGTTCCGGCGGAGAAGCCGGCCTCGCGCTCCCCCGTGGTCGGATGATGCTTGCGGTATTTCCCCAAGTATCCATTCGGGCCAACGATCACTTGAGTGATATAGTGTTTAGCACCCTCTTTCTCTGGCATCCCTACGGATAGATACACCTTGTAGCGCGCAGCCATCTCGGCAAGGGCGTTCGTCGCGGGGCCCGGCACACATTGTGAAAAGTCCACGATGCTTGGGTAGAGCGTATAGCTCGTCAACGCCAGTTCGGGGAAGCACACGAGGCGCGCACCGCGCCGCACTGCTCTGCGAACAAAGCCTTCAAAACGCTTGAGGTTGCCTTCAATGTCGCAGAAGCGGTTTTGCGAGGAGACCACAGCGACCATCAGTTTCTTCGGTTCCTTCATCCTTGGTTCCTTTGTTCGGCTAGCAGGTATACGCGGCTTCAAGGGCAACTTGTGTTGTATTCGAGCCAGCCTTGGCCTGTACTGTCAAGCACAGACACGGTCACCTTATGCAGATTTTCTTTCCTTGAGATATTTTTCGGCATAGATGGCCGGAGCCACGTTGCCGAGTTTCGAATGACGACGCATTCGATTGTAGAAAACTTCTATCCATTCTTGGATCGCCGCCTTGGCTTGCGCACGGGTCTCGAACCTGCGGTGATGCACCAGTTCCTGCTTCAGATGGCTCCACAGGCTCTCGGTCGGAGCGTTGTCGTAGCAGTTCCCTTTTCGAGACATCGAGGACCGCAGGCCAGCCTTCTTTACAGCTTTTTGGTAAGCCACGGAGCAGTACTGGCTCCCTCGGTCTGAGTGGTGGATACAATCCACCTGAGGCCGTTGGTAACGCAGGGCCTTGGCCAGAGCTTCTAGGACCAGGTCCGTGGCCATTCTGGCCCCCATCGCATGGCCCAGAATTTCCTTTGAACCGAAGTCCTTGATTGCCGCCAAATACAGCCAACCCTCGCCGGTTATGATGTAGGTAATATCGGTACCCCATACGGTTCCAGGCTCGGTCACATCAAAGTTCTGGTCTAGGAGGTTGGGGGCTACCGGGAGGTCGTGGGCTGAGTTCGTCGTGGCTTTGAACTTCTTCTTCTGGATGCACTTTAGGCCCATTTCCTTCCTGAGCCGTGAGATCTGGTCTCTGCCGATACGGACTGGCAACTCGTCCTGCAAACGGAGCGGCCCATAGGTCTCCCTGTTAAGCTCGTGGGCCTCCCTGATGAGAATCTTGACCTCGGCATGACGCTGGGCACGGGCCGAGGGCTTGCGCCCCAGCCAGGCGTAGTACCCGGGTCTTGAGACCTCGAGCACCCTGGCCATGAGTTTGATCGGATACAAATGCCGCTGCCCTTTCATGAACGCGTACTTGGCAGCGATTCCTTGGCAAAGTACGCGGCTGCTTTTTTTAAGATTTCCCGCTCCATGCGGGCTTCGGCCAGTTCCTTACGCAGACGGCTGTTCTCTGCCGCCAATTGTGCCACCGATAGGTCCCCGGGCTGCGCCGGGTCCCGCTCACTCCGGGAAGCTCTCACCCAGTTGCTGATGGTCCCTTTGGGCAACGAGAGCCTCCGCCTCGTCTCCTCCTGGGTCAACCCCTGCTCATTGACCATCTTCACGGCCTCGGCCTTCAGCTCTTCACTGTATCTTCGACGTTCTTCCATTCCTCACCTTCCGATCTGTAACAAGTGACCGTGTCGCTGAATATCAGTATAGGCCA
>JFJP01014284.1_pt1 | contig 10325 bp, 8 predicted proteins | sample 431651 | NCBI WGS metagenome assembly JFJP01 (sample SAMN02602958, study PRJNA72255) | Microbial mat metagenome, whole genome shotgun sequencing project. | biome: fresh water; feature: sink hole; material: water; isolation source: purple microbial (photo- and chemosynthetic) mats found in... | reverse complement strand
TAACGCCGTTGCAAAATCAAAATATTGACACAGGTATGGGACTAGAAAGGATGGCGCAAGTGCTCCAGAAAGTCCCTAATAATTACGAGACTGATTTAATTTTTCCGATCATTAAAACGGCGGCGGAAATTGCCGGCATTGATTACAATCAAGCTGATGAGAAAACCAAGGTTTCTCTGAAGGTAATTGGCGATCATATTCGGGCTGTGGTTAATATGATTGCTGACGAAATTCGGGCTTCTAATATTGGGCGAGGTTATGTATTGCGGCGGTTAATTCGGCGGGCGGTACGTCACGGTCGTTTAATTGGGATTGAAGGGGGACGAGGTTATGTATTGCGGCGGTTAATTCGGCGGGCGGTACGTCACGGTCGTTTAATTGGGATTGAAGGGGGATTTATCACCCAAGTTGCTGATACGGCGATTGCACTTTGTGAGTCGGCTTATCCAAATTTGAGACAGCGCTATGACGCGATTCAAGCTGAATTAGCCAGGGAAGAAGCGAATTTTCTCAAAACTTTGGAACGGGGCGAGAAATTACTGGAAGAAATTATCGCAGGGGTGAAGCAGTCTGGGAAAAAGCAGATTAATGGTGAGGATGCTTTTACGCTTTATGATACCTACGGTTTCCCCTTAGAATTAACTCAGGAAATTGCTGAAGAACAGGAAATTACTGTGGATATTACCGGTTTTGATCAGGCGATGGCAGCCCAGAAAAATCGCGGGAAGGAAGCCCACGAAACTATAGATTTAACGGTGCAAGGTTCCTTGGATAAGTTGGCTGAAAAGATCCATACAACTAAGTTCTTAGGTGATCATCAGTTATCTAGTAATGCTCAAGTTCAGGTGATTTTAGTTAATGGTAAGTCTGTAGAAGAAGCTGAGGCGGAAACTGAGGTACAAGTTGTTTTAAATTGTACTCCTTTTTATGCGGAATCGGGGGGACAAATTGGCGATCGCGGTTGTTTGGTTAACCGCACACCATCCGCAGAGGACGCAGAGGGGAAGAATGGAGAGGAGTTATTGATTTCTATTGGAGATGTGAAGAAAGAATCGGACTTTTTTGTGCATTTTGGTCGGGTAGAAAAGGGGAATTTAAGAATAGGTGATGCTGTGGTTGCACGGGTCGATCCTGGTAGTCGCCGCCGCGCTCAAGCTAATCATACGGCTACTCACTTATTGCAAGCAGCTTTACGGCAAGTTGTTGATAGTTCGATTTCTCAGGCGGGTTCTTTGGTGGATTTTGAGCGCTTGCGTTTTGACTTCAATTGTCCTCGTTCTATTACTTCAGAAGAAGTGCAAAAAATCGAGGATTATGTTAATAGTTGGATTACAGAAGCACATCGGGCTGAAATTGCAGAAATGGCGATCGCAGAGGCTAAAGAAAAGGGGGCAATTGCCATGTTCGGTGAGAAGTACGGCGATGTGGTGCGGGTAGTTGACTTTCCCGGTGTGTCGATGGAATTATGCGGGGGAACTCACGTTAGTAATACCGCAGAAATTGGGTTATTTAAGATAGTTTCGGAAACGGGAATATCATCGGGGATTCGCCGGATTGAGGCGGTATCTGGCCAGGCGGTTTTAGACTATCTAAATGTGCGAGATCGGGTGGTGAGGGATTTAAGTGATCGTTTTAAGGCTAAACCGGAGGAATTGCCCAATCGGATTACTAACTTACAGAATGAGTTGAAAGCAAATCAGAAAGAATTAGCGGCTTTGAAAGCGGAATTAGCTATGGCTAAGTCTGACCAATTATTGATTGGTGCTGAGTCAGTAGGCGAGTTCAAAATTATCGTGGCTGAATTGGGAAATGTGGATACAGAAGCGTTGAAAACTGCGGCGGAAAGATTGCAGCAAAAGTTAGGAAATGCAGCGGTAATTTTAGCTTCAATTCCTGAACCAGACAAGGTAAGTTTGGTAGCAGCTTTTAGTCCTGATGTCAATAAAAAAGGGTTACAAGCTGGTAAGTTTATCGGTCAAATTGCTAAAATTTGTGGCGGTAGCGGCGGCGGTAGACCTAATTTAGCCCAAGCGGGAGGACGGGATGCTAGTAAGTTGAAAGCAGCCTTAGAAAGTGCTCACAATTTATTAGTTGAAGGTTTGCAGTAATTTAATCGGGTGGGCAATACCCACCCGATCGGATATGATCAGATATAGCAACCGCCCAGGTGGTTAAGAGATAAATCTGCCGATCATCTATTCACAAAGGAATAACACCATGAATACCATCAAGATTGAAATTTTGGGAAGCGGCTGTAAAAAGTGCCAGCAGTTAGAAGCTAATACTAAAGAAGCTGTGACAACTCTAAATTTAACTGCTGATGTTTCGCACATTACTGACCCCATTGATATTGCGAAACGTGGGGTAATGTCTACTCCAGCATTAACCATCAATGGCAAAGTTGTTAGCAAAGGGCAGGTGATTAGTCCAGAGCAAATTCAAGCCCTATTACAGGGATAAGAGAGCAAAACAATGTTTGATCCGTTTTATCCCTTTGACTGGTTAGCAACTCAGATTGTGACACAACTCTTGCACTTGCCACTCAAGTCTCATCTGGGTTCTAGTCTGCATTTTTTTCTTTATGATCTGCCAAAAGTCTTAACCTTACTGATTGTAATCAGCTTTATAGTGGGGACTTTTCAGAGCTTTTTGGAACCAGAAAAAGTGAGGTATTGGCTAGGAGGAAAACGGACTTTGGGTGGCAATGTATTAGCGGCTATGGTAGGGATCGTTACCCCTTTCTGTTCTTGCTCTGCGGTGCCTTTGTTCATCGGCTTTTTAGAGGCCGGTGTGCCTTTAGGGGTAACATTTTCCTATCTAATATCAGCCCCAATGGTGAATGAGGTTGCTGTGATCTTATTGTGGGGATTATTTGGGTTAAAAGTGACGCTGCTGTATATCGGTTTTGGTGTGGGTTTAGCGATCGCGGCTGGATACATCATCGGCTTACTCAAACTCGAAAAATGGGTAGAACCGTTTGTCTGGGAACTGCAAAAATCTCATCCAGCACTTCCGCAAGCAGATGAATTAGAGCCAAATCCGCTAACTTGGAAGCAACGGTTTGAGCAAGGACAGTTTCAATCTAGCGAAATTGTTAAATCTGTCTGGCTTTATGTCGTGGGTGGGATTGCGATCGGTGCAGGAATTCATGGTTATGTTCCTACGGATTTTATCACCCAATATGCCGGTGCAAATAATCCTTTGGCAGTGCCGATCGCCGTCTTGTTGGGTGTCCCACTCTATGCCAATATTGCCGGTGTGATGCCAATTACGGAAGCTTTAGTGAATAAAGGGATGCCACTTGGGACAATTTTAGCCTTCACGATGGCAGTCACGGCAATCTCTTTGCCTGAAATGGTGATTCTGAAAAAAGTCCTTCGTCCTCAACTATTAGCTGTGTTTATTGGATTGATGACTTTTGGCATTATTAGTATTGGCTACCTATTTAATGCTCTCCTTAGTTTCAAATAGAACATCTTTACAGGACTTACGCAAGCACGCTATATAGCAACCGCCCGTGTTAGCGGTAGCCCTTCCCTCTGTGATGGGTGTCACACTCTCCGACAACCTACGATCGCACAATCGCTTTACAGCAATCACCCAGCCAGAGGACAATACTCACAGAAAAACTAAAGATTTAGAGGGATAATAAAAGAGTAGAACTAAAATACAGCCATGACTACCACTGACCTCACCAATAATCTTAACGCTATCCTAGCCAATGCCAGCTGCCAAGGTGTTTTGAGTAATCGCGATCGCAAAATTTTAAAAGAAGCGATCATCAGTTCCAGTTTTGACGAAGAAGCTCAACAATTAGTCAACAGACTACTGCACGCTATCCGTCGAGGTTGGGTAAGATTAGCCTTTGAACCACAGTATTAAACAACAAAAACCTTTGAGGAAAATACATAAATACAAATCCACAAAAATAAATAGAAAAAAGATCAAAACATAGTTCGCACAATTACGAACGGCATCAACTAATAACAAATAACATCAAATCCATTTAGATTAGAATTATTCATCTTTTTTCTTCTGCTTTTTGCGATCGCGCGATCGCCAACCTAGTCACGAAATTCTGAGCTTTCATCAATAGACCTCTTGCAAAAATAACTAAGACGGGCAAGATGCCCATCCCACAACACACATCCCACAACACACTCATTTTTTCTGGTGGGATGGGCATCTTGCCCGTCCGATGAATTGATGAAAATGACTTTTGCAAGAGGTCTAATAGAACTTACGGATATGGCCCCAGAAACCGGGTTTTTAGAGAGTTTGTGGGCGAAAACGAAGTATTTTCGTAAAAAACCCGGTTTCTTTGGTTGGGTGCGTAAGTCCCGGATTCTTGTGGGGTGGGCCTCCGTAACGCCGCTTTCTAGGCAGTGCTCTAACCACCTAGAAGGCGGCGTTATGTAAATACCTGAAAAAATAAAATTATCCTAATCGTCATGGCGACTGCTATAAAACCTGCCCTATCTGTAGGTCCAGAGTCTGCTATAACCCTTGATTTCCTCAACTTCCTCGGTTATATTTACATTCTTGTTTGTAGGAGCAATGGCGAGCGCTGCTTTATCAGTCCTATTGATCCTCAGTGATCACCCGGACATGATATAACAGTAAACCTTGAACAGTTAATTGTTACTCTTCTGTGGGATACTATTGCACCAATGCCAGATAAACCGGAAAAAGATAACATAAGTTGCCTCTAAAACAAAAAATGCAAAAATTCAGCCAAAAAAGTAACCAAACCGCCAATTCTGGGAAAGCTAAGAATGCTCTAGGAATTGCCGCAAAAACCCCTCTGGGTTTATCTTTTGTCACCTTCAAGAAATTAGTCTGGGTGGCTGGAGTAGCTTCATTATGCGCCAGTTGTCAAAGTCCTCCAGCTTCTACCTCAACTACTAATGCTAGTCCGTCCCCAACTACCACCGCATCTCCGGTAGTCGCCAGCAGCCCTGCCGATCCTAATACTTTCAAAGTAGTTTCTATGCTACCGATGACTGGTAGTTCTTTAGGCTTAAGTCAATCAATAGTTAATGGCGCAAAACAAGCCTTTGAAGAATCGAAATCAACTGCCTGTGATGGGAAAATAAAAATCCAATTTGAACAATATGATGATGCTACTGCGGCAGCGGGAAAATGGGATGGAGCCCAGGTGACAGCCAATGCTAATAAAGCGGTTGCTGATGGCGGTGTAGTTGCCGTTATTGGTCACTTTAACTCTGGTGCTGCTAAGCTATCTATTCCTATTCTTAACCCGGCTAATTTAGTCATGGTTAGTCCGGCTAATACCTATACTGGTTTAACTAAACCAGGTAAAGGCACACCCCAGGAACCTAATGTTTATTATCCTAATGGTAAACGTAACTATTCCCGTGTGGTTCCTGCTGACGATTTGCAAGGAAGTGTTGGTGCTAAGTGGGCAAAATCTTTAGGCGCAACTAAAGTTTTTATCATTGACGATCAAGAACTTTATGGCAAAGGATTGGCTGATATTTTTGAATCAACTGCCAAAGAAGTTGGAATTACTATTGTCGGACGTGAAGGCATTGATAGTAAAGCTTCTGACTATAAAGCTTTGATGACTAAGATCAAGGATTTAAGTCCAGATTTGATTTACTTTGGTGGCATTACTCAGAATAATGGCGGACAGTTAATTAAAGACATGAGAAATGTCGGCATGACAGCGGATCAAGTTAAGTTTATGGGACCAGATGGTATCTATGAGAAAGCTTTGATTGATGCTGCTGGTAAGGATGCTGAAGGTGTTTATGCTACTTTTGGGGGAGTGCCGGCGAAGGAACTTACGGGTGCTGGTAAGGATTGGTATGAAAGCTACAAAAAACAATTCAATGTTGAACCAGAAGCCTATGCTGCTTACGGTTATGAAGCTGGTAAAGTGGTGTTGAATGCTATTAATAAAGTCTGCAAAAATGACCGTCCAGCTATTCGTGATGCAGTGATGGCAACTAAAGACTTTGCTGGTGTATTAGGCACTTGGAGTTTTGATGTTAATGGTGACACTAGCATTACTACAATGTCAGGAAATGTTGTCAAGGATGGGAAGTGGGAGTTTGTGACGGTGTTAAAGAATGAATAATTGTTAGAGACTGCTGTTTGATCGTTAAACTTCGATCCCCCCTAGCCCCCCTTAAGAAGGGGGGGACAAGAGATTATTCAAAGTCCCCCTTCTTAAGGGGGGGACAAGAGATTATTCAAAGTCCCCCTTCTTAAGGGGGATTTAGGGGGATCGAGACTCAGTTAGAAGCGAGATATATCAAGGGTTTTACCTTAAGTTGACACCAATGAGAAATGCCGTCTCCCTACCCGTTATTTGTACTAACTAATAACCAATAACCAATAACCAATAACCATTAACTATTAACAAAAATAATGAAAAATTGGCAAAAGATTCTTCTGTATTTAAGTGTAGCTTACATAATTCTGATGTTAGGACCAATTGCGGGATTAGATTTACCGCGAATTATTGTAGAAATCTTCCGTAGTCCTCAACTTTTAATTCAACAATTATTAGTAGGTTTGGTTAATGGTGCGTTAATTGCGATTATTGCATTAGGTTATACGATGGTTTATGGCATTATTGAACTGATCAATTTTGCTCATGGCGATTTGTATATGTTGGGAGGTTTTGCAGCTTTAACGGTGATGGGAACTTTAGGGATTAAGGATGGCGCACCGCTAGAAGTGGCGATTCCGGCGATGTTATTGGCTTTAATTGTAAGTACGGTATTTTGTGCTGGTTTAAATATTCTGACTGAAAAATATGCCTATCGACCTTTGCGAAATTCTCCGCGTTTAGCACCTTTAATTTCAGCAATTGGAGTTTCTTTTATCTTTCAAAATTTGGGCTTATTTTGGGGAGGTTTGAGGTCTTTTATTCCAGTAATGGGCACCAATGCGGCAGCCCCGAAAAGCTTTCCTGATTTATTACCAAGAATTGATATTCTCAAGGCAATGGGAATTAATACAAATATTCTATTTACGACTAAGGATTTAATTGTGTTGGTGGTGGCGGTAGTCTTAATGGTGTCGTTGCACTTATTTGTCAAATATACCCGTTGGGGAAAGGCGATGCGTGCCACTGCTCAAAACCGGGATGCTGCTAAAATTATGGGGATTAATGTTGACCAGATTATTGCTTTAACTTTTTTAATTGGGGGGGCGTTGGCTGGTGCGGCGGGTTTATTGGTAGGATTATACAATAATACTATTGTTTTTACAATGGGTTTTAATGCGGGTTTGAGGGCTTTTACCGCAGCAGTCTTAGGAGGTATTGGCAATATTATCGGTGCTATGTTGGGAGGAGTTTTGATTGGGGTGTTATCGTCTATTAGCGATCAATATTTATCTAGTCGCTGGACTAATGCTTGGGTTTTTGCAGTTTTAGTAATTATTTTGGCATTTCGTCCCGGTGGTTTATTGGGTGAGAATGTTCAGGAAAAAGTTTGATTTTTGTTAACGGTTAACGGTTAACTGTTAACGGTTAACAGTTAAAACAACAAATAACCAATAACCAATAACCAATAACCAATAACCAATAACCAATAACCAATAACTAATAACCAATAACCAATAACCAATAACCAATAACCAATAACCAATAACCAATAACCAATAACTGATATGAAAGAAAAGATAATTAAGGGAATTAAATCAAGTGGTATTGTCGGCGGAATCGCGGCTTTAACAGTCCTCATATTTGGTGGTTGGAGTGGTTCCCTCATCGGTTGGCTATTAGGTGCTGGTGCGGGTTTCATGCGCTGTCAAAGTGAAAAGATTTATAGCCCAAAAATGGGGGCAAAACTGGGTATTGAGGCGGGATTATGGTTAGGAATTTGGTTAGCAATTGCCAGTATCCTAGAAGGAGTTTTACTCAGACCTCTTTCTGGTCAATTTCCTGTACCTTTCTTGACTACACTACTGTATGGGGGTTGTAGTTGTGCCATCGCTACTTTTACGGGTGGAATTATGGGAGCATTACAGGGAATACAAGGTAAGCGTAGTCGCACGGCTACTTTAATCACACTAGCTTTTATCTTAATCTCTTTTCCCTTTGTTGATGGTTCGGCTCAAACTCAATGGATAGCCACCGTCGTCCAAATTCAAATCTTCATTATATTAGCTCTTGGTCTAAATATTACCGTCGGTTTTGCCGGCTTACTAGACTTAGGCTATGCTGCTTTTTTTGCCATCGGTGCTTATACTACAGGTTTACTTTCTTCTCCCCAAATTAATTTATATTGGAACTTCTGGTTAGTATTACCCATTGCTGCTTGTATCGCGGCGATTGCTGGCGTAATTTTAGGGACTCCTACCTTACGATTAAAAGGTGATTATCTAGCTATTGTCACTCTAGGATTTGGTGAAATTATCCCCGTTGTCTTTAGAAATTTAACTTCAATCAGGATTGAAGAACCCATCTCTAAACTTATCGCTTCAATCTCAGGAAATCCCGAAATAGCGATTTGTTTGTTAGGCTGCGATTCCCCCCTTAACCTCACCGGTGGCGAAGCCGGAATTAATCCTATTGGTCGCCCATCTCTCCCGATTATTGGTACGTTTAATGCTGGCAATTATTACCCCTGGTATTACTTAATTTTATGTCTAGTTGTCTTCTCCTATTTTATGATTTCACGCCTACGAGATTCTCGATTAGGGAGAGCTTGGGCAGCCATGCGAGAAGATGAATTAGCTGCTAGTGCAATGGGGATTAACTTGGTTAAAACTAAGCTTTCAGCTTTTGCAATGGGAGCCACTTTTTCAGGCTTTGCCGGTGCTTTTTATGCAGCTTATATCAGTGCTATTTTTCCCAGCGTTTTTGATTTTTCCGTTTCTGTAATCATTCTCTGTATGGTGATTTTAGGCGGATTAGGGAATATGACCGGGGTAATTTTGGGTAGTATTATTATCATGTCAGCCGATAGACTTTATCTACCTCAACTTGCCCAGGTTTTAAAAGGTGTGTTAAATACATCTATATTACCAAATATTTCTAGCCCAGAAATACGAGAGTTTTTAGTTGTTAGTTTAGATCCCGTACAAATGCGTTTGTTTCTATTTGGTCTTACCCTAGTTATAATGATGATTGTACGTCCAGAGGGGTTAATTCCCGACCGAGTACATCAAGCAGAAATGCACTCAGATGAAAGGGATATCCCGATTGTGTAAGGGCGAAGTATGACTATAGATAATTTGTTGCTTAAAACGAGGAATTTACTACGGTCATCCTTCGCCCCTACGGATACATTAGCCAATATTTAAGGAGTTAATTATGCCACTATTAGAAGTCGATCAATTAACTATGCAATTTGGTGGTTTAACGGCGGTTAACCAGGTAAATTTTACTTTAGAAAAAGGTATAATTGCTAGTTTAATCGGTCCTAACGGAGCCGGAAAAACCACGTTTTTTAATATGCTGACGGGAATTTATGTACCTACCTCTGGCAAATTACGGATTGAAAATCAAGATATTACTGGTTTACCGCCAGATAAACTGACAAGTTTAGGAATTGCACGAACTTTTCAGAATATTCGCTTATTTAATAATATGACAGTGTTAGAAAATGTTTTGGTGGGCAGACATAGCCGGATGAAAACTGGTTTATTAGGGGCAATTCTTCGCACTCCAATGGTAAAAAAGGAGGAATTACAAGCTAAGGAAAAAGCACTTTATCTAATTAATTTTGTCGGTTTAAATATCTCTAAATCCGCAGAAATGGCAAAAAATTTGTCCTATGGAGATCAACGAAGATTAGAGATTGCCAGAGCTTTAGCTTCTGATCCCAAGGTATTACTTTTAGATGAACCAACAGCGGGGATGAATCCCAATGAAACGGCTGATTTAACACGGTTTATTTACCGGATTCGAGATGAATTAGATTTAACAATTCTACTAATTGAACATGATATGAAAGTAGTAATGGGAATTAGCGATCGGGTGAGTGTAATGGAGTATGGTGTTAAAATTGCTGAGGGAACTCCTGCGGAAGTTCAGGCGGACCCCCGCGTGATTGAAGCTTACTTAGGAAAAGAAGAGGATAATTAGTACAGGACTTACGCACCCAACCAAAGAAACCGGTTTTTTTACGAAAATACTTCGTTTTGACCCACAGATTCTCTAAAAAACCCGGTTTCTGGGGCCCATGCGTAAGTCCTATAGTAATTAAACATCAATAAACTATCATAGGACTTAAAACTAAGCTTACTTAATAAAAATATGCTTGAAATTAACAACATTCATACTTACTACGGAAATATCCACGCTCTCAAAGGAATTTCATTAAAGGTTGATCAGGGAGAAG
>JFJP01041003.1_pt1 | contig 10326 bp, 9 predicted proteins | sample 431651 | NCBI WGS metagenome assembly JFJP01 (sample SAMN02602958, study PRJNA72255) | Microbial mat metagenome, whole genome shotgun sequencing project. | biome: fresh water; feature: sink hole; material: water; isolation source: purple microbial (photo- and chemosynthetic) mats found in... | reverse complement strand
AAAAATTAGGAGGATTAAATACACAAATGGCCAATTTATTTCTGGACGAGGGGAAACTTGCAAATGCTGCTGAAATAAGTCTGCGATACTATGATAAAACTTATAATTTTGGACTTTCCCAAAAACAAAATATCGAAAATATTACTATTAAAACAGAGACCTCAGATGCACATATAAATGCGAAAACTATTGTTGAAATTCTGAGGAATAAAAAAATTATATAAGTAGATTAATGAACCTTGTTTAAGGTAGGATTGTTTATAGTATTAGCCCTTTGAATTCGGAAATCCTTTAAATTCCATCCATGAAAAACGGAAGAATCATAGAGACTCTTGGAGGTCTTGCTAAAGAAGAAAAGCTAAAAACTCTGACTGATCACATAATGCCAAACACGTTTGTTTTGGAGACAGAGGAACCATTTCCCGGATATCATGGCGCAAATCTGCCATCAGATTCCAAACCAATTTCTGCTTTCCTAATAACACGAACAAAGTATTCTCCAGAGAAGATCCTCCGACTTGCACACATTATTAAAAAGTATTTCGCTCATTCCTTTGATGCTGTTCCCGGTAAGATCTGTATGCAAAATGAAATATTACCCTGCATTCGAATAAGAGGATTTAATAATTATGAGCAGATAGGAGATCTGCAAAAGTGTTTCTTTTCAGAGGGAATAGAGTTTTCAAAAAAACGCAATATTTCTGCGGATGCGGTTATTCAGTTAAAGAAGCATTTCACAATAGAGGAAATAGAAGATGAGATATATCGTGATTTGGATGAACACTCAACTTATTACTTTCGCATACAAAAACAAATGAGCTGGCAGCTTTTTCTAAAAGTAACTCAGATAGTCCGGAATAACACTTCTGCTGATTATGATGGTGCTCTTGCTGCAATTTACACCCGGGATATTCTTGATGTTGTCCGTGTTTTTGCTCCAGGCATAACACTTGAGTCCCTCAAACAATTAAAACAAAAATATTGTCAGGAACTTGATAAATTCGATTAGAATTAATTCCGTTTGATTTCGGATTCATCCACCATCCTGTAAACCTTGTCAGAACGCCTGACCAATGTATTAATGGGAATACTGCACCGAATTCCTTTTCCTGCCTTTGAAACCTGGATATTATCAATTCGTATTTCAGAAATGCTGATTTCGATGACTCCTGTTGATGGTCCCATTATCAATATTTCATCCCCTGTGAATAATTCACCTGTCTCAACAAGCAATTCTGCAACACCAATTTTTTCAAAATAGTTAGTGATTTTTGCGGAGTACACCTTTCGTCGGGTAGATTCAGAACCGTAAACTTCGCTCCATTCACCAAGTTTTTGTCCCAGATAATACCCGTCCCAGAAACCTCTGTTAAATACAGTTCCCAATTTTTGTTTCCACCCATTAATTTTTGAGGCATCGAATGAGCCATCAATTATTGAGTAAATTGCTTCATTGTAACAGGATGTGACCGTTTTTACATATTCCGGAGATCGTGCTCTGCCTTCGATTTTTAGTACAATCACTCCGGCATCAAGAACTTTATTTAAAAAGTGAATTGTCATGAGGTCTTTCGGAGACATGATATACTGATTATCGATTTCAAGCTGATTTCCGTTTTCTGTATCGGTAACCAGATAGGACCTCCGGCAAGCCTGAAGGCAATCCCCCCTGTTTGCAGAGTGGTTATATTCATGCAGACTGAGATAGCATTTTCCGGAAATTGACATGCATAATGCGCCATGCACAAACATTTCAATCTTTACCAGTTCTCCTTAGGGTCCCTTAATATCCTGAAGTCTGATACCTTCAGCGATCCCTCGTACCTGATCAAGATTTAGTTCTCTGGCCAGAACAACCACATCAGCGTATTTTGAATAAAACTTCAAAGTTTCTATATTGCTGATATTAAGTTGCGTAGACAAGTGTACTTCCATTCCGGATTTAAATGCATAATCCATTACAGCCTGATCAGAAGCAATAATAGCATTTACCCCTACTTTTTTTGCATGATCAACCAGCTCCCTCATTATAATCAATTCATGATCATAAATAACGGTATTTATGGTCAGATAGGTTCTTAGACCATTTTCCCTTGCTGTTGAGACTATGCGGGGAAGATCTTCCCGTGTGAAGTTAAAAGAAGACCTGGCGCGCATATTAAGTTGCTCAAGACCAAAATAGACAGCATTAGCACCGCCTTGAATTGCGGCCATAAGGGATTCCCATGATCCAACAGGAGCAAGTAGCTCAATATCTTTGCGTATAAAATTCATTTAGCAAAAGTAACATTTAATTTTAAGGCAGAAATTCAGGGTTTTGTGTTTGCGTAAAAGACTACTTTTTTAACACAATTCTAAAGGTGGTTCCCTTTTCCTGCTCGGAGGAAAGTACAAAGATTTTTCCCTCGTGATAGGTTTCAACTATTCGCTTGGAAAGTGAAAGGCCTAAGCCCCATCCTCTTTGCTTAGTGGTATAACCTGGCTTAAATACGGTCTTATACTTTGATTTTGGGATGCCTTTCCCTGTATCAGATATATCGATGTAAACAATTTGAGTATTATCCTGAACCTTTATTGAAATAATTCCTTCTCCAGCCATGGTGTCCATTGCATTTTTACAAAGATTTTCAATGACCCATTCAAAAAGAGCTTCATTCAAAGGAATTTCAATATCGTGAGATGGGCAGTCAAGAACAATTTTAATTTTATGAGAACTTCGATCCTTAAGGTAGTTTACAGAGTTTTGCAGAGTAACCACCAGATTCGTAGGGACAAGTACTGGTTTTGAACCTATTTTTGAAAATCTTTCTGTTATTTTTTCAAGACGTTTCGCATCTTTTTCCAATTCATCAACAATGCTTGCACGATTAATATCCTGCTTAAGTAGTTCTATCCATGCGTTAAGTGAAGAAGTTGGTGTACCAAGCTGATGAGCAGTTTCCTTTGATAGACCAATCCAAACCTTATTTTGCTCAGCTTTTCTTGAATAACTGAATGCAAAATACGAAACAAGTATAAACAGCATAATAACCCCAAGTTGAATATATGGAAAATACATAAGCATTGTCAACACCGTAGAGTCTGAATAATATATGTAATTTCTGTCACCATCACCAAGATCGATAACCAGACTATCGTTCTGTTCCCGCATTCGTTTGAGATAATTTTCCAGATAGTTTTTACGTTCAACCTTGGTCGTATCTATGTTGCGATAGGAAACAATCATTCCTGTGCTATCGGTAAGAATAACCGGTACGGTATTATTATTCTCAATTACTGAGAAGATAAAGTTCAGATTAACGTCATCATTTGATGAACTAATCAATTGTCTGTTAGCTTCTGCCCATAATTCCACCTTCTCTTTTTCCTGAGAGGATAACTGCTTTACCAGCCAGTTTGTATAGCTAAGAGACAATACGCCAATAATAACCGCAGCCAAAAACAACAAAAATTTCCAGCGGGTTTTTTTTTCATAAATATTCAAGGAAACTGCCATAATTAAACTATTAACCCTGTTAATTTATATCGGGATCTTGATCGTCCCAGATAATTTCCAGAGCGGGTTCTTTTTTCTTACCTTTTTTTTCTTTTAAGGGCGCCTTGTCGGGAACATTTTCTTCTTCCTCCCAGTCCATAATTAATTGATTTGGATTTGAGTTTTGCTTTTTTAAATTTAGATCAGATGAATCTCTTTTAAATAGCCCCAAATCCTCCTTTAATATACTTCTTAATAATTTTTTTTCTTCCTTAAGATCTGATTTTATTTTATTAATGGCCTCTTTTTTATCATATTTAATTTTATAGTCGTCTGGCGTTCCTATTACAGACAGATAGATATTGGTATTGCCGGCGCCATCATCTTCAATAATACCAAATTCTTCATTTTCCTTTTTTGCTTTTTTAGCTTTTCCAGCTAAAATCTCTGAAAGACTGAGCCTCAATCTGTACTCAAAGTAATTATCAAATCCATGCGTTCCAGAAATTGACAGGTTAAATGCCGAAGAATTAATATCCATTTGAGGAATATATACTTTCTCATCCTTAATAAGAACTGAATTTTTAAGTGTTGAGAACCTGATGTGCTGAAGCTCCGAAAGTTCAACGAATGAGGAAAGCTCTGTAATTGGCTCAAAATTAATCAGCTCACCATTATCAATGGTAAAATCTGACTGTGCGGTAATCCCTTTTGTCAGCAGGTCAAGTTTTGAGCTGATTGTGCCAGAAAAATCAATGGTTCCTGATGCGGAGCCTTTTAAATTTTCACTTACAATAAAATCCTGTCCAAAATTATTAAAAACAAAAAACAGTTTATTAATGTCAATTTTACGAAGTTCGCCGGTAGTTCGCAGCTGCATCTGACCCTGATCATCTGCAATGACTACTCCGCTTGCAAAAGCTGTTCCCTTCATGGTATTTATTCTTAAAGATGATACATTAAGAATCCCTGGTTTATATGTGAACCAAGTATCGAGGTTTGAAGACAAAAACTTGCCATATTCAAAACTATCAGCCGTGCAGTGCAAATTGAGATATATACTATCAGGTAAATGGAAATCATAATCTTCTGAAGATTCAGAGCTATCAAGAAAATCCGGCATATTGAAATGATCAGAAAGTATTTCTCCACTAATTTCCGGGACCTGAGATTTCCGAATTAAGTACTCCCACATATTATTCACAATCAGGTTAGCCGACAAACTAGTTTTCCCAAGGCTTAACTTAAATTTTGGAGCCCAAATAGTACCTTCCATTTTTATATCTCCTTCAAGGAGGTCAACTGGAACTTTTGAAAAAGGCATTATGCCAGAAATTTCTTCAAACCTCAAGGTTCCATTTAGACCATTTGCTGAAATTGCATTGATGTTAATATTGCTAAAAGAATCGACATCAAAATTTATAGAAAGATTGGGGTAAATAATTCCTTTATTCAAACTCAATCCTTTAACGTTTAAAACTTTAGAGGCGTCATTTGCAGTAATCATTCCAGATATTGAAGCAGATAGGAACGGGTTTATAAAATTGCTTATGTTTAGTTTTCCGTTAACCTTGCTGTTTTCATAATTAACAGAATATTCGCTCAAAGAGAGTCTGCTGGTTACGGCATTCTGACGGGAACCATTTGAATATGTTCCATGAAGAGCTATTCCGCTTATCTGGGTCCCTTGAACAGGAAGGTTAATAATTCCGTTTTTGACTTTGAAGGCCGCTTTAATTGATGGAACTGCTGTACTGCTAATAACGCCATTAATTTTAGCAAGAACATCAGCTATACCGGAAGGGGAATATTCTGAAATACTTTCCATTTTAATTGGAAGTGTAGAAAGCAACGATTTAATATTAAGATTTTCACCGGCTATCTGAAGGTCGAGGTTTATTTGGGATCCAAATGTAAGAGATCCTCCAATTTTTACTGCAAGGTCATTAAGTTTTAGCTCACCCCTGTTTATTGTGTAAAATGAGTCTGTGACATTAAGAATGACCCGGGCATTAATCTTTAGATCTGAGGCATATTCAATCCCTTCTCTGTTAAATGATTGAAGAAAAATTGAAGAAAGTGTGTTTAATGAAAAGCTGTTTTGAGAAAAATTGCCCTTCAGAGCTATATTTTCAACAATTCCATTCGAATGTATGTCTTTTGCAAGGTTTTTGAATTGCCATGAGAAACCACTTAATTTAACACCATCCAGTCCGAGGGTAAAATTACTTTCCCTGTCTGTATTATTCTCCCTGAAAATCCGATAATTTACCCCCCCTTGTTTGTCAACCAAAATGGTGAGTTTTCCGTTTTCTGCATGCACTCTTCTCAGACGGTAATCTTTTCGGAGAATATCAAGAATATTAAATTGCAGATAGATTCTGGATGCTGTAAAAAGGGTGTCTGTTTGTGTCCCGACAAACTGGGTGGGTTGAAATTCTCTTCCTGATAAAGCCGTTGCATCAGATAGCACAACGCTTATATAGGGAAATTTTCGCAGAACAGAAAAATCAGCTGAACTGACATTAACTTTAACTTTTATTTGCTGGTTAATTTCAGAGATTACATAGTTTGTGATTTCATCTTTATAGATTTTCCCTGCAATTAAGACGGTTATTATCAAAAACACAACTGCCAAAAAAGTTATGACAAATATTTTTGATGTTTTTTTAAGAATTTTTTTCACTGGTTCACTATTATCCATTAAGCTAAAACAATGATTTTAAGAACATTTTATCGTTTTTTTGCCGCATTATTTCATAAGAAAACTCAGATCGTCATTTGAAGAAAGCTCAGATGCGGTGATACCATAACGGAAAATTCTGACATTTCGTTTACCAATCAGCTTAATTGTACTATTTTCAAGCAGGAGCATGGTTCCTTCACGAAGGCCGAGCACATAAATATCCTGATTTACCTGAATAAATTCATTAATTCTGTCTTCACGGGTTTCGCCTGCATGACCCTCAGGATTTGCATCGAGATAATGAGGATTTATCTGAAAAGGAACCAGATTAAGCGCATTAAAGTTATCCGGTTGAACAACAGCCATATCATTTGTTGTTCGTATGGTAGGACAACAGAGGTTAGATCCGGCACTCCATCCAATATAGGGTGTGCCTGAAAGAACTTTATCGCGAATACGTTCTATCAGTTCGTTTTTTTGCAGAAGGTGCAGTAACTGCCAGGTATTTCCTCCTCCTAAAACAATCAAATCGGCGTCTGATACTGCCTGTTTTGGATTGGCATGATTATGAATCGAAGTTATTGAATGTCCGATTTCATGAAATCTGGCGTTTACCCGAGCCGCATAGTTATCATAACTAATTGTAATGCCGGCATATGGAATAAAAAGTATATTCACTTTTTTTGGACCGATAAATTCCTTTATCATATCCATCGGATAGGCAAGGTATTCCTCTCCGGCGTTTGTTGAGTTGGAAATAAGCAATAATCGCATTATCCTGAGTTTTTGTTTTCAGGACAAAGTTAATATTAAAACTTTTAACAGATTAAAACTAATTCACAATGGTTTAAAGGTAAAAACTAGTAGGTGCTTTGAAGTTTACTAATTTTAAAATTCTCCGGTTTCCTTTCAAACAAAACAGCATCTGTAATATGTTCCAACATATTATATATAAACATTTTACCAAGAAGCGGCTTCCCTATTCCTGTAATAATTTTTATAACTTCAGCAGCCTGAAAGGAACCAATTATTCCCGGAAGGACTCCAAATAAGCCTAGCAATGCTGGTATTGGTACAATCGTATCCGCAGGATTTGGAAAAATGCATCGCAAAGAAGGCCCATTCTGAAAATTAAAAGTTGTTACCTTACCCTGATATTTCTGCAACGATCCGTAAACCCAGGGTTTTCCCTTAATAATACAAGCATCGTTAATAAGATAGTTGGTAGCTGAATTATCAGTTGCGTCAACAATAATATCATAACGGGAAATAAACTCTAAAGCATTATCTGGCTTGAGACGGATATTAAAGATTTCATGATTTACAAAAGGATTTAAGGCATTTAGCCTTTGTTTGGAGATAATGGTTTTAAGTTTTCCTAAATCATGTCCTCCATAAAGAATTTGCCGTTGAAGATTATCTTCATTAACCACCTGATCGTCTATTATTCCAATGGTTCCAACTCCTGCAGCGGTAAGATACTGCAAAACAGGAGATCCAAGGCCTCCTGCTCCAATTACAAGAACTTTGGCAGATTTTAGTTTTTCCTGCCCTTCCTCTCCTATTTCAGGAAGGATAATATGGCGTTTGTATCTTCTTTTTTCAGCATCGGTTAGCATAACTTCAATTTGCTTATTGATTATACCAACAAATTTAGTTAAAGAATGGGAAAAAGAAAGATGCTTTTCAGGATATTAATAAGCCTACAATTGGTACAAAAGATTTCTGCGACCCACCGGACAAATTGAATTCCGGAAGAGTCGCAGAAAGATTTGAAAATATATAGAAAAACAACCGTATATTTTAGAAGTCTGCTAAAGTAAGACCTATAGAGAAAGGATAGAGTTCCGGACCTTTACCGGCTTCAAAAAGCGGAGTCATGTAATAATTCGCAAACAACTTCAATCCTCTGTAACCAGCACGGGCAGTGAATCCGTAACGTAAAGCGGAAAGATTATAATCATCCTTATCTTTCGCCTTTTGTTTATCTCCATCTTCCTTCCAAACAATTTTTGTGTTCGAGAATAATTTTACACCAGCAACGGGTCCGGCCGAAATGTAAATTCTCTTTTTACCTGCCGGTATCTGAAATTCAAGTAATAGAGGGGCTCTTAAATAAGTTGTTTGCAATCTATTTTTCTGAATGTTTGGATAAATAGCGGGGTCCAAGACTAAGGGTTGAATTTTCCCATCAACATCTTTCTGGATTATATTGCTATTATCGAAATGATAATTATTCCATTCGGCACCAAGACCCGTTACAATACCAATTTTATCTGTTCCGAGTCCAAATCCATATTCAAGAAAATTTATATTAATATTCCATGAACGACCGGTGTTCAAATCCATATAACTATCTGCCAGATTCATTGATCCGTTGCTGTTTACATAATTATTCAGTCCTATTTCAAATCCCTCCCAGTTAGGTTTGAATTTTCCTTTTTCATCATCATCTGAATCTTCATTAGCTTCATCATCACAATCACTTTCAAACTCATCTTCATTTTCATCAATGTTTTCAATATTGATCACTGTTCCTTTATCTCCCTCGACAATTACAATTCCTTTTTTTCCGACCTTAATTCGGGTAGTATCGTTATTTTCATCAACAACCATTGTTTCTTCCGGGCCAACAGAAACCACAGTTTGATTCTGTTCCTCTCCAACTGTTACTATTTCTTCATTTATAACAATAGAGGAGTCTTCCTGCGTAAATGCCGGAGTAACCAACAGACCGGCAAGAACAATTGTAAATAGAGTTTTCATCAGGGTAAAATTATTATTGTTTAACTTAAGATATTGTCACTTCTAAGCATATGACGGGAAGCTTGTTTGAAATGTTACAGGAGGGAAAGAAAAAACTTTATCTGTTCAATCATGAAGTAAAATACAACAAATCAAACAGGATTATTTTACTGAAGTTGTTGAAAAGGAAAGAAGTTTAGAATTAAATGAATATGCTGTGATACTGCCATCTACAGCAGTTCTCTTTTCGAGTTTCATATCACTTCCGGTAATTTTATTTAAGCCGTTTAATCCGGCATCCGCAATTTGCCAGGCGGTAATCCGTGTATTGGCACGTTCTTTACTACCAAGGATTTTCTCCGACAATTGCTTACGGGCATATTCTGAAAGACTTAAATATTCAGGTGGAGCGGGATCCCTGCTTTCTGATACTGAATAAATAATTTTTCCCCGTTCGATAGCAGGAACAAGAACCTGATTGTCAGCAACAGAAGGAAGTTTTATCTGAAAAGAAGGGTTTAGCCTTTGAGGAGGAAGTCCGCTTTTACTTTTGGTTTCATCATTGTTTTTCTCAAGAGGGTCTCCTTTTTTTATAGTCTTTGTTTGCTTTTTTTCTTTTGGACTTGAAAATGCAATAATTGAAGCGTTTTGAATAGTAGGCTGGATTCTTTTTTCAGGTGTTTTGCTGCTGTCTGCCGGAATTACTGCTTTTGGAATTGAATATATTGAAGATGGAAGATCTGCAGTCATTCCCGGTAAATGCTCCTTAACATTTTCGTTAGAAGAAAAAAGAATAAGCATAATAGTAATTGCTGCTGCAACAGACAAAATCGGGGCCAACATTTCACGTGGGATAAGGAAGACCGATTTCTTAAGTTTCTCTTTTCCCGGAAAAATAATTTTTTTATCAGGTACGAGATGCAATCTGAGAAATAGTGCGCGAATCTTGCCAAGCTCGGGATGAGCTCCTGAAAAATCAGTAAGAGCCTTCTTTTGAAGATCATTTAAATCACCTTCGATTTCTGCAACGCAAAAATCTTCAAAATTATAATCACTTACCGGAAGATTGAGGTCTGTTTTTTTAAGTAATTCTTTATTATAATATTCAATGTTTTCCGGTGAAAGCTGAATTTTTTCAGTTCCTTCCAGTTCTTCTCTAAGATCAGGATTAATCAGAAGAAAATCCTCAAGCATCAGAATATCCCTGTCGGAAAGATTTCCGTCAAGATAGTCTATAAAATAGAGCTCGTAATTATTTCTGTTAATCTTCATTTTCTTATTATAAAACTTTTTCCGGGCTTCCTATGTAATTTTTAAGGAAAATTCTGCCCCTGTAAATATAAACTTTAACCTGTGATTCGGACAGACCTGTAATTTCAGCGATTTCCTCATATGAGTATCCTTCATAATCCCGGAGCAG
>JFJP01041002.1_pt1 | contig 10326 bp, 10 predicted proteins | sample 431651 | NCBI WGS metagenome assembly JFJP01 (sample SAMN02602958, study PRJNA72255) | Microbial mat metagenome, whole genome shotgun sequencing project. | biome: fresh water; feature: sink hole; material: water; isolation source: purple microbial (photo- and chemosynthetic) mats found in... | reverse complement strand
CGAGCGCTCCATACAAGGCAGCATCGCCGTCTTTAATTCCGTATGTTAAAAAACCTACGCGGAATCCCCAAACATAATCTTCTTTTGTGGGGCCGTCGATTTTAACAGCCAGCACATTCTCGTGTAAAGTGCAAAGCGGGGCAAATATACTTTCTGCGGCAATCCCGGCTTCGTAACCCAGCCCAAAATAGGCATCGTCAATGAGCAAAACAATTTTGTTTCCTTTCTCAGCCGAAGCATTGATAATTTTTACCATTGCATCCTGTTCAACCTGAGTTGGCGTGTATCCGGCAGGGTTGTTAGGGAAGTTGAGCAACACAACTCTCTTGCCAATCGCTCCCTCGTTTAAAGTTGTTTCGAAAGATGCAAGGTCAAGGCCGTCATTTTTAAAAAGTTGATACGGTTTCAGCTCCGAACCGTAGGCATTGGTGAGGGTGAGTGTATAGTTTTCCCAGAAAAGATCGGGCACAATTACCTGGTCGGTCGGGTCGCAAAAAAGGTATCCTGCCATGCTGATACCATGAGTGAGCGCACTGGTTACCACTGGCAGACTGATTTCGGCACCTGCAATCGAAGGGTTTTTTCTATAAATCATTTTCTTCCATTCCGCCCTGATGTCGGGGCGTCCGTAGCTGGGCGCATACAAAAATATTTTATCGGGTTTTAGGCTAACTTTCGAGGCAATCGATTCAAGCCGCATGGGTGTTCCATCGTCCTCAACCGCTGTTCCAATGGTTGCGTTGATACTGGCTTTGCCGGCTTCAGCGGATTGCGCTAAAATTCCCTTTTTCGGGAAATAAATTTCCTTCCCTCTTTCAGAAAGAAGTTCGAAAACAACCTTGCTTTTTTCCTCGATAATTTTGTTGAGTTCACCAGCCTGTGGATTCATGCGAAATAACTTTAATTGATTAGACTTATTTTTTCGGGTGCAATATAGAAAACAACAAAATACAAACCATCAGGTTGTTGTTTTTTTGAATGATTTATTTATAAATTGCTAAAATAAACTGCGAAAAACAGGTTTGTTTCAACACCCGATTTGGGGAAAAAAGGAGGAGGAATTGCTGACCTGCAAACAAGCAAAGTAAATATCCCGATCTACAAATACTTTAAAACGCCAACAATAACAAAAAAACCAAAAAGCGATAAAAGTCCGGCAGATAAAATAAACCACCGGTAACTTTTTTTATTTTTAATATCGAAAATGATTGCCGGAATTGCCAAAACTGCTGATATCACGAAACTTAAATAGGCAGGTAACAATTTTGCCTGAAACGGAATTTCATCCACTATTCCGTCAGCCAGTTCTTCGCTTGCTATTTCATTTGGAGTTAGAAACTTTCCGGCAGCCAGAGAATCTCCAAAAATAACAAATAACGAAAAGATTCCCAAAAGCACCAGTATTGAAGCGCCAATTACCCGGAATGCCTTTTTGTCCTCAATCCAGCCATAAACAACAACAAATACGGCTGCAAAAATAAACCATTGAGGCAAAGTGTATAAAAATGTATCGTTCATTTGGTCTTTATTTTATGTGAACAAAGTTGGCATTTTTTCGCGGTTGTGGAAATATTATTTTCAGGGGGGAATAAAAAAGTTAAATTTGACCATTCAAAAAATTGACACAACAGAAATAGTGAGAGAATTAAAAATAAATCCTGCAGCAAAAGCGCTGATTTTTGATTTGGACGGCACACTTGCCGATACAATGCCGGTTCATTTTCTGGCCTACAAACATATTCTGGTAAATTACGGAATCAGTTTCACGCCTGAGCTTTTCGCAAAGCTCGCTGGAATTCCTGCTGTTGGAACCATAGAAAAACTCAATGAATGGTTTGGGACAAAAATGATTGCCGAAGAAGTTGGTCATTTTAAGGAGAGCGAGTATGAAAAAATAATGTACAAAATGAAACCAATTTTGCCCGTTGTTGAATTGGCGAAAAAATACCATGGAATATTACCAATGGCTGTTGGCACAGGAGGTTACAAACGGTTGGCATGGAAAACCATGGATATTTTGGGACTTGACAAATATTTCGATATACTGGTTTCCACTGAAGATGTAAGCAGACCAAAACCTTTCCCCGATACTTTTTTGAAATGTGCCGAATTGCTGGGGGTTGAACCTGCTGTTTGCGAGGTGTTCGAAGATGCCCAACTGGGAATTCAGGCTGCACAATCAGCAGGAATGATGGCTACTTTGGTAACCGATTACTATGAAGTTACTGTCGGGAAGGAGATTTGAATTTAATTATTGAAGTTTATGAAAAGTAAAAGAGCGGTTGTATTAACCTTAATCATTTTGATTATAAGTGTTTTGATAAGTGTAATTGTAAATTCGTTTACAAGGACAGGTTACAACAAAAAAAGAAACCTGACAGTTGCATTTTACAATGTCGAAAATCTGTTCGACACAGAAAATAATTCCGGTGCAAACGATAGGGAATTTACACAGGAAGGCGAAAAAAAGTGGACAGAAGATCGTTACAATAAAAAACTGGATGATATTTCAAAAGTTCTGAAATCAATCAATAAAAATGAATTACCCGAAATTATCGGATTGTGTGAAATTGAAAACAGAAAAGTATTGGACGATTTGGTGAAAACCAATTTTTTAGCGGGAGGCAAATACGAAATAGCACATTTCGAAAGCCCCGATTTCAGGGGAATTGATTGTGCACTGATTTATCGTCCTGATGAATTTAAAGTTATAAAAAGTACACCTGTACATGTTACTTTTAATGATGATCCAGAATATACTACGCGTGATGTTCTTTATGTGAAAGGCGAAACAATCAATCAGGAAGAGTTTCACATTTTTGTCAATCACTGGCCATCAAGAATTGGCGGACTGGAGCAAACCGAACCAAACCGGGTAGCAGTTGCTTTGATATTGAAAAGTAAAATCGATTCGGTGTTAAACACAAATCCAAAGGCAAATATCCTGATAATGGGAGATATGAATGATGAACCATCAAACAAAAGTTTAAGCGAAGTTTTAGCAGCAAAAAGTCCGGAAGTTACAAATGCCGCTTTGGTAAACCTGATGTATCCCGTCCATACCAATAAAAAAGGCTCGTACAATTATCGCGGAAACTGGAACATGCTCGACAATATTATTGTTTCAGCCGGTTTGTTGGATAATAAAGGGTTTCAAGTTGTTGAAAAACAAGGTTTTGTTTTTAGCGAAAAATGGATGGAATTCGAGGATAAAAATAATGGAACAACACCCAACCGGACTTACGGAGGCCCCAATTATTATGGTGGTGTAAGCGATCATTTTCCGGTTTTTATACAATTATCGCGTTAAGTTTCGTTTAGAATAAGTTTTTTTATTGGACTTACCGCGGATGGATTTATATACACTGCCATCTGACTACTCTCCCATGAAAATATTCAACATAAGATTACCCTTCTTTTGGGGATGGTAAACGAACTCTATGTTTTTATGCCTGGGTTGTTTAAACAGCCTCAATAATACTGGTTTTTACCAGCCAATGTCATCACAAATATTCTGGTCGAAAATCTGTTCAACACTGATTCGAATCCGGCCATCATCTAATTTACTCGATTGAACTTTAGTGTCTACTCCTGTCTTTCCAAGGTAGTTTCCATTTGCATCAAACGCGGTGGAAAACGAAGAATATTGCCATTCGTTATTCCATAACAGTCGAATTTCATAATCTTCATTTGGTTTTCCCAAAAGATCAATAACGCCGCCTTTCAGTATTATTCCCTGCCATATTTCTGTGTTTTTCAATTTTATTTCGGCGCTGTATGTCGGCGCAATTGCAACCTCCGGATTATTTCGGCACATTGCTTTTAAAACAACCTGATATTCAAGATAACCTGGTGCGGGCGAAACATTTACATTGTAGTTTCCACTGCAGAAATTCGGTATTTCCAGCGCGGCAATTTCATTAAATGACGGATTATTATTTCTGAAAACAAGTTTTACTGCTTTTGCCGGAACATTTTCCACTAAAAAAGTATCCGGAAAACTCCCTTTAAACGTCATAGAGGTAATAAAATTGTTATTTGCATCAAAAACGTTTGCATCAATAGAAAAGCTTGAAATTACAGACGAATTAAAAATAATCGCGCTGCCTGTCGGGCACAATTCTTCTTCAGAAACTGCTGCCAGTGTGTAACTAAAATTTAAGGTTTCATTAATTAGCGTGTCACCCAACTGATTCCAATGATTATCTTCGAATTTCACAAATTCTAAAATTAATGGAAGAAAATCGGCTTTGTTACCACATACTGCAACAATTTTCCCTCCATTTAAATTTGCCACTACTTTCGAATCAATCATAAGTTTTGTAAGCGTGCCTGTTTCCAGTTTATGAAAAAGAACGCTTCTGATATCACCATTAAAATCTACAACATCAATTTCCCTTTCGTAGGAGGAGAACGTTGTCATTGTTACTTTAATAAAATTATCAGGATCGCTTAAATAAGCCTGATATGCCGCTGTTTTACTAACAAAAAGAGGAGCTCCAAAACTATCTCTGAAAAGCATTAAATCATCAATTGAAAAGGAATGACGAATGGTATAAGGAGTTTCTGTGGTCAACGACTTTAAACCTTTTGCAGGTGCCATAAAATGAAATGTAGTATCTCCACCTCCCAAATCAACGTTTCCGGTTAACTCAGTTATTTCTTCGTCTGCTTTTTTCGAAAGCAATAATTCGAAAGTTTTAATCCCTGCACTATTTATTACTATTCCCTTCGATAAAGTATTATAACCATTAATTTCCACCTTAACTGCAAAATCAAACGGCGAATTTGATGAAATTTTCACATTGGGATCAATGGTTAACTCCAACTGCCCTTCGGTAGTTTGGTAAATTTGGTTTTTTTCGCCATCGAAAGATACAATGTCATTGGCGTTATTCCCTGTGAATTTAATTTTTGCATCAGTTCTGATAATTTCACCTGATTTTGCATCAATTAATTTGTAAGTCATTCTGGTGCTGAAAAAATTAAAATCCACAATCAGAAGATTTATATTTTCACCGGTTTCTTTATCTTCCAACGGATTTTCCAAATACTCAGAACATCCGGCAACCAAAAAAGCCAATACCCAAATAACTATTTTGAAACTGTTTATTTTGATTCTGTTTTTCATTGCTTATCGTTTTTGGTGTGAAATATTAAAAAAGTTTAATTGCAAGATTTAATTTGAAAACCGGATAAAATTGATACTGCTCGAATTGATATTCCAGTTTTTCCTTTTGTCCGTGTGCCGGATCTGCTGTTGGAGCGAGCAATCCGGTAGCTTTAATTTCCAATTGAGGGGGTCCAAGGTAATAAAGTCCAAATTCGGTGTTTAAAACTACAGTTTTATTTTTTCCAAAGAAACTGCGAAATCCTAAACCACCATAAGGTGAAACCGTAAATTTAGGAGTAACTGTAAATTCAAAATCACCAATCATTGAAGCGGGAATTCTAATGTCACCATATTGCATATCGCTAACCGCATTTCCGCTAATTTTTGGGCTAAATGAATTGAATAAAACTCCGGTTGAAATATAAAGATTGCGGGTAAAATTAAAATCACCAAGTACAAAAATACCTCCGGTTTTAAAATCCAGAGTTGCATCGTATTCTATGTCGTTTTCACTAAAACCAAAATCCTGCGAAAGGTTTAACGTTTCGTAACCTGTTTTAGCCGTAAGTCTTTTGTTGAAAATGTATTTCACCTCGCCACCCCAACCGTTGGTAGAAGCTGTTCCTCCAAGGTAAAATCCTTTAAATTCTTCTTTTTCCATAATTTCCGGAACTATTTCCTGTGCATTGGTAATAAATGTAGAGAAAATACAAAGTACAAATAACACAAGAATTTTCATATTTTTTGTTTTATCAGGTTTAAAAATGTCATGTGTTCAAGCTGCAATCACAAATGTATAACTATCAATTTAAATTATACATGAAAAATAAAATAACTTTACTAATGATTTTATTTTCAGCATTTATAACCCCCTGTAGTCAGCATTTCTGAAGATCAAAGAAGTTGATAAACACGTTAAATTAAATTTGATTTTAGAAAGGTGCAAATTGCCATTCATATTTCAGAATTTCTTTTTTCTGAATCAGTTCATTAGTTTTGTAAAATGAAATTCAAAATTGTTTCGGATTACAAACCTACCGGCGACCAGCCGGAAGCCATCCGTCAGTTGACGGAAGGGATTGAACGCGGCGAGCGTTTTCAAACTCTGCTTGGTGTTACCGGATCGGGTAAAACTTTTACAATGGCCAATGTAATCGAAAAGGTTGAATTACCTACTTTGGTTTTGAGCCACAACAAAACACTTGCTGCCCAGTTGTATGGCGAATTCAAACAGTTTTTCCCCGAAAATGCAGTTGAATATTTTGTGTCGTATTACGATTATTACCAGCCCGAAGCATATTTGCCAGCTACCAATACTTACATTGAAAAAGATCTTTCAATAAACAAAGACATTGAAAAATTGAGGTTAAGCGCCACTTCTGCCTTACTTTCCGGAAGACGCGACGTGGTTGTTGTTTCGTCGGTTTCGTGTTTATACGGAATTGGAAACCCCGAGGATTTTCATGCCAATGTTACAAATATGAAAGTGGGTGAAAAAGTTTCGCGCAATGCCATGTTACGAAAGCTGGTCGATGCGCTGTATTCAAGAAGCGAAGTTGATTTTCAGCGCGGAAATTTCAGGGTTAAAGGAGACACAGTAGATATTTTTCCGGCATATGCTGATGAATCCATTCGGATTGTATTTTTTGGCGACGAAATCGAAGAAATTTCAGCATTCGATCCGGCTTCGGGCCAAAAACTTCGCGCAATGGAGGAGGCGGTTATTTATCCGGCAAATATTTTTGTAACCACCAAAGAGCGCATGAATTCCGCCATTCGTAATATTCAGGACGATTTAGTTAAACAGGTTGAATACTTCAGGGAAATTGGAAAACCACTGGAAGCAAAACGTATTTTGGAGCGAACCGAATACGACATGGAAATGATGCGCGAACTCGGTTACTGTCCCGGAATTGAAAACTACTCGCGGTATTTTGATGGGCGATCGCCGGGAACACGTCCGTTTTGTTTGCTCGATTATTTTCCTGACGATTTTTTATGTGTAATAGACGAAAGCCATGTTACCATTTCGCAAGTTAGAGCAATGTATGGAGGCGATAACTCCCGGAAAATGAACTTGGTGGAATACGGATTCCGGCTTCCGGCTGCAATTGATAACCGTCCGTTAAAATTTGAGGAGTTCGAAAGTGTTACCAACCAGATTGTTTATGTGAGCGCAACACCCGCTGATTACGAGCTCGAACGTTGCGAGGGTGTTGTGGTTGAACAGATAATCAGACCTACTGGTTTGCTCGATCCGCAGATTGATGTACGCCCCAGTTCAAATCAAATAGATGATCTGATGCACGAAATCAATCTTAGAGTAGAAAAAAACGAACGCATTTTGGTAACTACCTTAACCAAACGAATGGCCGAAGAATTATCGAAATATCTGACAAGAATGGGCGTAAAAACCAGGTATATTCATTCTGATGTGGATACAATGGAACGCGTTGAAATTATGGAACAATTGCGAAAAGGACAGTTCGATGTGCTGGTTGGAATTAATCTTTTGCGCGAAGGACTTGATTTACCTGAAGTTTCATTGGTTGCAATTCTGGATGCCGACAAGGAGGGCTTTTTACGCTCGGAACGGTCGCTGACACAAACTGCAGGACGCGCGGCCCGAAACTTGAATGGCATGGTAATTATGTATGCTGATAAAATTACCAACTCGATGCAAAAAACAATTGACTCGACCAATTACCGCCGCGAAAAACAGTTGAAATACAATGTTGAAAATAACGTTACACCAACACAAATTGTAAAACCAACCCGTGAAATTATTGGTTACAAATATCGAAGCGACAAACAAGCCGAATATGCCGGAGGAATTGAGATTCCGGATATAGCAGCAGATCCGGTTATTCAATACATGAGTGTTGAAGGATTGGAGAAAACCATCGAAAAAACAAGGAAGCAGATGAAAGCCGCGGCCAAAGAACTCGATTTTATTGAGGCAGCCCGGTTACGCGATGAAATGTTTGCACTGCAAAATCTGCTGACTGAAAGGAAGAATGCAAAAGTTAGCCTAAAATAAAATCAGCGTCTATCTTTAATTCATCTCGCAGCAATCGCGCTATTTTCAGAGTAGGCTCACTTTTACCACTTAAATATTCGCTTATACGTGATGGACTTACATTTAATATTGTGGCGAGCTTTTTTTGTGAAATCTTCAATTCTGCCATTCGTAACCTTATAATATCAGGTAACGAAGGTTTTTCAACCAGAAAATACTTTTCTTCATATTCAGCAACCAAATCAGAAAGTAAATCGAGTTCAATATAACTTTTATCGTTTTCAGATGTTTCATTATCAACTACTAGGAGCAGTTCATCGATCCTTTCCATTGCTTTTTCGTATTGTATTTCTGTATTTATTTTAGCCATTATCAAAGTTTTAAATTGTTGTACAATCAATTTTATCATATTCCGCATGAGTTCCAATAAATCGAATGTAAACCTTTTTCGATGCAAAAATTACTATTGCCACCAATCGGTATTGGTTTCCCTTAATATTGAATATTACTCTGCTATTTCCCGAAAAATCAACATGATTAAAGGTTTTTTTTATGTCAGAAGCATTTTCCCAGTTTGCTTTTGTTGTTTTATAAAACCATTCCTGAAGCGCAATTTTTGAGTCGTTGTGCTTTTCAGTAAATTCTGCTATCCGTTTATAAGTTACAATTCGCATTTTGTAATTTGTTCCAAAATTAGGTATATAATTTTGTATTTCAAAATTATTTCTCAATTACAATTATTTTATTATCCAATTTCAAAGCAGTTTTTCAGCGAAAAATAGTGAAATGAAAGTAAAATATGCAAATCTGAAAGAACCCCAGCCAAAGAACTCGATTTTATTGAGGCAGCCCGGATACGCGATGAAATGTTTGCGCTGCAAAATCTGCTGACTGAAAGGAAGAATGGAAAGAATTAAATGTATTTTTACGCCCTGTTATGGAAAAGGTGAAAGAATTATATTCAATGATATATATCCTGGTTCAGGAGATCAATTTACTGGCGCAGCAGATGATATTAAATCCCCGGGCATTTTGGAAGTCACATTATGATACCCGCGAAAGTCAGGATGAATTGTTTAGGAAACTTTTATTCCCGCTTCTTGCTGTGGTATGCACAGCCGTCTTTTTCGGTGAATTTTTCAGAAGCGATTATTTCAGGATTTGGGTAGCGCTGCTTTGGGTAATTCGCGAGATTTTATTATTTGCCGCTCTGTATTTTGTTGGTGTTTATGGCACCAACGAATTCATAAAATATATGGGTTTCGAAGAAAAAATCATACCCCTGCAAAAACTGGTAGCATACTCAATGGTGCCATTCATGCTGGTTTCAGTGGTTACCGGTTTGTTTCCGTTTTTTTATTTTCTTGATATTTTTGGAATTTACGGTTTCTATATTTTTACGATGGGAAGTAACAGACTGCTAAACTTTCCGAAAGAAAAACGCGGCAACCTTATTTTAAAAATTATTGCAGTCAACTGGATTATTTTTGGTTTACTGAGTTTTGCGCTTGCACAATTATTAATACCTCTGGATAAATGACACATCAAACATCAGATATAAAGATTAAAAACCGGAAGGTAACTTTCGAATACGAACTCATCGAAAAGTGGATCGCAGGCATAAAATTGGCCGGAACCGAAATTAAATCGATTAGGGGAGGAAAGGTAAATCTTACCGAATCGTATTGTCAGTTTTTTGGAAGCGAACTGTTTGTAAAAAACATGCATATTTCGGAATACGATTTTGGAACCTGCAACAACCACGAAGCCCGCCGCGACCGCAAACTTCTGCTCAACCGCAAGGAATTGACAAAACTCGAAAAGAAAGTAAAGGAATCGGGTTTAACGATTGTTTGTGTTAAACTTTTTATCAACGAACGTGGTTTGGCAAAACTCGAAATTGCACTTGCCCGCGGAAAGAAAACCTACGATAAACGCGAATCGTTGAAACTGAAAGACTCGAAACGTGACATGGATCGGGCGATGAGGAATTGAGTTTGGAGTTCCGTGTTTAGAATTCAAAGAGTTTTCATCGTTGTCGTTGTTGTCAAGTTGTTGATTCATGACAACTCTTCTATTTTCCGTCTTTCCCACACATTCCCGCATTCCTGCATTCTCGCATTTTCCTCAAACCACTTCCATATACTCAACCGCAATTATCTTTTCACCTTTGTAACGCAGCAGCAAATTAGCA
>JFJP01002761.1_pt1 | contig 10326 bp, 12 predicted proteins | sample 431651 | NCBI WGS metagenome assembly JFJP01 (sample SAMN02602958, study PRJNA72255) | Microbial mat metagenome, whole genome shotgun sequencing project. | biome: fresh water; feature: sink hole; material: water; isolation source: purple microbial (photo- and chemosynthetic) mats found in... | reverse complement strand
GACGATGGCGATAATGACTGGCGAAAGTAGCATATTGTTAAGCAAAACCAGAGGACGGATCGGTCCGCCAATTTCGGAACGTCGAAGTTGCGTCATCAGGGCAGTGAAAACAAAGAGCACCTGCCCGAGGTCGGCGGTAGCAAAAGAACTCAATGCACTTTGCCCGAACAAGGCAATAAACAATCCGTAGCCCAACATTCCAGCCTCAAAACCCTGGAAAAGGAATACCGACGAGGGACTGGGCAATCGAACGATCCGGGATGCCACGTGGCCGATCAGTCCCATGACTCCACAGGCAGCGTAGATTCCGAGGGCCAGCAGTCCCAATTTGCCGTCCACATGGACCTGAGAGAAGGCGCTGAAGAGCAGGGCGGGCAGGGCGATGGACGCAATTATCTTTTTTAGGCCCTCGATCATCTCTAAGGAAAAGAAGCCTCTTTTCCCAAGAAGACATCCCAGAGCAATGAGAAAAAAGATAGGCAGAAAGTCGTATGCAAGGGTAATCATCTTGAGACTGGTTGGTTTAGTGGGAACAGGCTTCAGTGTTGTTGATCGATCTTCCCCGGTCAACAACTGTTCGTGTCTCCAAGCTGATACGCACGGCTCAGTTTTAGTCGATCAGACCCAGTCCACGGCCAATGCGTAATCGCCATTTCTCCTCAAGAATCGCTATCGGCCTGTTCCGAACCCGCAAGGCTGGTTACAGTGGAAGATCAATTCTTCCAATTACGTACAGGCGTAAAAGGGCGAGCGCGAGGATTATTGTGCAGGCGTAGCCGGAAAGCAGCAGGCGGGGCAGCCAGTGCAACGGAATAAAACCGACACCACGGACAAAACCTGCACTCATGGCCCAGAAGATCAGCAAGGCCGCCGGATGATCGGCCTTGCCATGAGCATTGGTTGCCATGCTCGGCAGAATGGTCATCAGCACCAGCAGGATGAGAGCAATGCCAAGCGGCAAGAAGGCCATCCCGGGTGCCTTGCTCTTATTGCTGGCGCCTTCCTCCGTACGAGCCGTGGGCGACGGTTCAACGCTCATCTGATGGTTTGCGCATGGCATTAAGACGAGCTTCCTCATTTTCGCCCCAGAGTGCGTTGAGGATAGCGAAAAGCACCGCAAAACCGACGCCAAGAACCCAGGTGAAATACCACATATTGAAACTCCTTTTTGACGTCAAATCGGACTGATCGGACTGCATTGGCTGATGTCGATGGCCAGGCCGGAACCCTGCGCCGAGACAACGAACTCAGTACGCGGCATGTTCATTTTCGCGAATATAGGCGGCGGTGACTTTGCCGGACATTACCTTGTAGGCCCAACTGGTATAGGCGATGATCAGCGGCATGAAGATCACAGTCGCCCACAGCATGATGGAAAGGGTCAGCCGGCTTGAAACGCTGTCCCATACCGTCAGGCTTGAACGCAAGTCGGTTGAGGATGGCATGATGAAGGGGAACAGAGAAACGCCTGCGGTGCCGATTATCCCGATAATCGCCAGTGATGAAGCAACAAAGGCCGCCAGTGTTCGGCCTTTGACGGCGAGCAGCATGGCCAGTAGTGCACCAAGATAGGCCAGTACCGGCAAGGTAATCGTCGCAGGGTACTTGCCGTAATTGGCCAGCCACGCGCCGGGTTGGCGCACCACGGTTTTGGCCAGTGGATTGGGCAGTGCAGCGGGATCAAGCGCCGAGCTGATGACGTAACCATCAATACCCAGCCACAGCCAGAGGCCAGCCACGGAAAACGTGAGCAGCAGCAAGCTCCCGAAAATCAGCATCGCCCGCTGAGTGCGTCGGTAGATATCCCCCACCGTTCGGTGCATCAGGTAGATCGCACCGTGGAAGGTGATCATCGCTGTCGAAACCACTCCGGCAGTCAAGGCAAAGGGATTAAGTAGTGCCCAGAAACTGCCGGTGTAGGTCGACACCAGATGATCGTCGAACTGAAAAGGGACACCAAGCAGCAGATTACCGAAGGCCACCCAGTCCCAGGTCTTGCGCCAAGTGGCGTTGTTGATTTTGCTGCGGTAGTCGAACCCGACCGGACGGAAAAAGAGAGCCCATAGCACGATCAACATGGCCCAGTAGAAACCGGAAAATGCGGTGGCGTAAACCAGTGGCCAAGCGGCAAAAATGGCGCCGCCACCGGTAATGAACCAGACCTGGTTTCCATCCCAGTGCGGCCCGACGGTATTGATAACGACACGGCGCTCCACGTCATCTTTGCCGACGAAGGGCAGCAATGTGCCAACACCCATGTCGTGCCCGTCCATGATGGCGAAGCCGACCAGCAGCACACCGACCAGCAGCCACCAGATGAATTTTAAAGTCGAATAATCAAGCATTGTGTTCTCCTAGGATGCGGCTCAGGCGTGGGCTAGCTGGCCCGCTTCATTTGCGTAACGGCCAGTACCCAGACTACCGGGACCCAGTTTGGCGAACTTGATCATCAGGTACATCTCGACGATGAGCAGTACGGTGTAGAAACCGATGAAACCCGCCAGCGAACCATACAAACTGTTGACGCTGAGGGTCGATACCGAGAGATGCGTCGGCAATACGCCGTAGATCGTCCAGGGCTGGCGGCCGTACTCGGCAACGAACCAGCCCAGTTCACAGCCTAGCCAGGGCGCAGGCAAAGCATACAGAGCCGACTTGAGCAGCCAGCGTTTGCTGGCAAAGTTGCCCTTGACCGAAAACAAGAGAGCAAAACCAAAAATCATCAGCATCAGGAAGCCGAGTCCGACCATCAGGCGGAAGGACCAGAACATTGGGGCGACACGTGGCACGGTGTCGTTGACCGCTTTCTCGATGATCTCGGGAGTCACTTGATCGAAGGAAGTGACATACTTCTTGAGCAATAATCCGAAGCCGAGGTCGGCTTTGATTTCATCGAATGCTTTCTTTAGCAGCGGATCGTCCGGGCTTTTTCGCAGCGCATCAAGCGCGGTGACCGCCCCCATGCCGGAAATGATGCGTTCACGGTTCTTCTCCTTAATCTCCTTGATGCCAGGTATCTGCTTGCTCAGCGAACGTGTGCCGATGATGCCCATGACCCAGGGAATTTCAATGGCGAAGTCGTTCTTCATCTCGGCTTCGTTGGGTATGGCGATCAGATTGAACGGTGCCGGGGCGGGTTCGGTTTCCCACATCGCCTCCATTGCAGCGAGTTTGGTCTGCTGCGCTTCGCCGACGGTATAGCCGGATTCATCACCGAGTACGATAACTGAACAGATTGACGCAAAGCCGAAAGCCGCCGCAATGCGAAAACTCTTCTTGGCGAATTCGACATCACGCCCCTTGAGCAGGTACCAGGCGGAGATCGAAAGCACAAACATTGCACCCGTCGTATAACCGGCAGAAACGGTATGCACGAACTTGGCCTGAGCGTCAGGATTGAAGATGACAGTCCAGAAGTCGACCATTTCCATGCGCATCGTGACGTAGCTAAACTCGGCTCCAACCGGATTTTGCATCCATCCGTTGGCAATTAGAATCCAAAGTGCCGAAAGGTTGGTGCCGACGGCCATCAGAATGGTCACCAGCAAATGCTGTTGGCGCGACAGGCGATTCCAGCCAAAGAAGAAAAGGCCGATGAAGGTCGATTCCAGAAAGAAGGCCATCAGACCTTCGATGGCCAGCGGCGCGCCGAAGACATCGCCGACGTAGTGCGAGTAGTAGGCCCAGTTGGTGCCGAACTGGAATTCCAGGGTGATACCAGTGGTGACGCCTAATGCGAAATTGATCCCGTACAACTTGCCCCAGAAGCGGGTCATGTCCTTGTAGATGGTTTTGCCGGTCATTACATAAACCGATTCCATGATCACCAGAATCCAGGTCATGCCGATTGTCAGTGGCACGAACAGGAAATGGTACAGCGCCGTGACGGCAAACTGTAAGCGCGAGAGATCGACGAGGTGCTCACTGATCATGGGGGTTTCCTTGCAGGGTCGGGTTTAGGGTTGGCAGTGCAGGGGCGCCGAGATGCTGGGCGGTAGTCGTGGTGTCGACTGGAACCCGCACATCACGCACGAACCACCACCACAAGGCGGTGATGGCCAGAATCTTGACGATCAGGATGACGCCTATTTCCTTCCGCAAGCGTCGATCACGCAGATCCATGGCGGGTCCAATGATTTTAATATAAGAGTTTCCTTATCAATATTCATGCCAGTCGTTGGCGTCTAATTAAACTAATACAAAACAACAGGATATCCATTCATGCCCTACGCCAAAGGTGTTTGTCTTGACCAAGTCTTGTCGTAATGGCAGTATTTGGCAGGCAAATTGGCATAACTACTGGCGTAAAATGGCAGTCGAATCGAAATCCTTGGCAGAGCTTGTATCCTTCCTGGAGACTTTTCCAGAGCCACATATCCTGTGTGATCGCAACTATCGGATCATTGCGGCGAACGAAGCCTATCGGGCCAACTGGGTCGATCAGGTGGAGGTAGTTGGCCGCACGTGCTTTGAGGTATCGCACCGCTACAGTGTGCCCTGTGACCAGGCTGGCGAGTCATGTCCTTTGCTGCGTAGCCTGCAATCCGGTCAGCGCGAACGTGTTTTGCATCTTCATTACACCTCGCGCGGTGAAACCTTCGAAAATATCGAGTTGTCACCGATCCGCGATAAAGGCGGTGAGGTTGCTTATTACATAGAAAAGCTGGAACCCTTGCCGGTAGCACGGAGTCTTGCCCAAATCCAGGGGTTGATCGGGCGCTCCCCCGCCTTTATCAGCATGATGGAACTGGTTGCTCGCGTGGCGCCGGCAGAAGCCGCCGTTCTACTGCAGGGTGAGTCTGGAACTGGCAAGGAAGTCGTCGCTAATGCCATTCATCAGCTAAGCCGGCGCGCCAATCAACCGTTCGTTGCAGTCGACTGCTCCGGTTTGCCGGAAACCTTATTCGAGAGCGAGTTGTTTGGCCACGAACGGGGGGCGTTCACCGGCGCCACCGCTCGCAAGACGGGGCTGGTAGAAGCCGCCTCCGGTGGAACGCTGTTTATCGACGAGTTGGGGGACATTCCGTTAAGTATTCAGGTCAAGTTATTGCGTCTATTGGAAACCGGCACCTATCGTCGCGTGGGCTCAACGGAATTGCGCAAAGCTGAGGTCCGAATTGTCTCTGCGACGCATCGTCCGTTGGCTGAGATGGTGGCTAACGGTCTTTTCCGGCAGGATCTTTTTTATCGACTGAACATCTTCCCCATTTTTCTGCCGCCCCTTCGAGAGCGTGGCGAGGACATCCTCCTGCTCGCCAATGTCCTGCTTAACCGGCTTTCTAGCGGTCGATCCTTGAAACTTTCTTTGGAGGCGGCTGACTGGCTTTGTCGGTATCAATATCCCGGCAACGTGCGCGAGTTACGCAACCTTCTTGAACGAGCCTGCCTGCTTTGCGACGGTGATGAAATCCGCCTGCAGCACCTCCCGGCTGAACTGATAAATGAAATCAAACCGTACCGCGATGTGCACGAAAATCATCCTCCGGAGAAAGGTAATGCCAGAAGATTGAATCTGACTACCCTCGAGAAGGTCGACCGCGATTTCGCCGGCAACCGGAAAGCGCTCGCTGACCATCTCGGCATATCGGAACGGACGCTCTACCGACGGCTAAAAGCGCTGGCGAATGGAAAGAAATGACGGATCAGCTGCGATGAAACTAGCCGGATAGCGAGTTCATCAGGCGCAGATTTTCTGATCGTTGCCTGTCAGTCCCGTCGTTCGATCAACGTGGTGTCATCCTCAGTGGGGCGGCTATTGCCGTCGATTCGGCTGATTTTGGCGGTGCCAATACGTCGGCTTGATTTTGCGCTCGGTTTCTCGAGCAGCATTTCAGGTCTACGACCGTTGACCGACTCGTTTCGGCCGTTGGTGGCTGAGAAGCTCAATGACCGCAGTGGCCGAGAAAGGGACCGATAGCCCACAGACGCGACAGGCAGCATGATGATCATTAAGCGGCCGTTTTAGTCAAAATTGCCATTAGTCAATTGTGTATGTGCCCCGCGTTATCCCGACTTTGACTCCGTATTACATGATGCTCCAGGGCAATCGGATCTAAACGGGAATCAAGCGCGGCAAGACACGGGCGGTCCTGGTCGGCCAGAATCGAGCATTGGCGATTGCAGTCGAGGGAAAGCCGAAAGCGCGGCGCAGATCGAAGCTGAAGGAACGACTGAGATCGCGGGACGACTGAGCGGGGAGGGCCGGGTGACGACACAGGCGCCGCCCGCTCATCGCTTTCGTCAGTTCACCCCGACGAGACCAACGCCAGCGCACCAATCTGCAGATTGGCGTAGCGGAGTTCCTGCCCGTCGGTGATTTTCTTGCGGATACTCAGACCCGGCAAGGCTTGCCTTGCGCGTATCCAAAAGGTCGCTACGGCCAAGGCATCCACCGATTGAACGTCACACCACTGGCAATACCCCTGATAAATAGTGTCTTTCCAGATGGCCGACCCCGCCACAACCCGAACACGACGATCGTCCACCCACGCATGAACGCTTGACGAACCCGATGGGGTTTGGGTCAGCAGCGACTGCACGCCTGCCGGGCGATCCGCAAAACCGCCGCGTCCAAGCAAGCGTTCAAGCCCATCCAACGCCCAGTTCAGAACGCCGGAAAGCTCAGAGGCAATCACGGTTTCCGATACATCCTGACTCTCCAAAAAAGCGACCACATCCCACTGTCGCCAGTAAGCCGCGCTGGGATCGGAAAGGCTAGGGATGCTCTCACTCAAGACCATCCATTTTCCCGCGACGGCGAGTGCCGACGGCGCAGAAAAGCGCGAATTCAGGCTCACTGACTTGTTGGTCAGCGCATCCCGCACAGCCTTCGAAATCCCGGTGGTGTTCTTGGGGGAAGGATAACCCTCGGCATCAACCAGCAGGGCAGAGAGGCGAAGCGGCTCCAGGGTCTCCGGGGTCGACATGACCGCCTCGCTCGAGAAGACCCGCATAATCTTGCCCAGCGGTCCCGCTCCCCGGCCCAGCCAAAGTTGATGCACCCCGAAACTTTCGGAGAGGAGCAATGAACCAATGAACTCCTGCACGCGGTCCCGCACCGCCGAATCCGGCAACGCCGCCCTCAGGTGGTGCTCGAACCGGGGTGCTACCGCCTCGGGTATAAAGTCGCAACTCAGCGCGTAGTGGAGATACATTTCCCGCACGGCAGGAACCAATGTCCTTCCCTCGAGCCGTAGATAGCCATTGGCACAGGGGATGACTTTTTCTGAGGTCCGCTCGCGCATCGGGTGGGCGTCCATCAGATGCAATTTAGCTGCCTGGACAGCGATCCTGGCATGCCTGACGGTCGCCAGGTGCGGCGCGGTTTGCGTCTCAAAGATCTCACGCAACTTCGCGTAGGCCATCGCCTCCGCTTCAAGTTCGGGCAGCTTTCGCCAATGCGTACCGCCGATCCAGTGGTACAACGATGTCCCATCGGAGGCCACGGATCCATCCCTCGCCCAGATTTGCGCGACTTCATAATCCACAAACCGGGGGGCTGATTCGCCGTTTCTATCCAGGACCAGCATGGCGCTCTCGTTCCAACTCGTGATCAAACCAAACAGTATGACGGGAGGCGCGCCAAGTAAAGGTTTGCAGTCCGCATTGCCCGTCGGACCGGTCGATTTTCCTGTTAACCGCTATAAACAATCGACATGGACCGGTCATAGGACCTGTCGCTAAGCTTGTCTGTCTGGTCTGGCTTGTCTGGCCGGGCTGATGAAGCGCCTGACAGTTTTCGTGAGATCTTGGGACAACTTTATGGATCGATTTTGCTATGGACAGTGTGTCATGGCAATTTACGACCATTTCGATGAAACAATCCGCCATAAATCATGGAAGGATCGTGACGATGGGTGTTTAACCTGAGCACGGGTTGAGTCGGCGGGTGGAGGGTGGTTCGCGTTCACACCGTTGGTTGCCGGACCGCTTATCGGTGTCGGCAACATGGGCGTGCCGTCAAGTGTGGGTGTGCAAGATTGGTACTCAAGTGGCGTTGAGCGGTGGAAAAAGGAGAGATAAGGAGATGAGCAAGCCATGTGCTGCGCTACCGCGCAGCACTACTTGGCAAGGGGGCTTTGCCCCCGTTGCATCCCCCGTAAAGATAAGTGCCCATAGTGACGTTAGAAAGTCCAATTTCTCGTCGGCCAACTGTTGTATGTACGCAACGCGACAGTTTCTCGGCCTATTACAAAGGGATATCGATAGAAAGAACAACGCAACCATTGACATGGGCCAATTGTATTTATTGACACGTTCCAATTGTTTGGAAAGCAGTCATATCAAGCTTTCTGGCGTGTGATCGATCGTGTTCTACTTGGGTCATCGAATTGTGATTGGCACCAATATGGATACGATAAAAAAGAAATTGTCGAAGAAGTCAGGCTCTGAAATGCGACAGCGAAAGCATTGTCTTCACTGTCGTCTCCTTCCAGATGAAAAGGCCACAATCAACACTCGTGCATCAGAACTTGGCATCAGTGCCTCTCAGTATTTGCGCGAGGCAGCTCTCGGTATGCCACATCGCCCACCCAAGAGGCGCCTTCCTACTTTCGCCGAGAAGTCTCTAGCGCAGGTTCTCGGTCAACTCGGCCGAGTTGGAAACAATCTCAATCAGTTGACCCAGATAAGCCATATCGCAGGCCAGGTGCCTGACTCGCTACGGCTTAACGCACTCCTTCACGAACTCAGAGCGGTGATGTCCTCAGTCGTCGAGGTGCTCGAATGATCATCAAGGGAAAATCGATTTCAAGCTATTACAAACATGGGCACCATCTCCTCAAGGTCAAGAAAGATGGCGATGCAATGACCTCAGACTGGAACGATTCTGTCGAGATCGTTTGCACCTACAATCTCTTTCTTGGTGCGACTGTAACGGACGGATTAAGGGAAATGGCTGGCGTGGCAGCGGGATCGAAATGTCAGAAGTTTCTCTATGCTTCTTCGCTCTCGCCGGATGGTCCTGGTGGACGAGAACTGACGGCAGAAGAGGCCATTCACTGCGCATCGACTACGTTGAATGAGCTTGGTTTTGGCGATAACCACCAGTGGTTATTGATGCGACACCAGAAAGCGGGACGATCGCATTTTCACATCTGTGCGAATCGCGTCGATCCGGTCAGCTTGCGCGCCGTCAATCTCGGCTGGAATTATCCAAAACATGAAAAAATAGCGCGCGAGTTGGAGCAAGAGCTTCAATTAAAGCCAGTCAGAGGTGTATTTACAGGACGCAAAAAGAACGCTGCCGGGAAGTTCATCGACGAACGACCTGTCGCCTATATGTCTACAGCGGAGGCTCAGCAAGCGATTCGAACGGGAATCAGTGTTGATCAAGTCATCACCGACGTTGGCAATGCGTGGGCATTTAGCATGTCGTGGTTCGAATTTATACAGGCCATCCAGGCGCACGGGTATACCGCAGCGCGCGGTGATCGTCGTTGTATTGTGGTTGTTGATCGTATGGGTGGCGTGCATAGCCTAGCGAAGCGTTTGGGCATCAAAACGGGGGAACTCAAAGGCCGGTTTTCCGATCTGGATAGCGCAGCGCTACCGAGTGTTGATGACGTGCGTTCGCATAGAAGACAAACCGACGATACGGCAAAGGTAATTGAAGATACATCGGTCGACAACGGAATTGAGCCAGAAAGAAATACACCGCGCTTGCCAGGAGGTTTTCTATGATCTCAAGTCGATGAAGAAATATCACCGCTTAAGAAGTCCCGCAAAGACTGTCCAAGCTTCAGACCTTGGGCGGAGAGTAAATGATTGAATCAGACATACACTGGCCTCGCAATGAAAGGGCTGCAAGTCATCATGATATTTCATGCTACGCGCCACCGCAGGGCTTCCAGCGAGGAAGGCTAGGTCGTTAACTTGTGGCAGAAACTCGAATGCCGGTAGTTGCATTGCCACACAGAACCGCTGGGCAAGCCAGATTCGGCAACTACTCATGAATCGCCTCAGCTGTCGTCATCGACTAGGTGCGGTCGCCCCGGGATGTGTTCAACCAATTGCTCGATGCGACAACCAAAATAGGAACAAAGCCGGTCCAACACGTCAGCCGTTGGGTTATATCCGCGATGATTGCTGAGCTTTGAGAGTGTCATGCGGTGAATGCCTGTGGCATTGGCTACTTCGACCATCGTGACAACTCGCCCTTCACGAAATTCTTTTTCCGCGAGTAATTCCTTGAGTCGAAACCTTAACATGGCGCCATCCGATTACAGGTGAAGCATAAATATATCAGAATAACTTGACAGGCTGCGTTATATGTGCATAATGGGCATACGGTGAAGCATTTGAGCATCATCGTAAGTTCAATTCAAT
>JFJP01041001.1_pt1 | contig 10327 bp, 4 predicted proteins | sample 431651 | NCBI WGS metagenome assembly JFJP01 (sample SAMN02602958, study PRJNA72255) | Microbial mat metagenome, whole genome shotgun sequencing project. | biome: fresh water; feature: sink hole; material: water; isolation source: purple microbial (photo- and chemosynthetic) mats found in... | reverse complement strand
TTTGAACAGCCCGCCGGAGCTGTGTACGCATAAACAATAGTATGAAGTCCTTCCGGTTCTTTGTAGGGAAACAGGGAATCAGCCTTTAAGCCATCAACAAAATAAGTGCCTCCTTCGGGTAGACCTCCGGTTAACTTAAAGCCGGGAGCGGTATAACACATTTCAGGAATTGTGGGTAAAGTAACCTCCGGCAAAGGTTCAAAAATGATAGCAACGGAACGTGTTGGCCCATTGCCGCAGGAATTATTGATTCCATTAACCGAAAGCGTTCCCGGTGTAGCATCAGCTCCGAAATTCAGCGTTACCGTTGTTCCTGTTCCGGAAATTGTAACGCCGGTTCCGGAATACGACCAGTTGTAGCCGGTTGAATTAGGATCAGCGGCAACCGAAAATGCAAGAGTGCCTGTTCCTGCACAATGCACATTATTACCCGACAGTATCAATGTGGAAGGAGCCTTTTGGGTAACGAAAGTAACAGGTATGGTTTCGTCCCAGCTAACATACCACCATGAGTTTATGGTATTGTTATTTCCATTGTTCCAGGTATGGCAGCCAGTGTTGATAGTACTAATACATCCGTTTGTAGCGTTGGAGGTTCCTCCGATATTGGTATCATCCCAGTAGATTCGCAGTTGTCCTCCTGCCGGACGGATCTGACTTACTTTATACCCGTAATCATTGTTTTCGATATCATGTATCGGTAAATGTGTCATCCCACTGAGATTAGTCAAAGAGAATGACAGGCTTGTTGCGTTTGAAACCGGTCGGCCATAACTATCGTTGCCGTCCCAGTGAATGATATTATATTCATTTCCATTTGCAGGATTTGCTTCCACATTGGCTATAAGCTGAACATCTTCGGGATCTATTCCCGGCAAAGGATTAACCTGGATGAGAAGCCTGATTGAACCGTCTTTGACTACCTTAATTCCAAAATCAGCTCCACCGGAGGTACAGCTGGTGTTAACTGTCACCGGCAACAGAATTCCGGAATTCAGCTTCTGGGTTGGAAACAGGATGCTGTCGGGATTATTGAGAAATATTTTGTACTGAGGGTTTGTATGAAATCCCACTTTCGACTTCCTGTCACTGTTTAAATCATCAGTGGAATCGCAGCCGGTCATATTACTTGAAATTGAGAATGTTCCACCCCTGAAACCATTACAATCAACCTGGGTGACAATGCTGTCGTCTGAAAGGATCATCATTTTTCCGTAAAACTGATCAATATCTGAATTATTATCTGATCCACTCCAGAATTGCCAGGCTTTGGACCACACCCGGCCATTAACAGCTTTTTGTGAAGCATCCGTAACGGTTATATCGAAAAACTCCAGCAAATGCCTGGTGTTGTCAGTATAGGAAGGCTGGTAATAGAATTCAAGTGTATAATCACCTAAATCGGATGGAATTAATTCAAGGTAATCATATCCTCCCGCAAACGGACCTGCAACAGCCTGGGTATAGGAAGGGATAAATCCTTGTCCTGAAGCAGGAACCTGTGATTCGGCATACACAATATTACCGCTGGGACCTGTTATCCGGAAGAAAAGCGCAATGCTTTTATTGCCCAGGTCTTGCCCAAAACCAAATCGAATGGTTTCGGATGTACTCGCAATTGAAATGTTAAGTTTAAATTCAGGTTCTGCACCATAAAAAGCAAAGGTGTTTCTCGACCGGTTGATACACAACTGTCCTTTCGAATTTGTGTTCGGCATCACCTGTTTAGTGCCTTCCGCACAGAGATATACGGTTGGGAACACCACAATACATAGTAGAGCAACAATGCTTCTGATTAGTTCTTTCATAAAAAGTATGGTAAGCAAAGGTACTTCTGTTCTGTTGATATCAGGGAAAATTATTTTGCCGGCCGGGTAAAAAGTGATTAAAGCTTCCTGTGTTTAACTTCAGAGTTTTGTTTTTGCGCTTAAGCTATTAGTTAAATTGTCAGGTATTGTTATTGTTCCGGGGAATAGACAGGCGAATTTGTTGTTTTTATTTTTTGCATCTCACATGCTTTTTCAATTCCTGCTGATAGTAAAATAGATTGTCTTTTTTATTGTTTCAAAAATGGTTAAAACCCTGCAATTAATTGCAGCAACTTTGGTTTCTATGAATTTTAACCACAAAGGACGCTAAGGTTTACACAAAGAACGCCAAGCCCGATTTGTTATAAAAAAACTTTTCTCATATTGGAAGATCTTTGCACACTTTGTGTTAAAGAATTTCAAAATTTCATTTTTTGTTTGAACCTAATGGGTTTTTAATCCATAGTGGTTTAGGGAAAAATCAAAATGACTCTCCGGTTTTTTACTCTTCACAAAAGGTAATATCATCATAGCAGGTATTATGAACAATTGGACAATATATGCGTTGTTTAGCATATGAGTTTCTATAAGTGATTTAATAATAACTAAATAGAACTATTGATGGAAGAGCTTACGGCTATGCCTGCATCGGAAAAATCCGGGAAATCAGAAAAATCACATTACGAACTTGCTCAGATTAACTCGTGGCAGAAGAAATTACTGCCCTGGCTGATTATTATGCCGACCATACTTATGCTTTTGTTTATTTACCTGGCTACACGACAGATGCAGCGGTTTAATTCGGTAATTGATGCAAAATCAGAATCTGTTATTGAAAAGATTATTCCATCGCCTTCGGATTCCGCTTTGAGTAATAACCTGAAAGGGAATATGGATTACATACGCTGGATCACTCTTGCCAGGATGGAAGAGAAAAGCCTCGACAGGCGTTACAGCCAGGGCGGTTTACTGCTGGCATCGCGGATATTTACCAAATACCTCGGTTTTTTCACCGGCATGATACTCGCCATTGTTGGCGCAGTATTTATTATCGGCAAGCTGCAGGAGAGTTCATCTGATATTGAAGGTGCTATGGGCGACCAGATGAAACTAAAAATTGTTTCCTCTTCGCCGGGCATTATTTTCGGTGTTCTGGGTACGGTGCTTATGCTTTCCACCATTTTGCAGCATGCTGAAATTGAATTAAAGGATCAGCCTCTTTTCCTGAATCCATATAATATACAGGTAAATTCCATTCATAAAGCATTACCTGTTCAGGGAACAACCCTTCCTGTAATACCTGACGACAGAATCCAGGACAGCCTCTTAAATCTCCACCCCTAACTGAATCCGCTCTTCATTTTTTTCAGCAATTAAAGCTGCAGCTTCATACAAACGATCAGAAAACCCGAGTCTTATCCACGTTGTTTTAAAGCTTCGTTACTGATTTCCGGATAATTGATTTTCGACTTACCGGCTAAATATGAGTTGAACCTGAATGCCTTTAGAAATCAAGTAGTTGGTAAACTTTACCTGGGAGAAAAGATTAACGGATGCTGAGTAAAAATAATTGTCATTTAAAACAATATTCTTATGAAAGCGAAAATTCTATTGATAGCAATGCTTGCAGGCCTTTACAGCAGTGCTCAAAAGAGTATCGACAAAGCCTATTTTTATAACCTGATCAAGGAGCAGAAGTACGGCCAGTTGCTTGCCGATGCTCATAAGGAAAGAAACAAAGTGTACGGGAAGATATGGCTGGTTGATTATTATATCGCCAAGGCTTCCTGTGGATTGGGAAAACCTGTAAATGCCGTTGAGTGGTTCAACTCCAGCCTGAAATATCCGAACGTAAATGATGAGATAAGGAAGTTTTTATTAGAGGAAATGGGTAACTGCAAATCCGGACAGGTGGTTACCAACAGAACCGTGGCAACACTAGGCATGCCTGATAAAAGTTTACTCACTCCCACATTTATGCCAACTGCTACTTCGCGGGGTAAAATGGGTGCGGTTTACAATTGCAAGATGCCTCCGCAGGCTATAACCACTGTTCGTGAAGTAAGCATGGATGAACTGGAATCAAGGTTGTTCGACCTGGATGCTGGTGCCATTGCTATTCAGAAGTATAAATCTATACTCAACAGCAATTATCACATTAATGTATCGGGTCGTTTTCTGCTGATCACGTATGGGAATACGGTTATGAATAAGGATCAGATTGCTAAAACGAGTGAACGCCTCGAACGCACCTACAGCTTTTTCAGTTCCTACTACAATCTGCGTCCGCCTGATAAATTACTGGCAGTGTATTTGTTGCCGGATAAAAACATATTGAGGCAAACGGCAAAGCTGGTTCATGGAATTAAAATTCCTGATGCCAATATCGGGTATTCCAATCTCAGCGATTTAAGCCTTGTTGGTATAAGTGATATTACTCGAATCGGAACACTGTGTCATGAATTGTTTCATTTGATGATCCGTACGGATGTTGGTGATGTTCCGCCCTGGATGGACGAAGGAATAGCAAGCATTTACGAAACCAGCCGATGGAATGGTGATGCATTGAAGGGCGACATTCAGAACTGGCGCACCGATGTGCTGCGAAATGCAAGGCAGGATATGAGGGAGAAAATACCGCGTTTGGATGATTTTCTGAAATTCACCTGGTTGCAGTTTGATGGACTCGAATCCAATGACCTGTGCAAAGGGGCCATTAATTATGCTTATGCCAAACACCTTATGCTTTATTGCCAGGATGCAGGCAAACTTACCGAACTGGTTACGGCAGTAAAAAACCGGACTGAAATAATTGATGGAACCGATGTGGTATTTCAGTCGGACAGTGCACTTCTCGAAAAAGTATTCAACACGGATCTGGCCTCGATTGAAAGAAATTTCAACGACTGGCTATATAAAAATTTCAAATTCAGGCTGAACACATCAACTGATTTTGGCAATGGAAAGCCTGTTGGTATTTCTGATCATAACAACGAGCCTGTAACGCAGCAGGTAGTAACTGCTGATAACGTATCACAAGTGCAAGAACAGGATTTTCCGAATGTGAGTAACCAGCAAATGGTTCAGCAAATGCCGGATGAAGCAGCAATTCTCAATGCAAATGTCAGTCAGCAGAGCCTGCCACAGTTCAATGCCGATGAAGTGCTTAACTCTTTAACTGTTCATGTTAAGATTGATGAATCCGACAAAACCGGTAATTCAGTTGCCTATTCTTACTATCTCGAAGGCGAAAGCAGTGTTTTGGATAATGTAGCGCAGGTGAATTACCAGCGCAATCACGAATCGTTCCAGGAGGTTAAAAGCAAATCGTTTAAAAAATCTGCTGAAAGGGAAAGCAACTTCCGGTTTAAAGGCTACCAGTGGGGAAGTGTGGAAACGGTGTATGTTTACCTGGTTATGAAGGATAAATCAAAGTCGGCTACTGTTTTAAAAACAATAGTTTACGACAATTAATCAAGACCCAGGTCTCAAACTCCAAGCGCCAAATTTCAAGACGTAAATCCAGGGACTCAAATCTCAATCCGGGTGCAGAATCCTTGATCCTGGTTTCCTTGATCTTAAACCTATTTGTACCCTTCGTTATGCACACTTTTCACAGCGCGTCCTGACGGATCATTCTGGTTGCGGAACGATGCGTCCCAGGCCAGTGCTTCGGGCGTGCTGCATGCTACTGAAGGAACCGAAGGAACACATTGTGCAGCGGCATCCGAAGGGAAATGTTCGGCAAAAATGGAACGGTAGTAATATTCTTCTTTTACGCGCGGCGGATTAATAGGGAAACGGTATTTAGCGTTTGCCAGCTGTTCGTCGGTTACCTGTGACGCGGTAAGTTCTTTCAGTGTATCGATCCAGCTGTATCCAACGCCATCCGAAAATTGTTCTTTCTGTCGCCAGGCGATGCTTGCAGGTAAATAATCTTCGAAGGCTTTGCGCAGGATCCATTTCTCCATTTTGCCGTCTTTGGCCATTTTATCTTCCGGATTCAGGCGCATGGCCACATCCATAAATTCTTTATCGAGGAAAGGAACGCGGCCTTCAACGCCCCATGCTGCGAGCGATTTGTTGGCACGCAGGCAATCGTAGAGATGCAGTTTCGAGAGTTTTCGAACTGTTTCCTCGTGAAACGATCTGGCATCCGGAGCTTTGTGGAAATACAGGTATCCGCCAAAAATTTCATCGGCACCTTCGCCCGAAAGCACCATTTTTATTCCCATCGATTTAATAACCCTCGACATCAGGTACATTGGCGTTGAAGCCCGTATGGTAGTTACATCGTAGGTTTCGAGATGGTAAACCACATCGCGTAAAGCATCCAGGGCTTCCTGTATGGTGAATTCAATTTCGTGGTGAACGGAACCAATATGATCGGCCACAATCCGCGAAGCAGCCAGGTCGGGCGAACCTTTAAGTCCGACGGCAAAGGAATGAAGTTGTGGCCACCAGGCTTCCTGCAAATCGTGCGATTCGATACGGCGTGCGGCATATTTTTTAGCTATGGCTGAAATTACGGACGAATCCAGTCCTCCCGAGAGCAACACTCCGTAAGGAACGTCCGACATCAGCTGGCGGTGAACTGCTTCTTCAAGAGCTACTCTCAGATCGTGAATGCTGCTTTGGTTGTCCTTTACGGCTGAAAAATCTTCCCAGTCGCGTTTGTACCATTTACGCATTTCGCCGTCTTTGCTGTAGAGATAATGGCCTGGCAAAAACTCTTCGATGCGGTTGCAGGTGCCTTCGAGCGCTTTCAGTTCCGAGGCTACGTAAAAGTTGCCAAACTTATCCCATCCCATGTACATGGGTATAATTCCGATGTGATCGCGGGCAATAAGGTAGCAATCATTTTCAACGTCGTACAGGGCAAACGCAAAAATACCGCTCAGATCTTCAATAAAATCAATTCCTTTTTCGCGGTAAAGGGCAAGAATAACTTCGCAATCGGAATGTGTAAGAAACTCGTAGTCATGTTTCAGGGTTTTGCGGAGGTCAAGGTGGTTGTAAATTTCGCCGTTAACGGAAAGTATGAGTTTTCCGTCTTTACTTTTTAACGGTTGGCCTCCTGACTGCGGATCGACGATTGAAAGCCGCTCATGGGCAAGTATGGCTTTTTCGCCGCAGTAAATCCCCGACCAGTCCGGTCCGCGGTGACGTATCTTTTTCGACATTTCCAGTACCTGCAACCTCAAATCCTGTGAAGCTGATTTCAATTCAAAAACTCCTACAATTCCACACATAAAAATTATTTTAAGGTTCTACAATTTTTAACAACTATTACTATTGTCGGAAGTCCGAAGACGGAAGTCCGAAGATTTCATAAACATTCTGTTTACTTTCCATTTATCTGTCAAACAGTAAGTTTTCATTTTTCAACTTTAAATGTCATCTCTTTATAAATTCGGGGGATATCATTTTTAGAAGTAAAACTACATTTCACCAATAACAACTGTCATAAAAAAGGCCTTCCGGTTAGGAAAGCCACTTATGATTTTTCAAACACAATACAGCTTTCCTAATCCTTGAGTGGATTATAATTATTGAAAAGTGTATTGGTGTTAAACATTTTGCCTGTGTTAGTTTATGACAGCAAAGATAATAAGAAATGATGAAGTACAAATAAAAAAAATACGGTGGAAGGTTTATGCTGATTTTTCGGGGTGGAATTGGTAAAGAGAATTCAGGTAACCTGGTGTAAAATTGTTCCGGGAAAGCGCGTAAATAGTGTTTAGCAATATCAAGGTATACTATCTTTAGAGACTGTTCACAGAACTGTGTCTGCCTTTTGGAAATGTATGAATGTTAATGATATGCATAAGGCAGAATATCGTTCCAAAGCCGCTTTATATTAATTTTAATTTGTTTCGAGTAATCCGTGGAGTGGATTCAAATAATACTATATCTTTATAGCATAAATTCGGGGATTTAGATATATTTCTGTTTTTTAAAGGTTTATTAATGAAGGACTATCGGATTTAAAACTGCATTTTTCGAAAGACTTCAACCTATTTGTTTTTAGCTATAAATTGTTTCTGTGACTCAGGATCAACGGAGTTTTGCCAGGCAGACAGTAAAAACAAATGTAATAAATTACATGTTTGATAATTTTGAATGTGTGGAAATACCTGACAAAGAATTATTTGCTATAAATCATTATCTTTGTTTGAGTATAGTATTAGTTTTAATCTGAATTGTTTTGATTTTAGGAGTTTAGTTTTTTAAATATACGTTATCATGATACAAATCAGGAAGTTTTATCACAGGGATGATTTTCAGATCGGGATTTATTTTGGATTTGAGGATGAGCTGAAGCAAAAAGCCAGGGGAATTAACGCCCGGTGGAGCCAGACAAATAAATGTTGGTATTTATTGTACAACAAGGCTAATTATAACCTTATTTTACGTACCTTTGAAGATGTAATTGTTATTAATGACGAAAACAACGAACCGCTACCTGAACCTGCCCGGATAGGGCAAGAAATTGTTCACATAGCTGACGAAATCAGCGCACTTCAACCAGCAATGCCGGTTGAACATAAGGATGAAGATCCTGACTTTGCGGGGAAAATTGTTTTCAAGGGGCGCGTGGGAAAGTACTGGATACTTCTGGTTCCGTATAAAGAAGAACTCTCGCGTAAGCTGTTGGAAATAAAAGGAGTGTTCTGGAATAAAAAACAGAAAGCATATTTTATTTTCAGGCATGTAAATACGAAAATCAGAGTTGAAGCACTGCTGGATGCCGGACCTTTGTTCCCGGAGGAATATTATCATGATGCTGAATTAATTACCGGCGAAAACGGGTTGATTGAACTGGATGCCTATCTTCCTGACAAGCGCTGGATGGTTTTACGTTGCCCTCAAATCCCTTTCCTTGTTGAAGAAGTGAAACGTTGGGAAGGCAGCCGTTACTCCAAATCAAATGAGGCTTATGTTCTTAATGCCACGCCTTCGGTTTTTGAAAACCTGAAGGATCTGGCCGGCCGACTTAATATCCAGGTAAAAAGTAATCTGCCTGTTGGTTATCTTCGTAAGTCGAAGGGCATGAATAAAAAAGCTACGCAGCTTAAAGGCATGCGTGAAGCGTTGTTGCAGCAGGTTCCTTTTATGGCACAAACGTATACGCTTGCTATGCTCGACTATTTATTCGCTATGAACTATAGTGCCAGTTCCATTCGGAATTACGTAAGTGCGTTCAATCTTTTTATGCGTTTTAACGAATACCAAAGTCCTGATACGCTTACCGAAAGGCAAATAGTACGGCACCTGGCCATGAAAATGGAACAAGGCTTTTCGACCGCCAGTGTTAATATGGTTATAAATGCGTTGCAGTTTTATTTCCGCACGGTGCTTCATCGCGATGTTTTTGAGATTAAAATTCCTCATCCGCGCACGGAGGATAAAATTCCGGTAGTGCTTACAATTGACGAGTGTGCCAATATTTTCAGGCAGGTTGATAATCCGAAACACAAGCTTTTGTTGTTGTTAGGCTATGGCGCCGGTTTACGCAGGAGCGAAATTGTAGGGCTTAAATGGGTTGATATTTTGTTTGACGAACACAAAATAATAGTCAGGCAAAGCAAGGGCAACAAGGATCGTGTGGTGATGTTACCCTATTCGATAGTGGCTTACCTGGAAGATTACCGCAAGTTATATCCGTCTGTTGATTGGGTTTTTGCGGGCCAGTACAAAGGGGAAGCTTTAAGTACCGGTACAGTACAAAGCGTAATGCGAAATGCAGTTGAGAAAGCTGGCCTGGCGAAGAAAGCAAGTGTGCATACGTTGAGGCACAGTTTTGCCACTCATTTGCTTGAGAACGGAACTGATATCAGGTATATACAGCAATTGCTGGGGCATACGAATATAAAAACCACCATGGTTTACACCCATATTTTACCCAAAGCAGCGCGGAAGGTAATCAGCCCGCTGGATAGGATGCAGGGGATGCTTGGAAGTGATGATTCAGCGAAATAGCAAATGTTTACCGTGATCGAAATTGAATTATTAAAAAGAACTCACCCCACTGCCCCCTCTCTTTTTGACTGTATGACTGGAAAGCCTGGAAGTGGTGATTTCGTGAAACAGAGTTTTAAAAAACTCACCCCCTGCCCCCTCTCTTTGAAGGAAAGAGAGGGGGTGGAGTTTCCGGAACTAACCGAAATCTTTGAATGAAGCAATATAGAAAATCATTAAAACCATCAAACTTAAATTGTATTGAAAAGTAGTATATATTTGTTGCTATGTACTAGTTAGACATTAATGCTGTGAGAAACGCTTCGCGTGCCCCAGGTGGAGGATTTTCAGAAAGACGAGAAGCTTTTTATTGAGGCACGAAAGGAGACGTTGACAAGGGTAATTTGAGATGACTGAGCTACGCCTAATGCTAACAAACAATATAACAAATGCGGGGTTTGCGTGAACTTTGAAACATTTGGAATCTTTATATATATTTGTGCTGGCTTGAAAATGCAGTGCAATCTAGTCCCGCACTTGTCATATTGTCGGCCGTT
>JFJP01020638.1_pt1 | contig 10327 bp, 8 predicted proteins | sample 431651 | NCBI WGS metagenome assembly JFJP01 (sample SAMN02602958, study PRJNA72255) | Microbial mat metagenome, whole genome shotgun sequencing project. | biome: fresh water; feature: sink hole; material: water; isolation source: purple microbial (photo- and chemosynthetic) mats found in... | reverse complement strand
CTGCCACTCACGCATGACATTGTTGAGCCCCGCCGCTGCCGTGATGGCGACGGCGGCGAGCAGGCCGACGGCGACGGATTTGACCGTGAAGGAGCGGCCGGATCCGGGTTCAGGCCCCGCTGTGCTCATGGGCGGGCTTGCTGCAATAGAGTGCGTTCAATCATCCAGGCTAGGAATGTACGGCTGCGCGCGTTGTGACCAGCCCCCTCTCGCGGCGCGCAAGCATGGAAGCGGAATACGCCAAATCAAAACGCCCCTTGGGGATGCCCAGGTCCAGCGATGGGCATTTCACCATTCAGGCGCGCAGAATCGAAATAAAAATACGCCAGTCTGAAACGCGCGCGTCACACTACACAGATGAGAGGAACGTGTAACCGCTGCCGGTCCATGTTGTACCGTTCTGGCGATTGCCTATCATACGCACCTACTGTGGCACATTCCGCACCTACTTCCATCACCGACAGAAGTGCGGGCCTGTCACCAAAGACCGTTCTTATGGCGTTCTGCGGTATGCCCAACCGTCGTCGCAGCGGCCGTGGTTTGGACGGATCGGCCACTGGCCACAGCTTGGGGTCCTGTCGGTCAGCGGGCGGACGGCCTCCGGGGATACGTTCCCATGATACATAGACCACCTCCTATATCACCCGGAATACTGCGGATGAGCGAGCACTGCGTCAGCGTTGTTTCTGGGATGGGCCTGATCGCCCTCGTCTGGTTGACAGTTCACGCCCACGGCGAGGTCGGGACGCTGTCACTGCCCGCGTGGTTCCTGGTCGCCTCGGCGGCCGTTCTCTGCCTGACCGCTGGACTGCTCGCATTTGCCGCAGGCGCCTGGGACGACCGTCTGCGCCGCCTGCTGCGCCAGTCCAGGCGTCCAGTCAGCACCACAGATCGTTGGCTGACCCTACTGGCCGCCATCGTCCTGCTTGGTGGCGCGACCGTCGAGGCGAGTTGCTTCAACGCCCTGATCAATAACCGCAGCGCCGACGCCACGAAAGTGCACTAATGCCACGCTTCGGTTTCACCATCATGGAACTACTGGTGACGATGAGCATCATCGCCATCCTGGCATCCCTGCTGTTCCCGGCCATAAACATGGTGCGCAACAACGCCAAGAAGACGGTGACGCTACAGCGCGTATCCCAGCTCGGCAATGCCTGTGAGGCCTACCGCCTGCTGACCCGACGCGTCCCTGATGAGCAGGGCGTCGTCTGGACCTGGAACAGCGGCAGCAAGACCAGCACCCCGGCCTGGATCGCCACGACCACCTTCCCGATTTCGCATCGCGAGTGCATCAGCACTTCAACCACTGGTTCGCTGACTTTGCGCGGCATAGCAGACCTCCTCGAGGAAAAGTCCGACTTGCAGCTGCCCGGCGAGGCGTTCAGCAAGTCCGGACCGGTCGATGGCCTGGTGCATATCGTGGACGGCTGGGGCAATCCGCTACGCTACCAACGCCTCAGCGAAATCACCGGGGGTGTGATGCAACTGCGGGCCAGTTGGTGGCTCGCAGTCAATGGCCCTGGCGGCAACGCCCAGCTGCCTCCGGTCGCGATCGCCGGCGCCACCGGCGATCGCGATGGATTTGTCATCTATTCGCCCGGTCGCGGCACGCCGCGGGAGGCGCGCCAGCCGGCCTCGCCGCAGGATGACACTGCCACCGATCCAGGTCGCTGGTGGAACCAGGACGAGCACCTCTTGTACCGGAGCTCCGGCCAATGAGACGCGGCTTCACCCTCATTGAACTACTCGTGGTCATGGCGATCATTGCCATACTGACAGCGATGATCATCCCGACCATCGGCATCATCAAACGCAAGTCGACAGAAACACGCTGCCGGGCCCTGCTTCTCAAGGTCGCGACCGCTATCGAAGCATATCAACAGGACAGCAAAGCCTGGCCAATCAGTTCCACGACCATGGCCGCGAACTGGGCACAAGGCGACTGGGACAAGGTCAAGGCGGTAAATGCACTGATCGCAAAAACCCTGCTGACCACCGATACCTACACCTCAGGTGCACGTACGCTGCGGCATAAAGGATACCTGATCGGCGAACTCCGCCCCAGTGAGATCCAGCAGGACGCCTCGACCCAGTACATCATCGATCCCTGGGGCCAGCCCTTGATCTACTATGGGCCAGATTGGCCAGGAAAGACGACCGGGACGGTGAGTTACACCGGCAATGCGACGCATTTCGAACTGTGGAGCGCAGGGCCGGACGTGTCCTTCACCGATCTGCGCGCGAACTCCGCCTCAAGCAGTGCCGATCCCGATCGCGACAACCTGCCCGCGCAGCCCTACGACCCGAGTCTGCACAAGTGAGCCAACGCATGCCACGCACCGCCTTCACCCTCATCGAGTTGATGATCGTTGTAAGCATCATCGCCATCCTGGCCGGCATGACCGTCATCGGCATGGGCGATATCGTCCACCGCGCCCGTGTCCAGCGCAGCGCCAACAGCTTCGTGCAGGCCTGCACCATGGCCCAGGAGATGGCCTTGGCCAATGGACGTTCCTACGAATTGGCGGTTAATTCCGCAAAAAGCTTGGTGAACACCGCGATGTCGATTTCCGAGTACAGCGACTTCTGGCAGGAAAACTCCACCCCTGGGGGAGTGTCGGGCAGCGTACATACGATGTCCGCTCCGGCTGAGATCTGGTCTGACAAGCCCGAAGACCAGTGGTTCGCCATCATCGGCCCGTGGCTGAACAGCGATGGCCGCTGGTATCAGTGCCGCGGCGGCGCAGGTTCGGAACCCTTCGTGGACAAGAACAACAACGGCATCTGGAACCAGGTCGGCGAGGACTTCCTGGATTTCCCCGAATATAATCGGGACACCTGCGTCCAGTTGAACAGCGCCAACAATACCCGCGATACCTGGAACTACTGGATTAATGTCGGTGGGGCTTTCACGACCCCCGGCTACACCGGCTACTCGTTCGCACGCTATGTATTCAAGAACAATACAACGAACGCTCTGACCAGCAGCACGAGCGCCACTGTGCCAGCCGGCACGTCCGCTTACGGCTACATGTACCGTGGTGAACCGTATATTGATGAGAATGGCAATGGCAGTTGGACCAATCCCTACAAGGATGAACCCTACGACGACCTCAACGGCAATGGAACCTGCGACAACATGGGTTCCGGAAATAGTTGGGCCCTGGCCTTGGAAAAACAGGTTGGTCCTCGCCGGTTCCTGGAACGTGGTACGCGCTGGACAACCCTGTTCGACGCCCCTGAATGGGGTGCTATGTCAACGGGCGGTGAACCCTTCACGGACTCCAACGGCAACAAAAAATGGGATCCCGGTGAACCGTACGAGGACCTAAACGGAACCAGCAACATGGATAGCCCTGCCCGCAGCACGCTGGACATCTTCAAAACCTGCGATCCGCGTTTCTGCGGTGGACGAAATGCCGCCTGGCTGACCCTGGCCTACCAGAACGCCCTGCCCGCACCGATCACCACCGGCAGGACGAACGCCGGCAACGAAAACGCCCGCACGACCACTCTGAACTTCTACCCAAATGGGACGATCGACCGCAACGTCTGCCCCAACGTCGAGGTCTTTGCCTCTTCAGGAGCCAACTTCGACCAGCAGACCCAGGCCTGGGTCGGCATCTGCAGCACCAAGACCCGGGCCGCTACCTTCCAGCCCTATCGGTACTACACCTCCGGAGCCAAGAACGGCCAGGTCGAGGATTACGGCACGCTGATCACGTACCAGCGGCCAGTCGCAATGTTGTGGATCAGCCTTTCCCAGGCCGGCGACGTCGTCGTCGGAAGTTCGCCACGGATGTCTCCATGAGCGCGATCGGCCGGACGGCACCGCCCTGCGCAGAGGGCTTCACCCTGATCGAGATCCTCATCGCCTGCATACTGCTGGGCGTCGGGGTAACCTCGGTGATCGGCTTGCTGCTGGTCAGCCTGCAGCGTTCGCGGCAGGTGACGGCGATGACGACCATGGGACCGCTGGCGACGGCTGCCGCCAGCCTCTACATGGCCAACCAGCAAAGCGGCACCGTGGATCTGCCGAATTCGAATGGCGCTGACGCATTCAGCTTCACCTCACCCTTCGCTCTGCGCATCGAACGCTCCACCGCCAGCGGCGGCGAGACCGACGCCAATGGCCTGGTGACGCTAAAAATCAGCCTCTACGACACCCCTGAACGGCGCGATGCCGAACAGGGCGCCCTGGGCATCATGTACATCCGTCAATATGGGCGCACCCCATGAGGTACCCGCCAAGGCATCGCATGTGGGACCTCGTCCGCGGCTTCACCCTGCTGGAGGCGCTGATAGCTACCACGCTGCTCATGCTGATCATGGGCGTGCTGGCGACGATCTGGCAGAACGCCTACCGCACCGCCAACCGCACTCGCGCCATCCTGCGCGCGCATCAGGATGCCCGCAAGGTCATGGACCAGGCCGAACGAATCCTGCTGGAACGCTGCGCCGCCCTGCCGATGGCGGCACAAAATGATGCCGCCAGCCTCAACTGGCCGTTCCAACTCATGTCGTTCCAGTCCAAGGCTCACCTCGACTCGACCGCCATGGTACAGTCAGACAAGACCAAGGAGGATATCGACAGCAATGGAGACGGCGACGTGACCGATCCTGGCGATGTCGATCTCAATGGCGATGGCGTGAAGAACGGCATCACCGGCCTATGGAGCGACGATGCGGCCGGAATGGCCGAGGATGCCTATGCAGCAAGTCGCACCATCCGTACCGTCATCATCGGCGACAATGGCTGGAAATGGGGCGCGGGGCACACCTACATGTGGCTAGGCGGCATGTGCCGCTACGACTCCAACCAGGCCTTTCTCGATGCGACCAAGAGCGGGCCGTCATGGGCCTACGGTAATGCCAACATCAATCAGACCGGTAGCATCGGTTCGCTGGATCAAAACAATGACGAGCCCAGGCATTTCAACAACAACAGTTGGCTTACGATCATGACCAGGCGCTGGACCCGGGCCAGCGAGACCGGCTATGGCGGAGATGCCTTGTCTCTAACCGGCCCATATCGTGGCGTCAGCTTCGCCCCATGGGCTCATCTCGACAATACCGGCTTGCAGCGCCTGATCCCCTGGCTGGCAAAGCATTTTATCTACCGCGCTGTCTCAGGACCAGGCTACTACCGCGAAGGCTGGAGGAAAGGGGCATGGGCAGTTCAGCAGACTGGGGATTACGGTGTATTTACCGCCCCCGGCGATAAAAAGGCGCTGCAACAGCCTTATGAACCTGACCTAGGATTCTGGTACTCCGGCAACTCGTATCCGACTTGGTGGAACGACGTCACCTATGCAAGCGGCGACAGCGCGCGAACCAACCCTGTGCCGCGTTACGGGGACCTGGTGCAGGACAACGGGATGACGTGGCGCTGCGAGGCGCCGGCCCTCTTCGTCTACGACACGACCGACCGCGGTGCTGACGATAAGCTCTGGGGACGCAACATGGTGACGAGCCAGAACGGCTCGGCCAACGCTAATAAGTATCTCAACGCCCAATTGCGCAACACCATCGCCATCCAGTACAACGATCCCTTCGCGTTCAGCGTAGCCGGCAGTTCTGCCCTGGATCGATCCCAGGCCGGCAAGGTCGCGGTCAGCAATGTTAGCCATTTGATCGTCACTACGGCAAAGACCGCCGCCAGCGTACCCAACGCCGCAGCCCGCGGGCGCTGGGGCACCCTGACCGTGCCGGGATGGTACAACGGACACACCGACGGCCGGGTGAACCCCAACAAGGACACCGCCTACGGCAGCAGCCTGACCGCCGGGTTTCCCGGCAGCGCGCCCAGCGCCGAGGAGACAGCGACGCATCCGGCATGGGTCTCGCTGCGGTTCGGCGTGGTCGGCGGGTTCGACAACAGCCTGCGCGAAACGCGCTCGCGCCCATTCGACCTCCTCTTCACCTATGCCCTGACCCTCCGCTGACCATGACCCATCACCGTCACGCCAGCGCCCTCATCCTGATCATGGCCATCCTGGTCATGGTCGTGATCATCGCATTCGGCATCCTCGCCTTCGTGAGCGACCAGCGCGGCTGGTCCCGCCTTAAGCACGAGGATGCCATTATGCGCCAGACTCTTCTGTCCGGCCGGGCGCATGCCCAGATGGTCCTGGAGAAGAACTACGCCGACAATGCCGCCACCGTCACGCAACTGAGTGGACAGGCGTGGATCACCGCCTTCGCGGGTAGCGACGCCATCGATCTCTGGCGCTTTGAACCCGGCCTCGCCTCGCCCAGTCCGGCGGTGGCGGGAAGCCCGCATGGCTACAATGACGGGTACTGCAGCCACCCGGGGACCGGCCGATGGTTCACGGTCGCCTGGCTGGACCGCGATCTCAACCCGGTCGAGGCCAGCAAGGCCAGCCTGCAACTGCGCTACGCCATCGCCCCGATCGATCTGTCGGGCCTGCTGCTGGCCAACAAGGCGCGCTACGAGCATTTCGATCCGGGTGCGACGACGGCGACTTACCGGCGCGGGGCCAGCGAGGCGGCGGCTACCGTCGGCGCCATCACCACCGGTGACATCTTCGTCACGACTGAGAGCTTTCCGCCTGTTCCGCTCAGCGGCACATACCCAAATGGCACCGACCGCGCCCTAGGACGCAGCGATGCCACGTGGGGCACCGACGCCCTGCGCTACAATACTTGGCGCCCCATCCCGGCCGACCACGCGTTCAGCGCCCACATGCTGATGACGATCGGCATGGGTCTGGACGACAGCCGGCCGCGCACCTTGGCAGACAGCTTCGCTAATCCCAACGGCACGTCGAAGACCGTCGCGGGCAAGACCTCGCTCTATTATACCCGGGTCAAGGGCAACCTGCCGGACATTTGGCGGCACCAGAGCTACGCGGCGGTGAAGCTGGCCTATTGGCAGTACTCGGAACGGTTCCGTGACTACCTGCCGTTCGACCAGAACCCCCACCCGCCAGTGCTCGGCAGCGAGAGCGGCAACGAAGGATGGAAGACCAATTACTGGGGCGGTTCGACCACCCGCCCGACCACCCTGCCGAGCATCGCCAACCGCCACCCTCTCGCCCTGCTGTTCACATTGCAGACCGACCCGACGTCGCTGTCCAGCGCTTCGAGCACGGCCGCCCTCGACACCACCGCCCGCTGGCTGAACGACATCTGGAACCAGATCGATCACATCAACTGGTGGGGCATGCAGCAGGGTTTGCGGCTGCACCAGATCAACACGGGCTCCAGTCTGGCCACCGGTTTGCCCAACCCGCCCAGCGGAGCCAACGGCCTGACCGAGTGCTGGTCGCCCTACGGCAGCACGGTAGGACGCTTTGGCACCGGGGCATCCAGGACGGTGACGGTCAAGAACGAGCAGGAGATGGCCTATCAATGGACGCCGGACATCAACACTGCTCCGCGACAAGTTCTGCGGTCCATCGTTCGGTTGGCTGTCCCGTCGGACAGCGCCTCGCCGAGCAATAGCGCAGAATCGGACGATACGACCTACAGCGCATTCATTGATGACATCGTCGCCAAGATCATCGCCGGGCGTCCCTACCTGACGCAGACAGACGTGAAGAATGGCTACCTCACTTGGAGCAGCGATGCCGCCACGCAGGAGATGCTGCGAAATTGTTGCTACGGCAGCGGGGCCACACCCGGACCGACACCGGGAAGCGGTCCGATGGCGCAGTTCAAAGTGAAGTCGTCCGGATGGGATGGAGCGACTGGACTTGATTACGTGGTCGTCGCCGGCCGGCATCTGAACCGCTTCTGGACCAACAAAATCGCTGGTGCGACTGATAACGGCGATTCGGTGTACCGCATGCTCTTCTTTCCCGGCCCCACCGTGCGCTATGTCCAGTTGACTGGCACTAATCGCGGGGCCCAGTACTACGATAGCGCTACCAGCACCGCATCTGCGTCAGGCAGCGACACGCGCATCTGGCTGCAGGGCGGGCCATCCAGCCTGCCAGGCAGCAGCAGCATAGCCTACATCCATCACCCAGGTATCACCTTCTCTATCGGCAACAGCCGGTGGTTCCGGGTCGCGGTGCGCGCTGAACTCACCGATCTCGACGTGCCCGAGGCCTCGCGCAGCACCTCGATGGACATGGTCGTGCACCTAGATCCCGATCTCTCCGGGTCCAGCAGTGGCACTAAGCTATGGGACAGTGACATCCCCTATTGTGATCTGGAGAACGATGTGCAATGGCGCGTCGGAAACTATGGCGGTAACCTAGTGTGGTAAGCCAATAAATTGCCGCATAATCAACAAGAACCTGATTCGCTAGAAACCTTGGCTCTCCCCTCCGTCCTGCTAGGCTCTCCACGATGAACGTGCGCCCCGACAGCATCTACGCGAATCTCGGCACCATACTACTCGGCGGCGAAGTGGGCGCTTGGCCCGCGATCGCAAGTTCCAGCGACCTACCGCTGGAACTGCGTTCCCTGGTGCGGGATGAACGCCCGGATGATCCGGGGGCGATGTCCGAATCGCTGCGCCGCATTTGCGTCGGCCAACCCGTAGCGGCCGATTCCGTCCTGCTCGCAGCGGCGTCCATACTGCGCCTCACGGCGATCGGCCATGATGACCCAGCCTGGGGCGACCTCCTGCCGCGTTGGCTGGTTCCAAGCCTACCGCCCGAAGTCCGCGGAGTCGGCCTCCTGGCGCTTGCACTCAATGCTCGTGACAGGTTGTGCGCCGACGACTACGCCGACCTGATGGACGAGGCCTTGCTGCTGCTTCCAGAGGATGCGCCGCTACGCCACGCCCACATCTATCAGTACGCGCTGTATCTGGGCTTGCGTGGCATGCTGCAGCGACTCAAGGATGTGATCGAACTGCCTCGCCCTGGCGACCAGGAACCGGAGGTCGATTCAGCACTTCTCGCGGAATGCTTCTACGATGCGGTATGCTGCGGCCGCTCGGCACAGGCATCCTTCCTTGAACGACGCCTTGCGGCTGCACCGGAGGCGACATGGCAGCTCGGACTGTTCCAGATGCACCGGGTGTTCATTCCGGTCTTCTCGGCCGTTTCAAGCAAGACCCCCCTCCCCGAACAGAGCGAGGTTGCCTCGCTGCCCCTCATCCGCGCTCTGCTCGGGGCGGACCCGGACCTGATCGACGAGTTCGAGTCCGACGATGCAGCCGGAGAAGTATCCCCACTGCTTGGATTCGATGCGCTGCGCATCGCCCTGGCCAAGCGGGATCACTCCACCGCCCGGCGCATCCTCGAGCGGCGCATGCTGGGGCCAAGCCATCATTGGCTGGATGACCTGTTTCTCGCACGCCTGCTTCTCATCGAAGATCGCCCAAGGGAAGCCGGCGTAGCGTTCACCAAGGTTGAAGCGGCAGCACAGCGCTATGGGGGTATCGAGCGCCTGGAGATCGAACTGCGTCTGAGCGCGGAGCTGTCCCGACATGACTGCTGCCGTCTGGGACTCCTCGCAGGGGGGCAGGCGCCCTCCCAACCCCAAGCCGCCGCACCCGACGAAATCACGGATGCCCTGCTCGCAGGCACCAGCAAGGCGGCAACCTCGTTGCGCGACCGGCTGCAGCAGTTGGTCAGCGAAGCTCCGCAGCGCATGCTCATACTTGGTCCCGAGGACGGTAGTCGCAATGTGGTCGCCGACTGCCTGCACGACCGTCTCGGAGCTACAACCTGCGTACGCCTGAGCGCCTCCTGCTGCCTGGACGTTGGCTGGACCGGGGAACTGCATGCGGCCCTGGCCCAACCAGGCACGGTGATCATCGATGATCTGGAACGGCTTGACGCAGCAGGCCAGGCTCGCCTGCTTGCCTCCATCCGCGAGGGTCACGTCGCCCGTCTGCTCGCCTGCGCCGGCCCAACCCTCTCCATCGCCGCATCCTCAGGACACTGGCGCAGGGATCTCTTCTGGCTGCTGGCCGCCGACACGATCAGGGTCCCTCGCCTTGACGAACGCAGCGCAGATCTGGTCGCCATTGCGGCAAGCTGGTCAACTGGTTCGGCACCGCTGCGCTTCGAGGCGTCAGCGGCTGCAGCCTTGACCACAACGCCATTCGTCGGCGGCTGGGCCGAGTTCGCTGCGTTCGCGTGCCGTCTCGTACGCCGGGCCAGCAACGGCATGGTCACCGCCCGCAGCGTAACCGAGGCCCTGGCCGACCTCCACGATCTGTCAGAGCCAGCGGGCTGATGAGCGACAAGCCTGATATCGGTTCGCAAGGCACGGCTGCCTTCCGTAAGGTCCAGCAGGAGGCCCGGCTCCGCAGCTCTCAGGTAGGGATCCCCTCCTACTCGGCGAGCACCTCGCCCCGCAGCGGTGTCCAGCCCGATGCACGCGGCATGGTGCTGTG
>JFJP01003065.1_pt1 | contig 10327 bp, 12 predicted proteins | sample 431651 | NCBI WGS metagenome assembly JFJP01 (sample SAMN02602958, study PRJNA72255) | Microbial mat metagenome, whole genome shotgun sequencing project. | biome: fresh water; feature: sink hole; material: water; isolation source: purple microbial (photo- and chemosynthetic) mats found in... | reverse complement strand
CTGCGCGTGCTCGCCGACGTCGGCCTGCTCGGCCTGCCCAATGCCGGCAAGAGTACCTTTATCCGCAGCGTCTCCGCAGCGCGGCCCAAGGTTGCCGACTACCCGTTCACCACCATGCATCCGAATCTTGGCGTCGTTCGCGTCAGCGAGAACAAGAGCTTTGTCATCGCCGATGTTCCCGGTCTGATCGAGGGAGCCGCCGAAGGCGCCGGACTCGGCATCCGCTTCCTCAAGCACCTGGCGCGTACACGTGTGCTGCTGCACATCGTCGATCTCGCCCCGCCCGATCCGGAAGCCGATCCGGTCCATGACGCCAGGGCTATCGTCAAAGAGCTTGAAAAATACAGCCCGCAACTTGCCGCCAAGCCGCGCTGGCTGGTTCTGAACAAGCTCGATCTGATCCCCGAAGAAGATCGTGAACAGCGCGTCAATGACTTCATGAGCGCCTACGACACGGCCGGTGCGCCATTCTTCCGCATCAGCGCGATCAATGGCGAAGGTTGCCGCCCCTTGATCTACAAGTTGCAGGACGCGCTTGACAGTCTGGCGCCCCTGCCCCCGATGACGGATACTTCGCTTGACGATCATTTTCCAGAAGAACCCGAAACCGACAGCAAAGAATAGCCATGGCCACGACCCGCATTGCCGACGCGAAGCGACTTGTCATCAAGGTCGGCTCCGCACTTGTCACCAATAACGGCGCAGGCCTTGATCTTTCTGCCATCAACGAATGGGCCCGGCAAATCGCCCAGTTGCGGCAGAGCAAGCGCGAGGTGGTACTCGTTTCCTCCGGCGCCATCGCCTGCGGCATGCAACGCCTGGGCATGAGCAAACGCCCGAGCGCCGTGCATGAACTGCAAGCCTGCGCCGCCGTCGGCCAGATGGGGCTGGTGCAAGTCTATGAAAGCGCCTTCGCCAGCCACGGATTGCACACCGCGCAAATTCTACTCACCCACGACGACCTTGCCGACCGCAAGCGTTACCTGAATGCCCGTTCGACGCTGACGACGCTGCTAGAACTTGGCGTGGTGCCGATCATCAACGAAAACGACACGGTGATCACCGACGAAATCAAGTTCGGCGACAACGACACGCTCGGTGCACTGGTCGCCAATCTCGTCGACGCCGACTGCCTGATCATCCTCACCGATCAGCAAGGCTTGTTTACCGCCGATCCGCGCAAGGACGCCAGCGCCTCGCTGATCTCCGAAGCCCATGCCGGCGACCCGGCGCTTGAAGCCATGGCTGGCGGCGCGGGTTCGCAATTCGGCAAGGGCGGCATGATCACCAAGGTCATCGCCGCCAAACGTGCGGCCAGCAGCGGCGCGCACACCGTCATTGCCAACGGCCGCGAAGCGGATGTCATGCCGCGCCTGGCGCGTGGCGAATCCGTCGGCACCTTGCTGTTCGCGCAAACACAGCCGCTCACCGCCCGCAAGCAATGGCTGGCCGACCATCTGCAACTCAACGGCAAACTGATTCTCGATGCCGGCGCGGTCAAGGCGCTCGGCGAAGGGAAAAGCCTGCTGCCCATCGGCGTCGTCGAAGTTCAGGGCGAGTTCGAACGCGGCACGGCCGTAGCCTGCCTTTCACCGGAAGGGGTCGAGATTGCCCGTGGCCTGTCCAACTACGGGAGCAGCGACTCCCGCCGCATCGCCCGTCACGCCAGTTCGGACATTGAAACGATTCTCGGCTATATCGACGAGCCGGAAATCATTCATCGGGATAATCTGATTCTCTGCTGAACGCCACTCATTGTCGTACAATTTATTTGTTTATGTACTACAATGTTGTTGACGCTGCCCCATCTTTGATGCCAGACTCTCGTCTGCAAGCCTTCCGCACGGGAGGACCGTTCATCAACAGACTAGCCGAGGAATCAATGAGTACCGGACTGAACATACTTCCCCATGGCGCACTGGACTTCGTCTCTGTCGGCGCCCTCATTCACCGCCTGGACACGGGAATCGTGCCCTTCCGCAAGGCCACCGAATGCCAGATTCATGTCAGCGGCGGCGAGTTCAATTGCGCTGCGAATCTGGCCAGTTGCTTCGGCCTGAAAACCGGCATCGTCACGGCCATGGCCGATTACCCGGTCGGCGAACTGATTGCCGGTTACGTCAAGACCATGGGGGTACAGCCTTTCTACAAGCTCTTCAAGCATAACGGGGTCAATGGCCCCAACATGGCAACGGTGTACAGTGACCGCGGGCAGGGCGTGCGCCCGCCGGTGGTGTTCTACAACCGCTCGAATGAAGCGGCAGGCATGCTCAAGGCCGGTGATTTTGACTGGGCATCGATTTTCGCCGGCGGCGTACGCTGGTTTCACAGCGGCGGAATTTTCGCCGCGCTCTCGCAGACCACACCCGAGGTCATCATCGAAGGCATGCAGGCGGCCAAGGCGGCTGGCGCGATAATCTCGCTTGACCTGAACTACCGGGCCAAGCTGTGGAACATCGCCGGCGGCGAAGAGCGCGCGGTCGCGGTGCTCGACCGCATCCTCAAGCACGTCGATGTACTCGTCGGCAACGAAGAGGATCTGCAGAAAGGACTCGGCATCCCCGGACCGGAAGTGGCCGCCAAATCCAAGCTCGACCCCAGCGCCTTCTTCGGCATGATCGACAATGTCATCAAAAAACATCCTCAGATCAAGATCGTCGCCACCACGCTGCGCGAGGTTCATTCAACCAATCGCCACAGCTGGAGCGCGGTGGCCTGGGTCAACGGAAAAACCTATGCGGCCCCGACCGCCGAACTCGACATCTACGACCGGATCGGCGGCGGCGATGGCTTTGCGTCCGGGTTTATCTATGGCCTGCTCAGTAACGAGTCGCCGGAACAGGCCCTGAGACTGGGCTGGGCCCATGGTGCCTTGCTCACCACCTTCCCCGGCGATATCACTATGGCCAGCCTCGATGAAGTGCGCGCATTTGCCCAGGGCGGGTCGGCACGCATCCAGCGCTAAGCCGGTTATTGCCCTGCAGGTCGGCCTTCAGGCCGACCTGCAATTCCGGCGGGTCGGAACGGAGACGAGGTATGACCAAAACGGATCGGCTGACCCGGTTGTTCGGCAAGCAGATTGCCCAGGGCGAATTCGCGCCCGCTTCGGCATTGCCCTCGGAAGCCGAATTGTGCGTCCGCTTTGAGGTTTCGCGCAACGTGATGCGTGAAGTGATCAAAGTGCTGTCGACAAAAAAACTGATTGACGCCCAGCGTCATCGCGGTCTTTTTGTCATGCCCCGGGATCAGTGGAATTATCTCGATGCCGATGTCCTGGAGTGGGCGCTGGAAAAAGGCACCAACCCGGAACTGATTTCCTCGTTGCTTGAAGTGCGCAACCTGATCGAGCCGACGATTTCGCGCTGGGCGGCCGAGCGGGCAACCGCCGTCGACCTGGTCGCCATCGAAGCCAGTTACAACGCAATGAACGCCAACCGGAGCAATGTTCACGTCTTCCAGGAAGCCGACATCCGTTTCCACAAGGCGATTCTGCTGGCCACCCACAACGTCGTCATCCAGCAGTTGAGCGATGCCGTCAGTGCCCTGCAACGCGCCATTTTTGACATCACCTTCCTCACTGACACCCCGCACATGGAACTGACGATGAAGGAACATGGCGACTTGTTCGATGCCATCCGGCGCAAGAACCCGGATGCTGCGGTGGCGGCCTGTCACACCCTGGTGGGACGGACGGCAAAGCGGGCAAAAAGTAAATAGGGGACATAAATCATAAATAGGGGACAGACTCCTATTTATCACACGCTTTCAGCCAGCCTTCGCCCCAAAGGCGCGGTGAATTCAACCCGAAGAGATTAAATCAACTCAGCTTGTTCAACGTCTCGTTCTTTGCAAGGCCGTCCGGCCTTTCCTCTTTGCGTTCTCCGGCCGGCAAGCACGGCAATCTCGTGGGCAAAGCGCTCGCTGCCAAGCACCAGACCGCCATGTGTCACCTTGCGGATTTCATCTACCAACTTTGTATCAAGCTCATATCGGAACAATTCGCGATAGGCGGCCTGTCTCTCAGTATCATTCAATCCCAGGCCTGAATACACTGGATGCGCACGGATCAACGGCATCGCCGCCCCGTGCGCATTGGCTTGATAGCTCGACCAACGATACTCCCCTGGATGTGACACCATACCGGCGCGCACCGGATTCAATTCAATATAACGGTGGCAGCCAAGAAAATACCCTTCTTCCCCCACAACACATGAACGGAACCGCCCCTCCCATAAGGTTCCAGTCCGCTTATAGGTACGATTGAAATACTGAACATATCGCTGCCCGAGTCGCTTCATCAGTTCGGACACGGCATCGGCTTTCTCGGCAGTAGCCAGCAGGTGCACGTGATTGCTCATCAACACAAAAGCATGTACCTGCACATCAAGCCTGTCGCTGATTTCTGTAAGACGGTCAAGGTAGAAAAGACAATCCTCTTCAGAAGCAAAACACACGCTCCGATTATTGCCGCGCTGAATAATATGCAGTGGCGTATTTGCTAGTTTCAGGCGCGGCAGGCGTGGCATGGTCAAGTTAAGTGGTCAGTGCCCGTTATCGGAAATGAATCTTCAATTCAAGACTCGGTACTATCTTAAAGCAAATCAACAAAAATAGGAGTCTGTCCCCTGTTTAGCTCTCTGTTTAGCTGTTTAGCTTTTCTGTTTACTGTTTAGAACCGCTTGCTTTTATCTCATAATGAGATAAACTGGCCCAATGAAACTGATCAGCAACCGAGCCTTGCGGGAATTTGCGGAACAGCATCCTCCTGCCGGACAGGCGCTTCAGGGGTGGCGGCAGGTGATCGAAAAGAACCACTTTGCCAACTGGGCCGATCTGAAGAAGGCATTTAACTCGGTCGACAAGGTCAGAGACAAAACAATTTTCGACATTGGCGGCAACAAGTACCGGATCATCGCTCATATTCGGTTTGAGAAACAGATTCTCTATGTTAAAGCCGTGCTGACGCACGAAGATTACGCTAAGGACGATTGGAAATGAACGCCGACATCAGGATCGATCAACTACTTCCGGCTTGGCAAGCCTTCCATGCCTCAACCGATATTGGCCCGATTCGGGATGAGGCACACTATCAGCGCATGACGCATACGCTCAACACTTTGCTTGATGCCACAGTCGGTAACGAAAACAATCCGGCCATGGGTTTGGTTGATATCGTCGGTGATCTGATCGAGGATTACGAGTCGGAACACTATCCCTTGCCCGCCGTGGCCGGTGTCGAAGCCCTGAAGTTCCTGATGGATCAACACCATCTGAAACAGTCGGAATTACCGGAAATCGGCAGCCAGGGCGTTGTGTCTGAAGTTCTGACGGGCAAGCGGGCCCTCAATATTCGCCAGATTCAGGCCTTGAGCAAACGCTTCTCGGTGACTGCTGCCACGTTTCTTTAAACCTGATCTAAAACAATTGGAGTCTGACCCCTATTACTCCATTTGCAAGCGCATAAAAAAACGGGAGCCGAAGCTCCCGTTTCCATTTCAGATCCGACTTAAGTCAGATTAGAACATGTGACGCATGCCAACCGCGAAGTTGGTGCTCGAATCGTCAGCCGTACCGACGCCGTTGAAACCGAGAGCTGAAGTATCGTCGTTATTGATATGCGACAGGTTGACGTAAGCCGTGGTGCGCTTCGACAAGTCATGGCTGTAACCGATACCGAAGCCCTTAGCCGTCGGATCGCCGGCGGCATCCGTCTTGTACTGCGAGTACTCAAGATTGACCGTGCCAGCGGCGCTGACCGGAACGCCGAGGCCGAGTGACCAGTACTTTTTGGTCAGGTCACGCGCTGCATAGGTTGTGGTTGCCGTCGCAAGGCCAGTCGTTGCCACTACCGGCAACGCATAGGTCGTCGTACCAGCAGCACGCTTTTCATTTTCACGGATGTAGTTGGCGTACAGTTTGACGACCTTGAAGTCGTACGCGCCGCCAATGGCCCATGCCTGGTTGCCTTCATCGGTGGCAATGGCGTCATCATCAAGTTGCGCTTGGTAAATCGCGGTCAGGTAGACCGGGCCATTGGAGTACTTGGCGCCGAGACCGAAACGGCTCTGGTCCGATGACGCATCGTTGAAGCCGTCACGGTTCTGCTCGCCGAAGCCGTAGATCGCGCGAACTTCAAAACCGCCCATGGTCGGCGACGTGTAGGAGATCGAGTTATTCACTCGCGAGACGTCGTTGCCGGTGTTCATCGAATAGAACTGCGGAATGAAGAGGTTGCTCGGGTTGACAACCGTCACACTGTTGGCCGACGAGCCGCCCAAATAGAAGAAGGAGGGCATGTACTGACGGCCAAGAGCGGCCGTGCCGAAGCCGCCGGACAGGCCGACGAACGCTTGACGCGAAGTGGCCATGCCGGTGCCTGTACTGATGTCAAGCGTACCGAATTCATAGGTGAAGATCGCCTTGAGGCCGTTGCCCAGCGCTTCTTCGCCCTTGAAGCCGATACGACCGCCAGCCTGGCCGCCCGACTGGATACCACTGAAGTCGACGTTGTCACCGGAACTGGACACGTAGTACGCGTCAGCAACGCCATAAACGGTTACATTGGACTGGGCAAAAGCGGCACCCGAAACCAAACCGGCAACTGCCAGTGCGATAAATTTCTTTTGCATTTGTGAATCTCCTCTAGGTTTAAGGTCGGCAGTGCTTTTTACGGCCCCACCAAACTGGACCTCTCATTAATGAGAAGCTGAACGGATGATGGCAAAGGATGCGGTCCGGGACAAGCCTGAAGCGAGTTTTCCGGTATTTGTTTCGCGGCTTTGTTGTGGAATTGCAACAGAACGGGCGATAAAAAACATCCTGCCTTTTGCTGCGCCGATTGTGGGTCGGCCTTCAGGCCGACATGCATGAGCGCCGTTGTCGGCCTGAAGGCCGACCCACAGGCGTTCAGGCCATAAGAAGTCAAGCAGCTATTGCCGGAGTGTGTTTCAACTCCGCACTCGTTTTCGTCGGGTTCCGTTCAGCACTATGCTAGTGTTTCCGCGCCTTCACGGCCCGACTTTCCGACGACAACCCGCACCGGGGACCGGTAAAAACTATGCGGCCTTCCGCTCCTTCAACTAAACTATGCGGCCTTCCGCTCCTTCAACTCCTCGCGGATCACCTTTCTGATCGTCGCCTCAATGTCGGACTGTTGCAGCGAGTTTTTAAGCGCCTCGTTGATCAGCGTCTGATAGCCGCGCTCACCGGCCATACCCTTGAAGCGTTCTACCAATGAGGCGTCAAGGTACAGTGTCACGCGCTTCTTGGCTTGCACCACCCGCCCTTCGACTCGCTTGCGCAAGACCAGCTTGCCGGAATCGATGTCGGCCTGGGAGATGGGGGCGTCCTCGTTAAAGCGTGCTGTAGTAGATTTCTTGCTCATTTCGTTCTGCCTTCCGCATCGAAATCAACCGGATTTCCTCGTCCGTCTCGGCGGTGGCGATAGCCACCAGGTCCCCGCGCAACATTCCCGGGGTAATGTATCGCTGCTCGTCGTAAGCGAAGCGGCGATCCTCGAAGGTAACCGTGTTGTCGCTCTCGATTACCTGGGGTGCGTCCTCAAAGTCGTAACCGTGCTTTTTCAGGTTCGCGGCTCGTTTCTCTGGGTCGTATGTGTAGCGCATGGATTTATTATATGTATGTTTGTGCATACGTCAAGCGATCTTTTTCAGCGCTAAGAAATGCTGAAGTATTCGTCATCCCCGCGAAGGCGGGGATCCAGAATGCCGAACTAACTGGCTCTGCATTTCCTACGGTCAGGTTCCCGGCTTTGCACTTCCTTCGGTCGCCTTCGCGGGAACGACGGAAACGAAAAAAACAGTGTTTTCTTAGAACAGTTGTCGGCCTGAAGGCCGACCCACTGGCGTTCAGGTCACGGCAAACAGCCCGGCCAGCGCCTGCCCGGGGCTGGGCGCGCGCATCAAGGCCTCCCCCACCAGGAAGGCGTGCACTGCGTTGCGGCGCATCAACTCGACATCGCCCGCCGCCAGAATACCGCTCTCGGTGACCACCAGGCGTCCGGCCGGGATGCGCGGCAGCAGGTCGAGCGTGGTTTGCAGACTGACCTCGAACGTTCGCAGGTTGCGATTATTGATGCCGATCAGCGGGGTTTCAAGCTGCAGCGCAAGGTCAAGCTCTGCGCCGTCATGCACTTCGACGAGGACGGCCAGCCCAAGGCCGGTGGCGATGGCCTCGAACTGCTGCAGCATCGGCAGATCGAGCGCGGCGGCGATGAGCAGTATGGCGTCGGCGCCCATGGCACGGGCCTCATGGATCTGATAGGCATCGACGATAAAATCCTTGCGCAGAACCGGCAGCGAACACGCCGCGCGCGCCTCCTGCAGGTATTCCGGCGCGCCCTGAAAGAACTGCCGGTCGGTCAGCACCGACAGGCAGGCCGCGCAATGCGCCGCGTAATCGGCGGCGATTTCAGCCGGGCGGAAGTCGGCGCGCAGCAGTCCCTTGGACGGACTGGCCTTCTTGATCTCGGCAATCACTGCCGCCTGCCCGGCGGCAATCTTGCTCTTCATGGCGCCGACGAAATCACGCGGCGCCGCTTGCGCCTCTGCTTCGGCGCGCAGGGTAGTCAGCGGCTTGAGCGCCTTGGCGGCAACGACTTCCTCGCGTTTGACGACGAGGATGCGCTCGAGGATGTCGGCTTTGCTCATGCCGCACACGCCTGGGTAAAGCGCACGAATTCGTCGAGCTTGGCGCGCGCCGCGCCGCTGGCGATGGCTTCACGCGCCAAGGCGATGCCCTGCGCAATCGACTCGGCGACGTTGGCGACGTAGAGGGCGCTGCCGGCGTTGAGCACGACGATCTCGCGTGCCGTGCCCTCCTCATTGGCCAGCGCCGAATAGACCATGGCTTTCGATTCCTGCGCGCTGGCCACACGCAGGCTGCGATTGGACGACATCTGCAGGGCGAAGTCTTCCGGATGAATCTCGTATTCGCGAATCTTGCCGTCCTTCAGTTCGCCAACCAGCGTCGCCGCGCCGAGCGAGATTTCGTCCATGCCGTCCTTGCCGTAAACAACCATGACGTGTTTGGCGCCCAGGCGCTCCATGACGCGCACCAGGATGCCGACCAGATCGGGGTGGAAAACGCCGAGCAGGGTATTTGGCGCGCCGGCCGGATTGGTCAGCGGGCCGAGGATGTTGAAGATGGTGCGCACGCCCATTTCACGGCGCACCGGAGCGACGTTTTTCATCGCCAGGTGATGGTTCGGGGCGAACATGAAGCCGATGCCGGTGGCGGCCAGGCAGTCGCCGACCTGGGCCGGGCTGAGCATGATATTGGCACCAAGGGCTTCGAGCACGTCGGCGCTGCCCGAACTCGAGGAGACGCTGCGCCCGCCGTGCTTGGCCACCCTGGCACCCGCCGCGGCGGCAACAAACATCGAGGCCGTGGAAATGTTGAAGGTCTGCGCCCCGTCGCCGCCGGTGCCGACAATGTCGACGAAGTGGCTGTTGTCGGCGACCGCGATGCGCGTCGACAACTCGCGCATGACCTGCGCCGCGGCGGTGATCTCGCCGACCGTCTCCTTCTTGACACGCAGGCCGGTGAGGATGGCGGCGATCATCAGCGGCGAGACCTCGCCGCCCATGATCTGGCGCATCAGCGAGATCATTTCATCGTGGAAGATTTCGCGGTGTTCGATGACCCGCGTCAGGGCGTCCTGTGGTTTCATCCGGCATACTCCTCAAGAAAGTTTTTCAGCATGGCGTGACCGTGTTCGGTGAGAATCGATTCGGGGTGGAACTGCACGCCCTCGACGGCCAGCGTCCGGTGGCGTACGCCCATGATCTCGCCATCCTCGGTCCACGCCGTGATTTCCAGGCTATCAGGCAGCGATGCGCGCTCGACGGCCAGCGAGTGGTAACGCGTGCAGTTCACCGGGCTGGGCAGGCCGCGAAAAACGCCGGCGTCGGTGTGCTGCACCGGCGATACCTTGCCGTGCATCAGTCGTTTGGCATGCACCACGCGCCCGCCGAAGGCCTCACCGATGGCCTGGTGGCCGAGACAAACGCCGAGCAGCGGGATCTTGCCGGAAAACTCGCGGATCGCCGCCAGCGAGATTCCGGCCTGCGCCGGGGTGCCGGGGCCGGGTGAAATTACCAGATAGTCAGGATTGAGCCGGGTAATCTCAGCCAGAGAAATGGCGTCGTTGCGGAATACTTTCACTTCCTGCCCCAACTCGCCGAAATACTGGACGATGTTATAGGTGAATGAATCGTAGTTATCGATCATCAGTAACATTTTTAAACCTCTTTAGACGCAGAGGGCGCAGAGACGCAGAGAACGCAGAGAAAACCTTTTTCACAGG
>JFJP01018802.1_pt1 | contig 10328 bp, 11 predicted proteins | sample 431651 | NCBI WGS metagenome assembly JFJP01 (sample SAMN02602958, study PRJNA72255) | Microbial mat metagenome, whole genome shotgun sequencing project. | biome: fresh water; feature: sink hole; material: water; isolation source: purple microbial (photo- and chemosynthetic) mats found in... | reverse complement strand
TCTGGCCATGAAACAGGCTCTGCAATGTAACTTAATAATGCAGATTTCTTTGCTGGTTGTTCGAATGCAAGCAAGGAAACTGGATACCACCTCACAGACGGCCCTTGCCTCTCGGTACGCCTGGACATTTTGCTCGTAATGTGCTTTAGAAATCTCATCGGATAATATCAGTGTTTACTTATCGAAACACTATTTTGCCCTTCCGGTTTTTTTAAAACACACGCATGCATGTGGTTATGAAAGAATGGAATCGTCTTGAATATGGCATTTAGCATGCGTGCTCGCCGGGTCAGAAAAAACGACCAGTTTTCGAAATGTACTAATGGCGAACCGAATGAATGGTATAGGCCATCAATATGCGAAATTGGAACACTTTGCAATATTTCATATCCAGCATCTCTGCAGCACCGCTCAAACTCTCGCTTATGCAACCGGTATTCAAAAAAACGGCCGCCCTTTAAATGCACGTAGTACAAGCCAGATAGCTCAGGGTTTATCTCTATTGTAGGTTTGTTGCATAACAGCCTGATCCAAGAATTTCGCCTTGGATCGAGGATACATTTGAAGTGATCATACCTTTGCGCCCATTGGCGCAAAACGTTATTTGATGGTACAGTTACCACCGCAATGCCGCCTGGCTTCAAAACACGGAACATTGCTTGTAACGGTTCCTGTAGTCCCGCTTTGAAATGTTCGACCACACCATATGACAGAACAACATCAAACAGGTTATCGTCATAGGGCATTTTCAAGAGATCTCCGTAGCTGATCTTAAGATCGGGGAAACGCGTATTCATCCAAGATACGGCGTCGTGATTCAGCTCGATCCCCTCGACATTCCGGAAGCCTAGGTCATGCAAGTATTTGACAACACGCCCCAAACCGCAGCCTGCTTCCAGAATATATGCATCGTGGTCTTGCAACAATGTCATCGACAACTGAACCCCTTCGTCCAATTGACATGAACGCACCAGAGCATCAAATTCTTCAGGATTCCAGGCGAAGGTTATGCTTTTTCCTGTTGTCGTCATAATCACTTTAATGGTCTGTCAGATGAGTATAAGAAAGGTGAGAGCGTCAGCGTTTCAGGACCGACATCTTTGTTAATTCTAAAGGGCCCATCAAAATTGCCGTCAAGAACGTTCCAATCGACCTTTCCATGTCGCCGAAGAATGGTGTCCAGCTCTTCGAAGCTCCATTCCCGGAGATGCCAATAGTTCTTTGGCGTTCCATCAGGATTGGTATACTCAGGCCTTCGATTCGGAGTGCTGATGAAAACACCCTTGCGGCTCACTCGCAGCATTTCATCAAGAAATGTATGATAATCTTCCACATGCTCAAGGACATCTACGCATGTCAGGACATCAAACTGACCATCCTCAAACGGCAGATGCATCCCATCATATATTTCAAGCCGATCGAGTTTTGGATTACGTCCACGAACCGTGCCGTTACAGTATTCAAGCACTTTCGCGTCCACATCAACACCTGAAACCTTGTTCGCTTTAATCGCCAGAATATTCAAGCCATAACCAAGCCCGAAACCAACATCAAGAACACTATCACCATCATCCACATATCTATTTATGGCGAGAAAATATGCCTCAATCTGACACGGAACCACAGACCCCTTCCCCACAATCGTTGAATAATCGCTGGGAACTGGATTCTTCTTTTCGCGCGAAATACCAAACTGGTCTTTTATCCGGCCAGAAGTATTGCCCCACCACTTATTAAAATTATAACGAGCCTGTCCCAGCATAGTCACCTCCAAACGCTCATTGCTTGAACATTTCCTACCATCCATACTGCCCTTTGATCCGCAGCACTTTAGTTTTTGCAGATACAGCCTTTGCGCATTCACAACGCATTCTAACATATCAACACTGGGAAGCCTTATTGGCACCTTGGTCCTTAGCAAATTATTAGTTAAAAAGAAATCCCGTGATACAGAATCTTTTTTGCCATGCACACCAGTCTCGGTTCCAATATTATTTATCAAATTTTCCTTTGTTATCACATGAAAATAATTTTGCTTCAAGGCGTGTAATGCGACCGGTAAATCCCAATAGCAACCAGGTTTTCTCAGAACAAGGTCGACAGCGAACGGTATATCATTCCCTGCATAATCAGGAACCTCTGACGGTGATTTATATGGGCATGGAGAGATTAATACATTGCGCCCAATTCGATCCCAGCGATCTGCCCATGTTGCCCACCCCCAGCAACTAAACCGGGCTGACACAATTGCGTCATAAGGATAATCGTTTAGAGATTCAGGAAGTAAGCTCGGGTACCCTCCGACAGAAAACACTTTTTCATTCAGACGATAGTGATCTAGCATTCGAACCATTGCCTCATAGAATGCAACTGACGGATAAACATCGTCCTCAAGCACGATGACGTCTTCATGATCAGACAAGACCTCGGAAATACCCTCTACAATATTCCTGGCGCAACCGAAATTTTCTTCTCGATACACAACTTGCAGCGGTAACCTACACTCAGACCGCAATATTTCACGAACCAAACGAACCCCTTCTTCGGCATCCATACTGGCCGCCGCATCGCTATACACAATGCACTGCTCAACAGGCTTGGTCTGTTGCGCCAACTGTCCAACGACTCTTCCCAACAAGTCCGGGCGATTATAAACAAACAAAACTATAGGCGTATTCTTGTTCATCAATTATACCGAACTGCCTTTGGCTCAATCCAAATACTTTTTAAAAGGGTGCCGAACTACTGTTTAAGCAATCTCGCTATTACATCCTGTGTATTCAATGATGTGTTAATTGCAAATATGTTTTGAAAAAGGAAAATCTCATTTGCAGGATCATATGAACCAAGGGAAATTAAACGTCGAGTATCAAGTCTGTAGAAGTTATACCCAGGAAGTGCGTCGTAGAAATCCCGAAGAAATACTTTGGATATCGTATTCATCACGTTAAACTCAAACAGGATTGATCCAACTCTATTAGAATTTATCAAATTTAGCCCCCCCCGCAAGACCTCCAACTCATGGCCCTCTGTATCCACCTTCAAGAAGTCGATAAATTCCAATTCGTTCTCGAGAGCCACTGCATCTAGCGTCCTGACACGGATTGCTTCGACTACTGTGTCATCAAATCGGTGAACGAGCTCTGGCACTTTTGAGTATAGGCTCGCCATCACACTAAATTTTGGGCGATCTGAAAGATAAATTGGCATGGACTCTTCTCGGGATCCTAACCCACAATCCAAACACCTAATATTCAATCCCTTTGTGTTCTCTTGCAACTCAGCAAAAGTAGCAGACACCGGCTCAAAGGCCCAAATATCGGCGGTGCGAAAATTTGTTCGTAGAAGCTTCGCGAATTCTCCTATGTTGGCACCTACATCCACTAAGACCGGTCTGGCCCTTTTGGTCAAGAGAGGCAATACTGACTCGACTAGGTATTGCTCCCCTGTAATTGCTAAATCCTGGTACTTTAAAATACCCATCTCGTTGTGGGCCAGACGAAGCAGGTCTATACCAGCCAATCTTGCCAGCCAACTAATAAACCGCTTACATCTGCTTTGGATTTGAATTTTCATATTTTTTTACCCTGAAATTTATCATCCACCCTTAACTAAATCCAATGTAGCTTTATTAACATTCCGTGCTTTTCCAAGAGCATCGCGTCAAAACCGAACAATGCGAAGGTAGCCCTTTCGATCCGGTACCGAAATAATCGCCACCTTCTACAACAATTTCTGCAGCATCGGTCACTAAATCAAGGATTTCAGTCTCTCCCTTCGACAAAAATACGGTTGCGTAGTAAAGACCCTCAGTTATGCTAAAATTGTTAACCGTACATTCGACCAGCATAGCAGGATGGTCAAATGTTTGATTATCATTCGTGAAGCTAGTTCGAACCAACCACACCATTTGGTTGCGACGATCACTTAATGCGATACTTGCTACGATATTACCCAAGTTTTTTTCAAATTGGTCAATTTGACATTTGATGCAAAAACGATAATCGCGACCGGGTTGAATCGTCTCTTGTCGTGTTCCGTTTAGATCTGTGATGAAGAAGTCCGTCACTTTAGCGCGGCCAGACCCTTCTCTATCTTTACGATACTGAAGCAATTCGCTTTTTGCAATTCCTTGATTTTGCCGTAAATACTGATCCAGAACTATGGCTGTCTTCCCCTTCACCTGAATCTGCCCATTCTGTAGGTAAAGCGATTGTGAACATAGATTCTCTACAGCCGCCATGTTATGGCTTACAAATAGGATCGTCCTTCCCTCCTTCGCCACATCCCCCATCTTTCCCAAACACTTCTTTTGGAATGAGGCGTCGCCGACGGCGAGAACCTCGTCGACAAGTAGGATTTCGGGGTCTAGGTGGGCGGCGACTGCGAAGGCTAGGCGGACGTACATGCCGCTGGAGTAGCGTTTTACTGGGGTGTCGATGAATTTTTCTAGTTCGGAGAAGGCGACGATCTCGTCGAATTTGGCGTCAATCTCACGCTTTTTCATGCCGAGTATCGTGCCATTCATGTAAACATTTTCGCGGCCAGTCAGTTCGGGATGAAACCCGGTGCCGACCTCTAGCAATGAGGCTACGCGTCCATTGATGAAGGCTTCGCCGGATGTCGGCTCGGTGATGCGCGTGAGGATCTTCAGCAGCGTGGACTTACCGGCACCATTGCGACCGATGACGCCGATGACCTCACCCGGCTGCACATCGAAGGAGACATCTTTCAGCGCCCAGAACTCCTGATTGCCTTCCTGCTCGGCCTCGACTTTGCGTGCCTCGGTTGCCGTATGGCCAACTTTAGAGAAATGCTCGCGTGGATCTTTTCCCCGGATCTTGTGCCAGAAATAAGCAGCCTCATCCACAAGCGTATGGCGACCAATGGTGCCGAGCTTGTAGCACTTGGAGAGATTACGGACGGAGATGGCGGGTTCTGAATTCATTGCGGGATTGCTTTATTGCGGGATTGCGGGATTAGAAGAATTGCGGGAGTGCTTTATTGCTTTATTGCGGGATTCGGGGGGGGATTGCTTTATGGGAGGGAGAATTGCGAGATTGCGTTATTGCCTTATTGCGGGATTTATTGGGGCGGATTTGGCGCTGCGGTTTATGGAGGAGAAGAGGCGCGTGAGCTCGTCGGATTCTTTCAACAAAGGTAAAATTGCCTGATTCAAGGCATGGGCTTCTGGATAAAGATCGGCCAACACCTCAAACCAGAAAAGCGTTTCATCGGCTTCTTTTTCTGCAATGCCGATCTTGTGAACAAAGTCCGCGCGCGATTCTGCCCGCGAGGCTTCCCGGTAATTGGCACCGATTGAGGATGCCGATTTTCCTAACTGAAAAGAAATCACCTGCGTCGAAGGAACCCTCGGCATCTCATCAACAAGCTTGAAAAACTGTACAGCAAATTCCCGCGTCCGCACCTTAAGCTGCTTTACAAACTCCGCCTTATCGATCCTGTCGCTCATTTATCAAACAACTCCCGCAGTTCCAAATCTCGCATTCCCGCAATAAGGCAATCCCGCAATTCCCAAATCCCGCAATAAAGCAATAAAGCAATAAAGCAATTCTCAAATCGTATCCACAAACGTCCGCTGCACCTTGTTGAACAGGAACAGGCCCGAGACCAGCACCAGAACGGTGACGCCCCAGCTAAGCCCCAGCCCGGCGACATCGGGAGTCCCCTGCCCCGTAAAGGCATAGCGGTTGAACTCAACGATGGCTGTCATGGGGTTCAGCCAGAGAATGAGTTTCAGGATTGGCTTCTGTACCAGCGAGGCCGGGAACACAACGGGGGTTGCGTACATCCAGAGCTGGGTCAGAAACGGCAACGCAAAACGTAAGTCACGGTATTTGATCGTAAGAGCCGATACCCAGAGACCAAATCCAAACCCCATTAGCGCGCATTGCAGAACTAGCGACGGCAACATGAATAACCACAGGTTGGGTTGCATATCGGATCCACGAAGCAGAAACCAGAGGTAGAATCCCAGAAACAGCACCATGTTAAGGACAAGATGGGCAAAATTCACAAATACCCCGGACAAGGGGATGACGAGTCGGGGGAAGTACACTTTTGAAAGCACTCCCGTATTTGCAACCAAGGATCCTGCACTATGATTCAGGACTCCTTGAAAGTAGTTCCATAAAATGGTGCCACTCATATAGAAAATGAAATGCGGTACACCATCGGTGGGGATCTTCGCGACATTTCCAAAGATGATGGTAAAGACGATCGTGGTTAGAAGCGGCTGGATGACAAACCACAACGGCCCCAGAATTGTCTGCTTGTATATGGCTGTGAGATCTCGTTTGACCAGCAGGAGAAGCAGATCGCGGTATTCCCAGATTTCTGCCCAGTTGATCCGCCACCAGGGCTGATTGGCTTTAATGTGTGTCTGCATTCCTCCCCCTCCGGGTACCCTGTGGCTCCGTGAGAGCAATTATTTGGCCAGATACTTAAAAATGCGGCTGTTTAGAACACGATCAGCACTATCCCGCAGGGATTTTGCCCGCTTTACACGACTAAGAAGGAATGCTACTTCACCCTTCTCGCCGGGGGCCTGCTCCAGCTTGGTTAGAGAGTCTTTCAAATCCACACCGGCTTGATCCAGCTTACGCCTCAATACCGAAACCATGCCCTCACGAAAGACTTCACCCAGATTGTCGGCCGTTCGGTAGAAACTACGGCGATCCCCCTGATGCCAACTGCGCTTCAACAACCCCATGGATTCTAATTGACGAGCCGCAATACTGACCGATGCCTTACTTAGACCCAGATCCTCCTCGATCTGCTCCAATGGACAGTCCCCATCGGTCAAATACAGGGAAACCAGGAGTTGGCCGGCAATCCGGCTAAATCCCAGATCCTGCGCCGTGCGGCCACCCAGTTCCACCAGATTCATACGAACCTGCTGCGCTAAAACCTCAGTTTTTGTGGATTCCATCATTAAGAATTCCCCAACTCGACACACTCCGTGCCCGTCCTTTATGCAGGGGCTCTTGATCGAACAGCGCGCATTGTTAACAAGTTTTATGAATTTGTAAATAATAAAATATCGTCGGCATTTTCGACCTATGCTGCTCCTTCTGCCTCTATCTGCCCGACAACGCCGCAGCGACGTCGGGCACACAGGGTTGCAATCGATCAAACGCTGCGCGGGTACGATCCGCGGTTTCCTTCCAGGTGAAGTGCCGGGCTAACGCCTGAGCTTGAAGCACTTGCCTCTGGCGCAATTCCGTGGACTCCTGTAGGGCGGCCAATATTTGCTCGGCAAAGGCATCCGGCGTGTTTCCATGGGCCAAACGGACAGCCCCCCGCCCTAATTCATGATTGGTCGGTATATCGCTTGCCACAACAGGCACCCCGGCCAGTAATGCCTCAAGCACCGGCAAACCGAATCCTTCATAGAGGGATGGGAATACAAATACTGAACAGAGGCGATACAAGGCCACAAGCGCAGGGAACGACACGGCATTCAGACGAATAATTCTGCCTCTAACATCATCGGGTAATGCCGCGATCGCCTTTTGCACGTCCCCTTCCCCTCGCCGCGCTTTCCCCACCAACACCAAACGGTGGGGGTGCGTTCGCGCTGTTTCGCGGAACGCGGCCACCAGCGTATGCACGTTCTTGTGAGGATACGTATTCGCCACACACAGGATATATCCGTTGGCTACAGCTTGCTCAGGCAAACCACCAGGCAAGGCATTATTAGCAGGATCCGCAAAGACATCGGATGCGGCCAGATGCGTAACCCTTATGCGCTCGGGATCCACCCGCAAGAAATGCACGATCTCGGACTTCGAGAACTCAGATATGCTCAGGATCGATTTGATTCGCCATACCCCCAGGCGCAGCAGCAGGTCGGTCGTTAATCGCGCCAACCACGAAAGGTCTTCCGGGAACCGCCGGTATTGCATATCCAGAATGGAAACCACTTGGGGTACCGGAGAGAGAATAGGCGCGGTATAGCCAGGCGACCAGAGGACGTCCACACCGGCCTTCTTTACACGCCAAGGCAATTCCGCCTGCTCCCGGATGATGCGCACAAACCGGTTCATCGCCGCGAAATCCAAGCATGCGTATTGGATGCGACCCTGCTCGCCAAACATCTCCTTGAGAAAGCCATCATTTTCACGCTGGGTAAACAGGATATACTTGTCGTCGGGGAATTGATCGATCATCGCCCGCAGGGTTTCACAGAAATAGGTTTGGGAGCCGCCCACCTCGCCGGGAATCAGAAACAACGTATTAATGCCGATCCGCACGTTTCCTCCCAATGCTCAAGCGCGATGCCATCCTGCCGCTGCTGATCAACGCTACCCAGCATCTGCTCCAGATAATATTCCCCGTTACGATTCGGCGTGATAATGGAAACCTTCATCTTACGGTTGCGTTACCGTGGCAAAAGCGGCGTTGCCGCTGTTGTCGTTCGCAATCACCACGTTATTGCCAGCGGCATCGCGCCGATAGGTCGCCGCCGTTGTGCTTTGCGTCAGAATCGTGCCGGCGGCATTATTTTGAACCGTCCAGGTAACCGGTCCGGATGCGCCAGTCAGGGAAAACTGCACGATTGTCAAATTGTTGCTAATCGTCACTGAACCGGGTGATATCGACATTTGCACAAAAGGTTGCTTCACGGTAGCAAAACTTGTGTTTCCAGCACCGTCCGTGGCGATCACAACGTTATCGCCCGCTGCCGTGCGTTGATATGTCGCTTCTTGCGGTGTTTGCGTGAGAAGGGTACCTTTCGAATGATCCTTGACCGACCAGTAAACCGCTCCAGTCTTATCGGTGACCTTGAATTTAACCACGTCCCCGTCTTTTGCAAGAGTTGCGGTATCAGGCAAAAGCACAAACGCGGACACCTCCGGGCGATCATCGGCCTCGGCGATGGAATCATCATCGAAGTAGGAATCGACATTCTCGGTGTCGGGGCTATCCTCGCATCCGAAGAAAAGCCCGCTCACAGCCACCACACCCGCCATCGCCATCGCTGCCAGTCTATGCCGCATTGACTCACCCTCCGTTTAAACAACAACCCTTATCCCTGGAAAGTACAACAACCCTCATCACGATGCAAGAAGCCTGTTCAGGACTCCCCAGTAGATAACCTGGTTGAAAAGCAGGCTGTACAGGGACGCCACCACATCATCGATCACGATTCCCGTGCCTCCCTTGATCCGCTGGAGCTGATTGGCTGGCGCCGGTTTCGCAATATCGAAAAAACGACAACTCAAGAAGGCCGTCAACAGTACCCAGGGATTCCAAGGCAGCCCGATCATACACAAGGGGAACGTCATATACTCATCCGCCACGATTCTCCCATCATCCTTCGTTCCAAAGTGCCCTTCCGCCACGCTGCACACCGGGATGGCCGCCAGGCTGAGCCCTGCAGCCACCACTACCTGCCAGACCAGCCCTATCTCCCAGTGAGCCCAGAACAGCCATACGATGGGTAAAGCAAGTAGTGTTCCAAATGTGCCCGATGCCACCGGCATCAGCCCCAGCCCGAACCCTGTCGCCAGCCAAACCGACACCCGGCCAATCGTGTTTTTCGAGCCCACGCTACACTCCCCTTTTCATGCGTTTAAGTTTACCTGCATTGGCCACCTTCTGGACCGGCGACATGTGATCGACCAGCAGGATGCCGTTCAGGTGGTCAAGCTCATGCTGGATCGCCCGCGACAGCAGCCCCGTGGCGTCAACCGTCTGCGCATGGCCATCCGTATCCAGATAGGCCGCCTTGACCCGCTCCGCCCGGCGCACATTGACGTAGATATCAGGGAAACTGAGGCACCCCTCCTGCCCTACCTGTTCGCCCTCGGCCTCGACGATCTGGGGATTGATCAGCGCCAGCGGCATCTTGACCCCGCAGGCCTGTTCCGCCGGCACATCGATCACGCAGACCGCCTCGGTGCGCCCGATCTGCTCGGCCGCCAGCCCGACGCCGTTCTCGGCATACATGCTGGCAAGCATATCGCTGACCAGCGTCCGGACCGCCTCACCCACCACCCCTACGGGCACTGCCTTCTCCCGCAGCACGGGACTGCCATACTTCACAATCGCATTGACCGCCATGCCTCGCTCCTTAATGATTGATCCTTGAGTCACGAACCATACTCTTTCCCCCCTGCCAAGCGCAATCAGAAACGGTGATTAATGCAACCGGGGTTCGTGTTTTATCCGGGTTGCTCCATATTCTGGCGCAGCGGTTCCAAATCATATATGGTTCTTCCGGGTTAAGTGTGGGCAGCCCCCACCTGTTGTGGTATCTTGCCTTGCAGGAGGTAACCTACGATGCAAGACACCGAGTTGTA
>JFJP01002833.1_pt1 | contig 10328 bp, 7 predicted proteins | sample 431651 | NCBI WGS metagenome assembly JFJP01 (sample SAMN02602958, study PRJNA72255) | Microbial mat metagenome, whole genome shotgun sequencing project. | biome: fresh water; feature: sink hole; material: water; isolation source: purple microbial (photo- and chemosynthetic) mats found in... | reverse complement strand
TCGTGGGATTGGAGTTGATAGGAGCCATCCGGGTTTTTGATGACGATCTGAAACGGCACGCCGGCATCGCGGGGCCGCTGATCATCGCCTGCAACCACCCGGCCCTGTGGGATGCTCCGCTGGTGATCCGCCGCTTCGAGCGATTGAACTGCATCATGAAAGCGGAAGTGCTGGAAAACCCGTTTCTGCGCAATGGTGCGCTGTTTGCCGGGTTTCTCCCGAATTTGCCGCGGCTCAAGATGATCCGTCTGGCGATGGAGCGTCTGGCGGGTGGCGGCAGATTATTGCTTTTCCCCGAGGGCACGCGTACGCGCCAGGAAAACGGCGTAATCAATCCCTTTCGCCCCGGCTTGGCGCTGCTCGCCAAGCAATCAGGCGCACCCATCCTCCCAGTCTTCATTTCATCCAACAGCCGCTACCTGCAAAAAGGCTGGCCGATCTGGCGGATGCCGGGTCTGCCGATCTCCATCTCGCTTCGTGTCGGGGAACAAATCCTGATCCAACCGGACGAAAAGGTGAGGGATTTCTCGGAGCGCTTGGAAGAAATTTTCCGCAAGGAGCTGAGCTGAGCCGAATCGCCGCGCTGCGACGCGCAATAATTGCCAGAGAGTGAATTCGAAATTGTATCCCGCCGCAAAACACTTCATTTCCCTGGCACCGAATGAAAGCCTGCGTCCTGATCCCTTCCTACAATTCCGGGCCCTTGCTTCGTCGGACACTGGCCGGCGCGCTTGATGCGTGGGATGACGTGTTCGTCGTGATCGATGGCAGCACTGATGGCAGCGATGCGGATCTGGAGGACCTCGCAATTGGCAGAAACGCCCGACTGAGAGTCCACCGCATGCCAGAGAACAGCGGAAAAGGCTCTGCCATCCGGCGGGGCATAGCGCTTGCCGGAGCGGAAGGTTTTACGCACGCGCTCGCGATGGACGCCGACGGCCAGCACCCATCTGACCACATCGTCCGTTTCATGGAAGCGGGGAAAGCCCACCCCGAAGCGCTGGTGCTCGGCGAGCCGGTGTTCGACTCCTCCGCGCCATCCCTGCGGGTGAAGGGCCGGAAAATCTCGAACTGGTGGGCAAATCTAGAGACCTGCGGGTGGGGAATCCACGACTCGCTTTTCGGGATGCGGCTTTATCCCATCGCGCCGTTGGAAATGGTTTTTTCGGAAACGATGTTCGCCCGCAGGTTCGACTTCGATCCCGAGGTTGCGGTGAGACTTTGCTGGAAAGGATTGCCTGTGATCAATCTGCCCACGCCGGTGAAATACTTGAGCGCGGAAGAAGGCGGCATCAGCCAATTCCGCTACCTGCGCGACAACACTTTGCTCACGGCGATGCACCTCCGTTTGTTCGCCGGTTTCCTCCTCCGGCTGCCGGTCCTTCTATTGCGGCGGAAAAATCCTCTGAAAAACCACTCCCCGCTTTCCGATGTCTGAATCCACCCGAATCGCTGCTCGCATCTCATCCTTGTGCAGCGGCACTTGGCTGCGGAACTACGTTTCCTGCAAACTGCGGACCGACCCACTCTACGACGGGGTGTTTCGCGAACTCAAATCGAGCCCACTGCCCTTGCTCGATATCGGCTGCGGCATCGGGATTCTCGGGATGTATCTGCGCGAACGCGGATGGGCGAACGCCTTCACGGGATTCGACTATGACGCAAGCAAGATCAAGGGCGGCCGCGAACTCATCGCCAAGGGAGCCTATGCGGACATCAGCCTCAGTCAGGGCGACGCCCGGCGGGATCTGCCGGAGCATTGCGGAGATGTGGCGATTCTCGACATCCTCCAATTCTTCGAAACTCCGGAGAAAACCGCGCTATTAGAATCTGCTGCGGCTAGGGTGGCACCGGGTGGAACGCTGGTCATCCGCAGCGCTTTGTTTGAAAAGAGCCTTCGCTTTTATACGACTCTAGCAGGGGATATCATCGCCCGATGCACGTTTTGGATGAAGTCAGCACCCGTGCACTATCCTACCGCAGCGTTTTTCCGCGAAGCGCTCGAAGCCCAAGGTCTTGAAGTGGAGATCCTCCCTTTTTGGGGTGGGACTCCTTTCAACAACTACCTCATTCTGGCGAGACGTCAGGGATAGCAACCTCCCAGCCATTTTCCTTCGCCAGGGCCAGGATGTCGGTCACCACCTCCAAGGCGATGGGCGTGGCCTCATGGGCGAGGACGATGCTTCCCTCCCGGGCCGATTCGCGGATTCTCCGGCTCACCTCCGCGAGCGGATAGCCGCCGCCGTCAAAGCCCCTGCTGCTCCAGCCGATCAGACTCAAGCCCTCCTGCTTCAAAACCGGGTGGACGAAAAAATTGTAATGCCCCCCGGTGATTTCCTGGATGCCCCGCTGACATTTCACGATTTCTCGGTAGGTCGACACCGGTCCAAGACGCCAAAAAGACAAGCGCGGATGGCTCCAGCTATGGTTGCCGAGTTGATGACCACGACGGTGGATTTCCCGGATCAGTTCGGGGTGTTTCGCGGCCTTTTCGCCGATCACAAAAAAGGTCGCCTTCGCACCGTGGCGGTCGAGCAAGTCGAGAATCGCCGGGGTGTCGGTGGGATCAGGCCCGTCATCCAAGGTCAGCCAGATGCCCTTCCCGCATCGGGTTTGCACCGGGCCGAAAAGCCGTGAGGAAGGATTCAGGGTTCCGGTGAGAAGGAAACCGACGATCACCGCGTGCATGAGAATCCCGATCTGGAAATGCCCGGTCGCGGCAGCAACAACTCCACCACCCAGCATGAAGGTGATCAGCAGCATCCTAAATATCTGGGCCAAGATCATTCGGTGAATGCCTCCTCGAAAACGAGCCATTGCAGACCGTGTTCTTCAAGAAAGCCCATGAGGCTCTCGGCCCATGCGCGAGCATAGTCCATTTCACGGATCGGCGCGCCCGGTTTCCTCGGGGAGACGACCAAGGGCTCCCGGAAGATGATGTGGTAGTGGCGGTAGCCCGCACGGACCACATGCAGCGGAAAACTTGGGCATTTTGCCAGCGCTGCCAACACCATTGGCCCCCTTGGCAGGCGGATTTTCACGTTTCTGTTTTCCAAGGGCACCTCGATGGCCGCCACTTCCCCGATCACGCGGTCGCTCTGGATGGCGACGAGTTCCCCCTCCATCAACAACCGCGCCAACTCGATCCCCAGCAAGCTATCGGATGAGTTGTAATGGACCTTGAAATGCTTGAAGCGCCGAGCATCCCGCTCCAGTTCCTTGCGCCGGATTTCCTGTAGAATTGGAGACCGCTCCGGAGCCCGCACGGTGTGGAGATCGCGCCCGAACTTGGGCGAGAAAAAAGCCGCCGCTAGATCGTAATTCCCCGTGTGCGTGGTGGCAATGATCGCCGCGCCCGGTGTGGAGCGGAGTTTTTCGAAGATCTCCGGGTTGTCGATTTCCCACGTCACGACCTTCTGCCCCAGCCGGGTGCGCATGCCGTCGATGCACGTCCAGCCGAAGTTTACGAAAACGCGGTAGGCCCCCACATAGCCCTCCGCCCAAGATAAATCGGGCCAAATGACCTTGAGGTTCCGGCGGATCGCCCGTCTTTGGGCATGGGCCAAAACCAGAACGATGAACGCGCAAAAATAGAGCACCCCGGCCTCGATGAACCGGGGCATTCCCGCCCATCTCAGCGCGGCCGACATGGCGCGCGTCGGCAAATCCCCGAAAAGTCCGAAGCGCGACACATCCGCCTCTTGCTTTATCGCGGTTTCGGAGTTTCTATCTGCGGTCATCTGGCGGGCGTTGTTTGCAAAACGACTTTCCTACTCAGATCCTCACCACTGATCAACCATGCAAATCATGAATCACCGGGAACCCCGATCGATCGCCGATGGGGTCGATCGCTCCGCAGACTACGACGTCATCATCATGGGCGGTGCCTTTTCCGGGTCTTCCACGGCCCTGCTGCTCAAACGCCAGTTTCCAGAATTGCGCATCTTGCTCATCGAGCGCAGCGCGGAATTCACGCGCAAAGTCGGGGAAAGCACCTCGGAGGTCGCCGGATGTTTCCTCACGCGCGTGCTGCGTGTCGGCATGCACCTCAACACCAGGCATGTGATGAAACACGGACTCCGCATGTGGTTTCACAAGGACGGAGACAACGCCCCCGGGAAATCCACCGAACTCGGCCCCGCCTTCCAAGGCCGCCTGCCCACGTTCCAAGTCAACCGAATGACGCTCGATACCGAGTTGCTCCGGCAGGCAGAGGAGCTCGGCTGCGAATTGGCGCGCCCCGCCACCATCGGAAATCTCGACCTCGGTGGCATCGGGAAAAACACCGTCACTTACAAAACCGACGACGGCGAATCCCGCACGGTGACTGCGGGATGGTTCATCGACGCCTCGGGAAAATCCGCAAAAATCGCGAAAATGCGCAAAACCTGGCGGTCCCATTCCAACGAACACCCGACCGCATCGATGTGGACCCGTTTCAAAAACGTCAATCCTCTCGATTCCTACGACGGGGCGATGCAGATGGAGGGCGCGAGCCCCAAGGTCATCTCGCAACGCGGGTTCGCCACCAACCACCTCATGGGCTTCGGTTGGTGGTGCTGGATCATTCCGCTCGACAGCGGCGAGGTCAGCGCGGGACTCACATGGGACTCCCGCCTTTTCACCCCGCCGGAGGGGGGCAAGATTTGTGAACGGATTAAGGAACACTTGCTCAAGCAGCCCGTTGGCAAGGTCCTGTTCGAAAACGCGGAAGCCGTGGAAAACGACAACTGCTATTACAAGGATCTCGCCTATTGGTCCGAAGAGGTCGTCGGCGACGGCTGGACCATCGTCGGCGACGCCTGCGGTTTCATGGATCCGCTCTACAGCCAGGGTCTGGATTACTGCGCCCACACGGTTTACTCGACCTATACCCTGCTCCGCGGCTACTACAGCGGCGAGTGCGTCAAGGAGGGCATCATCAAGCGCAACAGCGAGTTCAAACGCAGCTATTTCGATTGGTTCAACGCGCTCTATAAGGACAAATATTGGTACATCGGTGATGCGGAGTTGATGCACGCCGCGTTTCTCATGGACATCGCGACCTACTTTGTCGGGCCGGTTCGCGGTGTTTACACCGACGAGGATGTCGAGTTCGCGGAAATGCCCTATTCCACTTCCATCGGACATGCTTTCGCGATCTTCATGGCATTCTACAACCGCCGGCTGGTGAAGCTGGCCAAAAAGAAAATCGCCGCCGGCATCTACGGGGACAAGAACCTCAATGAAAGCTTCATCATCACCACCAGTTTCAACCCGGATTTATCTAGCTTGAAGCATTTGCGGGCAGGGATCCGCATCTGGTTGCGATTGGAAGCAAAGCTCGCCTTTACCCCGTTGGCCAAGGAAGCGGATGAACCCTCAATGGCCTCGCCGTTGCCACAATCCGGGTATTACAAACAAGCGTAACGAGTTTGTTAGAAGAATCCCGAGTTCCGGGCGGAGCCGTGGCGGCGGGTTGCAAGCCTTGAACTTACAATCGATAAAAATTTCATGGTGATTATTCTATCTTAGAATAAGCCTGTCTTTATATGTTTTTGTATGTTGCCAAGATTGTATTTGGCCGTTTCGCCGGCGGGGGCGACACACTCAGGATCGCTTCAGATGGCGACGCACGGCCTCCAGTGCGGCTTGGCTGACGGCGAGTTTGAAGTCATGACGGTTGCGCGGATGGAAAACTTTGAATGCCGTGGGTGGCGCGCCTTTCGTGGCAACGCCGATCCATGCCGTGCCGACGGGTTTTTCCGGCGTCCCACCATCGGGGCCCGCGATGCCAGTGACGGCCACCGCAAGGTCCGCGCCGCTGGCTTGCATGGCTCCTGCAGCCATCTGGCAGGCGACGGTTTCGCTCACGGCGCCGTGGGTTTCGAGATCGGATGGTGAGACTCCGAGAAGTGAGGTTTTCGCAGCGTTTGCATAAGTCACAAAGCCATGGGTGAAAACCGCGCTCGCTCCGGGGACATCGGTGATGCGGTTGGAAATGAGCCCGCCAGTGCAACTTTCCGCCGTGGCGAGCGTCAGGTGTTTTTCCGTGAGCAGACGGACGACTGTTTCCTCTAACGATGCTCCATCATCGCTGATGAGAAAATCCCGGAAGCTCCTGAGTGCGATCGCACGGCCGGCCTCAAGCGCGGCGGGTGTGCCGATGAGACGCAAGTCCACTTCGCCGATGTGCGCGCAATAACCGAATTCCAAATCCGGAATTTCCGCGAGGGCGGCATCGATCCCTTGGTGGAAATCGCTCTCGCCGATGCCGGTGAACTTGAGTTCGAGTACGGACGGAGGAGTTTCCACACCAGCGAGCGCGCGGAGGCGGGGGAAGACCTCGGCGTGAGCCATCGGATAGAGTTCGCGCGGCGGGCCGGGCAGAAGGAAGACCGCGCACGGCGCACGACCATTCAGGCGTGGCGGAATATAAACTCCCGGAGCGGTGCCATTGGCATTCGGCAACACATCCGCACCCACGGGAATCAACGCTTGTTTCAAATTTGCAGGAGCCATCGGTCGGCCACGCAGCGCGAAAAAAGCTTCTAACGATCTGAGCGCCGCTTCATCCGTGATAAGTTCCAAGCCGAGCACCTCGGCGGTGATTTCACGTGTGAGATCGTCGCTGGTCGGACCGAGGCCGCCAGTCACAATCAGGACATCGGTGCGGGTGATCGACTCCGTGATCGCCTCGCGGATGGCCTCGCCATCGGGCACGGTCGTTTGGCGGGCGATGCGCAAGCCAAGCAGGAACAACTCGCGGCCGAACCAGGCGGCGTGGGTATTCACGGTGTTGCCGAGCAAGAGTTCGGTGCCGGTGTTGAGTATCTCGATTCGCATTTGCAAACACTCCCGCTGCCAGCCACCGGACACAAGAACGGATAGGTGAAATCACCACAAAAAAAGCGCCGCCCTGTTGGGACAGGGCGGCGCATGAAATATCGGAATTTTCGTGAGCTTACTCTTTCCCGGCGGGAGTGGCGTCCTTATTCACGGCTTTTTCAGCAGCTTTTTTCATGGCTCCTTCGATTTGCTTCCGGAATCCCGTGATGCCGGGAACGATCGGGCTATCCGGCGCGAAGGCGATGGCGGCATCCACGGCTTTGAGCGACTCTTCGAACTTGGCCTGTTGCGCGAAAATCACGGCGCGGGTCATCATGATCTGTTGGGTCTCCGCCGGTTCGAATCCGCCCTCCTTGATGGTGTCATCCACCAGCTTGAGGGCTCCATTCATGTCCTTCTTGCTGGCAAGTTCGTTGAGTCCGGTTTTAAAGTCAGCCAAGCGTTTCTGGGTTGCTGATTTTTTGCCGAATCCGCTCTCATCCTTAGGATCGGCGGCCTTGATTTGTTCGGCGATGTCGCCATAGAAATTCATCACCATTTCCTCTTCCAGGCTCATGGCTCCAAGTGCTGATAGAAGCGCTTTGGCTTTTTCCACACCCTTGGCTTTTTCTGCGGTGGCGAACGCTTCATCACGTTTGGCTTTTTTCTCACGAAGTTCGTTGAGGTGTTCGACATACTTCTCCGGTCCACCTTTCTGATAGCCGGTTTTGGCATACGGGCGGCCTTGGGCATCGCACAAGAGAATGGTGGGATAGCCCTTCACACCATACTTTGCCCTGAGTTCCTCATTCTGCTTCTGGGTTTCCTTGGAGAGCTTGGCTTTGTCCTTCGGGAAATCGACTTCGACGAGGACAAAAGTGTCCTTCACGCCGGTCTTGAATGCATCGTGCTTGAAGACCTCGTCAACGAGCTTGATGCACCAACCGCGCCAGTCGGAACCAGTGAAATCGACCAGCAGGTCTTTTTTGGATTCGGCAGCTTGTTTTTTCGCAGCGGCAAAATCCGAGGTCCAGCCTTCGCCGCCTGCGAAGGCTGTTCCTTGAAGCGCCATGAGCGCGGCACAAAGTGTTGATGTGAATTTAATAAGTTTCATCGCGGAGGGGAACCTAATACTCCCGTTCCCACGCGTCGAGACGAATCAGAAGCCTTTCATGACACATAACCGAGCCATGGGCCGAGCCATTTTTCGGCTTCTTCAAGGCTCATTCCCTTACGTTTGGCGTAGTCCTCAACCTGGTCTTTCTGTAACTCGGAGATGACGAAATAATGGCTATCCGGATGCGAAAAATACAACCCGCAAACCGCCGCGCCAGGGTGCATCGCACAGCTTTCAGTGAGAGTGACGCCGGTGGCCTCGGGCGCGCCTAGCAGATCGAAAAGAATCGGTTTTTCGGTGTGATCCGGCTGCGCGGGATAACCCGGCGCGGGACGGATGCCGCGGTAGTTTTCATGAATCAACTGCGCGGTGGTGAGCTCGGTCTCCGTTTCATAGCCCCATTCGATGCGGGCGCGGTGATGCAGCAACTCCGCAAAGGCCTCGGCGAAGCGGTCGGCGATGGCTTTGACCATGATCGAGCCATAAGGATCGTGCTCTTTTTCAAGCTCCGCCGCGAATTCATCCGCACCATGGATGCCGACCACGAACCCGCCGATGTAGTCCTGAGTTTTCCCCCCTGCCACCCAATCGGATAGAGCGACATTCGGTTTTCCGGAGTCTTTCTTGATCTGCTGGCGCAGGGTGTGGAAACGGGCGCGCTCGGTGCTGCGACTCTCATCGGTCCAGACGATGATGTCGTCACCCGCGGCGTTGGCCGGGGAAAAGCCATACATGCCACGCGCTTGGAAGCGGTCTTCGGCAATGATGCGATCGATCCACGCAAGTGCATCCTGATAGAGTTTTGAAGCCTCGGCAGCACCTTCGATGTTCTTGGTTTTGAGGATTTTCTTTTCACGATCCCACACGCCTCGGAGTTCCCAAGCGTGGAAAAACGGCGTCCAGTCGATGTATTCCGCAAGCTCGCGGAGGCTTTGATTTTCAAGCACACGAGTTCCAAGGAACGAGGGAATCGGCGGCGCATAGTTTTTCCAATCAAACGGCGGACCGGCGGCGCGCGCTTGTTCGAGGGTGAGCGTTTCCTTTTTCGGTCCGCCGATGAAGTTATCACGCAGCACTTGCTGCTTGGCGCGGTTTTCGGCGGCGAACGCTTCGCGTTGATCTTTGGAAATCAGCGAGGTGGTGACGGGCACCGAGCGCGAGGCGTCGAGCACGTGAACCACCGGACCGGAGTAATGCTCGGCGATCTTGATGGCGGTATGCGCGGCTGAAGTAGTCGCTCCGCCGACAAGCAACGGAACCTTGAATCCACGACGTTCCATTTCTTTGGCGACGTGCACCATTTCGTCGAGCGAGGGCGTGATCAAACCGGATAGACCGACAACATCCGCACCGATCTCGATGGCTTTGGCGAGGATCTTGTCGCAGGAAACCATTACACCCATATCGGTGACTTCGAAGCCATTGCAAGCGAGCACCACACCGACGATATTCTTGCCGATGTCATGCACATCACCCTTCACGATGGCGATCAGGAAACGCCCGGCGGAACGGCCGCGCTCGGCGAGGCGCAGTGCCTCATCATCAGTTAGGGAAGGATCGTTCTCCTTGATCGCCGCGATGTCTCCGGCGAGAAACTCGGCTTTTTCCGCTTCCATGAACGGTGTGAGCCAAGCGACGGCCTTCTTCATCACGCGGGCGGATTTCACCACTTGCGGCAGGAACATTTTTCCGGCGCCGAAGAGATCGCCGACGATGCCCATGCCATCCATCAGCGGGCCTTCGATCACCTTGAGCGGGCGACCGTATTTTGCGAGCGCGGCCTCGGTGTCCTCATCGATGAATTTGTCGATGCCTCGGAGCAACGCATGTTCGAGACGTTTTTCCACGGGATCCTCACGCCACGAGAGGTCTTCCTCGATTTTTTTGCCGCCATGGCCCTTGAAGTTTTCGGCGAGTTCCAGCAGTCGTTCGGTGGCGTCCGGGCGGCGGTTGAGCAGCACGTCCTCGACGCAATCCAGCAAGTCCTTCGGAATCTCATCATAAACCTCGAGCATGCCTGCATTGACGATGCCCATGTCCATGCCAGCGTTGCCCGCATGATAGAGAAACGCGGAGTGCATCGCCTCACGCACCTTGTTGTTGCCGCGGAAGGAGAATGAAATGTTGGAAACGCCGCCTGAGACTTTGGCTCCTGGCAGGTTCTCCTTGATCCAGCGCGTGGCGTTGATGAAATCCAGCGCGTAGTTGTTGTGCTCCTCAATGCCGGTAGCGACAGTTAGAATATTGGGATCGAAAATGATGTCATCCGGATTGAAGCCGACTTCATTGACGAGGATCCGGTAGGCGCGCTCGCAAATGCGGATTTTCTCCTCATAAGAAGCGGCTTGGCCGTTTTCATCGAAGGCCATGATGACCACCGCCGCGCCGTAGCGCATGATGTGGC
>JFJP01041000.1_pt1 | contig 10329 bp, 6 predicted proteins | sample 431651 | NCBI WGS metagenome assembly JFJP01 (sample SAMN02602958, study PRJNA72255) | Microbial mat metagenome, whole genome shotgun sequencing project. | biome: fresh water; feature: sink hole; material: water; isolation source: purple microbial (photo- and chemosynthetic) mats found in... | reverse complement strand
AATTGCTCAACAGTTTAGCGGAAAAACGTTGTATGTTTCCGGCGAGGAAAGCGCAGAGCAAATAAAAATGCGCGCTGACAGGCTAGGATCAACAAAAAGCAAGGTTTATTTTTTAGCTGAGGTACTTACTGAAGCGGTTATTAATCAATCAAAGCAAATTGTGCCGGATCTGCTCATAATTGATTCTATTCAAACCCTTCGAACGGAGCAAGTAGAATCATCGCCTGGAACGGTAACACAAATACGCGAAAGTGCCACCCAGTTACTGCATTATGCAAAAGAAACGAATTTACCCATTATTCTGGTTGGGCATATAACTAAAGACGGGTCGTTGGCTGGACCTAAAGTTTTGGAACACGTGGTAGATACGGTTCTTCAGTTTGAAGGCGATAATCATTTTATGTATCGCATCCTTCGTGCTAATAAAAATCGTTTTGGTTCCACCTCCGAAATAGGAATTTTTGAGATGTTGCAAAATGGGTTGCGCGAGGTGGAAAATCCCTCGGAATTCTTACTTTCACATCATCAGGAATCATACAGTGGCATTTCTACTTGTTCCACCATTGAAGGAGTGCGCCCATTTTTAATTGAAGTTCAGGCATTGGTCAGTTCAGCCGTTTATGGCACCCCGCAACGCACATCCACCGGATTTGATACCAAACGGTTAAACATGTTGCTGGCGGTTCTTGAGAAGAGGATAGGATTTAAACTTTCAACCAAAGATGTTTTTTTGAATATTGCCGGCGGATTAAAAGTGGCGGATACAGCTATTGATTTGGCCGTTATTTGTGCTATTCTGTCATCTGATGTGGATAGGCCAATACCCAAGGGGAACTGCTTTGCCGGTGAAGTTGGCTTGTCAGGAGAAATAAGGCTTACTGGGCGTTTAGATCAGCGGATTGCTGAGGCCGCCAAATTGGGTTATAAACGTATTTTTGTGCCCACACAAAAAAACAACACCTCAAAAACTTCAAGCATTGAAGTGGTTGAGGTGCAAAAAGTAGAACAAGTTTTTTCTAAATTATTTTCTTAGAAAAAAAATCCTTTTTTACATTATTTCTTCGGGCACTTCCGTTCCATCAGCATTTGTACCATCTTCAATATCAATACAATCAATATCTCCGGCATAGTCAGCGGGTTTTTCAAATAAATCCTCCCGGGTTACTCCTAAAGTACCATCATCATAAACTTTGTTCATAAAAATAGCCCAAATAGGCAAAGCCATATTAGCTCCTTGTCCCAAGCTGATACCATCGAAATGGGCCGCCCGGTCTTCAGCACCGGTCCAAACACCGGCAACTAAATTTGGTGTAATGCCCATGAACCAGCCATCGGATTGGTTTTGTGTAGTGCCAGTTTTTGCAGCTACTTCAGAATGTATATTATACCATTCGCCCCTCAGGCGCACGGCTGTTCCCCTATTAACCACACCTTTTAACATATCAATCATCAGATAGGCTGTTTTTTCACTTAACGCTTCATTTTTAGTGGGCATAAAAGTGGATAACAAATTTCCGTTTTTATCTTCAATACGTGTAACAAAAATGGGTTGAGTATAAACCCCTTTATTGGCAAATGTACTGTAGGCTCCAACCATTTCATAAAGTGTTAAATCAGCGGTTCCGAGAGCTATTGACAACACTTCAGGTATTTCACTCTTAACCCCCATATTTTTAGCAATGTCAATAACAGCCGCAGGTCCAAACTGTCCCATTAGCCAAGCTGTAATATTGTTCAGCGATTGCCTCAATCCAAAACGGAGAGAAACCATTTTTCTATCAAACTCTTCGCGCCCTCCCCCCTTTGGAGTCCATGGAATACCAGTTAAAGGATCGGTCAATGTAATTGGCACATTTGGAACCAACCGGCACGGGGAATATCCGTCGCGCATGGCTAAAGTATATAAAAAGGGTTTAAAGGTGGAACCAATCTGCCGTTTAGCTTGCACTACATGGTCGTACTGAAAATGGCGATAATCAATTCCTCCCACGTATGATTTTACATATCCGGTATGAGGATCCATGGCCATAAAACCTGATAGTAAGAAATGTTTGTAATATTTTATAGAATCCATTGGGGTCATAACGGTATCAATATCTCCATTCCAACTAAAAACAGTCATTTCGGTGCGTGTTTTAAAATTAAGAAGGATGGAATCCATAGGCATATTTTGACTTTTTAATACCCGATAGCGTTCCGACCTTTTCATGGCCGTGGTCAAAATATTCTTCACTTCCTCAGGGGTCAGGTCTTCAGAAAATGGAGCAGTTGCCTGTGTTGATTTTTCAATATCGAACGAAGCTTGTAAATTATATTTCAGATGGTCGCGAATGGCCTCTTCGGCATATTGCTGCATTTTTGAATTAACCGTGGTATAAATGCGAATTCCATCTTTATATAAATCGTATGAAGTGCCATCGGGTTTTTTATTTTTGTTACACCATCCATACAAAGGATTTGTTTCCCATTCAACGGAATCTTCTTTAAAACTTGCTGGATTATTGTAATTCTCAGAGTTTGGTTTTGTGGCGTTTAGCGCGGTACGTAAGTATTCTCTAAAATACGTGGCAGTTCCCATTTTGTGGTCAACCTTTTGAAATTTAAGTTCCAATGGGATCATTTTAAGAGAATCATAGGCGGCCTGTGTTATTTTATTATTTCTGAGCATTTGAAAAAGCACCACATTTCGTCGCTGCAACGCTTGCTCCGGGCGCCTAAGCGGATTAAACAATGAAGGATTTTTTGCCATTCCAACCAATAAGGCAGCCTCCTCTATTTTCAGATCGGCAGGAGTGCAGCTAAAATATACCAAAGAAGCTGATTTTATTCCAACCGCCAGATTTAAAAAGTCGAATTGATTGAAATACATGGCAATAATTTCATCCTTAGTATAACTTTTCTCCAATTTTATGGCTATTACCCATTCCCGTAATTTGCGGATTACTTTTTTAATTGGATTGCTGAATTCTTCGCGGGGGAAAAGCATCTTGGCTAATTGCTGGCTGATAGTGCTTCCACCTCCTGCACTCTGGTCACCAGATAAGACAGTCTTTACAAAAACACGTCCCAATCCTTTAAAATCAACACCGGAATGGCTCCTAAACCGCTCATCTTCAGTTGCAATAAGGGCATCAACCAAATAAGGGGATAGATCAGAATAATATGTTTTGGATCGGTTTTCTTTAAAATAGGTTCCTAAAAGCAGTCCATCTTCGCTGTATACTTCAGTGGCTAAATTACTTTTTGGATTTTCTAACTCTTCAAAGGAGGGCATAAATCCCAAATGTCCGTAGGAGATTTGATAAAAAAGGAAGAATACAAATATAATAGGTAGTAGAATGATTGACCAAATAAGGAATTGTTTTTTGAAATATACGGTGGCGGTTTTTTCCATAACTGTCGATTTACCAATTAGTGGCTCAAAAATACGAATCAAAGAGGGAAAAATGAGTTTATTAGCAAAATATTTAAAAAGGAGAGTAAAAAAAAATTGAAATCTATTGTTTATAAGGTTTGAACCTAGATATTTTAAATCTTATATGCTCCTGTTTTTTTCTTTGAAGTGAAATAATTTTGAACATCTATTTATAAATGATTTAATTTGCGGAAATTTTAAAGTATTAATTCTGGCAATATGGTTGAAAATTTAGTAATTGTTGAATCACCGGCAAAAGCCAAAACCATTGAAAAGTTTTTAGGCAAAGGATACATTGTAACATCGAGTTTTGGTCATATTCGAGATTTATCGAAAAAAGACTTTGGCATCGACATCACCAATAATTATACACCAAATTACCAAATATCGGCCGACAAGAAAAAAGTTGTAGCGGAATTAAAAAAACTAGCCAAAGAAGCTCAAATGGTTTGGTTGGCTTCTGACGAGGACCGTGAAGGAGAGGCCATTGCGTGGCATTTATATGAGGTTCTGCAGCTTGATGAAAAAAAGACAAAGCGGATTGTTTTTCATGAAATTACTAAAGAAGCCATTTTAAAAGCGATTGAGAACCCAAGAAATATTGACACCAATTTGGTAAATGCCCAACAAGCCCGTCGGGTTTTGGATCGGCTGGTTGGTTTTGAGTTATCACCGGTGCTTTGGAAAAAAGTGAAACCATCACTTTCTGCCGGAAGGGTTCAATCAGTGGCAGTAAGGATTTTAGTGGAACGGGAGCGTGAAATAATAGCATTCAATCCCAAATCGGCTTTTCGGGTTTTGGCTCAATTTAACAAAGCCGATGGCAAAAGCATTGATCTAAAAGCGGAATTGAATACCCGTTTTGAGGAATCGAAAGAGGCAGAATCTTTTTTAACCCATTGTAAACAAGCAGCCTACAAGGTAAGTGACATTTCAAAGAAGCCAACTAAACGAACTCCAGCTCCACCATTTACCACATCAACGCTTCAACAAGAGGCCAGCCGTAAGTTTGGGTTCTCGGTATCACAAACTATGACTTTGGCCCAACGGTTATACGAAGCGGGTAAAATTACTTATATGAGAACGGACTCCGTTAACTTATCGGATGCCGCTATCGGATCTATTTCGAATGAAATTACCTCCGAATTTGGCGAGAACTATCTTAAAGTTAGGCGATTTAAAACAAAAAGCAAGGGGGCACAAGAGGCTCATGAGGCCATCCGTCCAACTTACATAAATAAGTCAACCATTACCGGAAACGCTAATGAAAAAAAGCTGTATGAATTGATTTGGAAACGGACTATTGCTTCCCAAATGAGCGATGCAGAACTAGAAAAAACCACCATATTGATTGATGTTGAGGGAAGCAAACATCAGTTTGTGGCTCAAGGTGAAATGATAAAGTTCGATGGTTTTCTTAAAGTTTACATGGAATCAACCGATGATGACGAGGAAGATTCAGGCAAAACCTTGCTACCGGTTATTCAGGCAGGTCAAAACTTAGATTTTCAAACCATAACTGCAACCCAAAAATATACGCTCAATCCACCCCGATATACCGAAGCAAGCTTAGTACGCAAACTCGAAGAACTTGGAATTGGCCGTCCTTCAACTTACGCTCCCACCATTTCTACCATTCAAAACAGGGGGTATGTAGTAAAAGAAGACCGAATTGGTAAAGAAAGGGTGTTTCAACAAATTACATTAAAAGAGAATAAAATAACCAAGCAGGAAAAAACAGAGATTTTTGGAAATGAAAAAAGCAAACTGTTTCCAACAGACATAGGTATGGTTGTGAACGATTATTTGCTCGAACACTTTCCAAACATTATGGATCTTAATTTTACTGCCGAAGTTGAGAAACAATTCGACGATATTGCAGAGGGCGAAATGGTTTGGTTTAAAATGATTGATGAGTTTTATCGTCCATTCCATGAGCGGATTGATGGTGCTCTGGAAATTGTCGGTCGTAAAAGCGGAGAGCGTCAATTGGGTCCAGACCCAAAAACAGGCAAACCGTTGATAGTAAAAATTGGGCGGTATGGCCCAATGGCGCAAATTGGCGACAACGAAGATACTGAAAAGCCGCAATATGCTGCCTTACGCAGAGATCAACACATTGAAACAATTACCATTGAAGAAGCATTGGAATTATTTAAATTACCCCGTGATTTAGGCTTGTTTGAAGGCAAGAAAGTAGAAGCAGCTATTGGCCGTTTTGGGCCTTATGTTCGGCATAACAGTAAGTTTTATTCTCTTAAAAAAGGAATTGATGATCCCTATACCGTTGAACTGGATAGGGCGATTGAATTAATTGAAGAAAAACGCTTGAGTGACCAAAATAAAAGCATCGCAATTTTTCCGGGACCGGAAGGTGAAATTCAGCTTCTCAATGGCCGTTTTGGAGCATATATTGCATACAACAAGCAAAACTATCGCATACCCAAAGATAAAATAGCCAAAGATCTTACTCTGGAAGAATGTCTTGAAATTATAAAAAACACCAGCGTAAAACCTGCCCGAAAAAAAGGTAAATAAATATATATGGAGGATATTAAAGATTATTTCAATCCCATAAATAAAGAAAGTTTCAACCGGAGTATTTTCAAGGAAGGTTCTTATGGCTTTACCTTATTAAATAATGCGAATCCTCTTTTATCAAACAATGCAGGGATTGCTATAATTGGTATCACAGAAACAAGAAATTCATATCCACAAGAATATTCCTTATCCGTTGATGCGGTGCGGGAATACTTTTACAATCTTTCTGAAATTAATCGGATTAATGTTATTGATCTGGGAAATTTGAAACAAGGAAAAACAATTAAAGACACCTATGCCTCCCTCACACATGTTTCTAATGTCTTAATTTCAAATGGGATAATACCTCTTTTTATTGGTGGCTCGCAGGATACCACACTTCCAATTTTATCAGGCATTACTCAGCAAACCATGGAGCCCGCATTGGCTCTTATTGATTCGTATCTTGACGTTGACACAGAAGATTTTCACTCAAAAAGTTATTTACACACGTTATTAAATCAATTCGGAAGTAAACTACTCGTTTCAATAATTGGTTATCAAACCTATTTTGCCGTTCCTATTCAATTAAGGTTTTTAACCGATAATCATATTGAAGCGGTCCGTTTGGGCAATGTTCGTAATAGTATTACCCAAACAGAACCCATACTGCGTGATGCCGATTTAGTATCTTTTGATCTGTCTTCCATCCGACAGCCCGATTGTCCGGCATCCTGTTCCCCGGGGCCGAATGGTTTTTACAGCGACGAGGCCTGTCAATTGGCTAATCTATCCGGGTTAAGCGATAAGATGAAGGCATTTGCTATTTGTGAATACCAATCGGAAAAAGACACTAATGGCCAGTCGGCGCATTTGGTGGCTCAGCTTATGTGGCATTTTATCTTTGGAATATCTCAACGAAAAGGTGATTTTCCAGCAAAAGATCTTTCAACCTATAAAAAAATATATGTGCGATTTGATAAAACGGACTCTGATTTGGTTTTTTATCAAAACGAATTAAACAATCGTTTTTGGGTCGAAATACCTATAGATAGCAGCGGTAATAAGCGAATCATTTCCTGTTCAGAGCACGACTACCTTGATATCTGTAACAATGAAATACCTGATCGCATTTGGAAAAATATCTCCAGGTATCTTAAATAAATGAAAAATATTTATAATACCTTTACCATTAAAGCGTTTAATAATTGCAAATTATTTATTAATCTTGTTCTACGATAGTTTTTTTGTTTATTTTTACCAGCAAAACCGCGAAAAATTAAGTATTGATTTAACCAAATGCTAAATAAACTTACATTAGTTGTACTATTTTTTGTTTTATCGATAGACCTATTCGGGCAAATAACCAATTACTCAAGCCTGAGCATGTTTAACCAAATGTATTATAACCCCGGTTATGCCGGCGATGGTAATGACATAGAAGCAAAGATACTAGTGCGCAACCAATGGATGGGTTTCCCTGGACAACCCAATACACAAACATTTAATATAGATGCTCCGTTCAAACTTTTTAACCAGCAACACGGAGCCGGATTATCAATAATTAATGATAAAATTGGAAATTATAGTAACGTTGGGTTAAATATTTCGTATGCATACCGACGTTCTTTGGCTCAAGGCAATTTGGGATTAGGGATAGGCCTTAATTTGACAAGCAGTGGTTTAGATGGAACTTGGGTTAAAAGAGAAGAAACTGATCCATCAATTCCTGAGTTGGGTGGCAAGAAACCTTTTATTTTTGATTTGAATTTAGGAATATTTTACCGGGCTGATAATCTTTATTTAAGCATTTCATCCATGAATTTAAATCAAACCAGTATTAAATATATTGATGAGACAACAGGTAATACCACTTCAGATAATTCATTTTTTGGAAGGAGCCTGTATTTAAGCACCGGATACGATTATCAATTAACAAATCCTTTATTTTCAATACAACCGGGAGCATTTATTGCATCTGATTTTGCTTCCACCCAATTAAGTATTTCCGGTTTAGTAACTTATAATAAAAGATTTTTTGGCGGATTATCATATAAAGTAACGGATGCATTTGTTTTTATTGCAGGGGTTGATTTGCCCAGTGGGATACAGGTAGCCGTTTCGTATGACATTACTACATCCAGAATAATAAAAAGCAGTTCTGGTTCGTTTGAATTTATGGTTGGTTACAAATTTAATCTTGATATGGATAAAGACTATCGAAAGTTTAAAAGTGTTCGATTTCTTTAATTTGGTTTTTTAATTTATTTTGTTCATTTTTATATTTCTAAAATATTTACCGATAGACTATGAAAAAACTAGCATTTTTCAGTGCCACATTAATAATTCTTGCAGGTTGTGGTACAAGTAATGAAGGTGGTGAATTAACCGGCGTTCAAGATAGAGCGCCATGGTACAGTGCACCTCCCTCAGGTATGGTTTTTGTTCCAAGCGGCAGCTACCGTATTGGTCCAAATGATCAGGATGTACCTTGGGCATCTACCGCGCAATCAAAAACTGTTTCCATTGCAGCATTTTATATGGATCAAACCGAAATTACTAATAATGAATATCGTCAGTTCGTATATTGGGTTCGAGATTCACTTGCCTATCGGATGCTTGGTGAGCAAATTGACCAATATTTGATTTCTGAAGATGAATTTGGTGAAGCAATTGACCCTCCATATATCAATTGGGAAATGGAAATACTCTGGGATGGACAGGAAGAAAATGAGATTTTACAAGATTTATTCTATCCAGAGCATGAACGTTTTTACCGCCAAAAAACAATTGATCCACGAAAGTTGAATTATGAATATTTTTGGATTGATTACAAACAAGCCGCTCAAAAATTCACATTTGAAAATGAAAACCGCAGGCATTACAACTATAAAACGGGACAATACGATGGCGAAATCGTAGGTCTGGATGGTAAAAAGACACCTATTAAAGACAGAAGTTCATTTATAATGCGTGATATGGTAAATGTATATCCAGATACGCTGTGTTGGATTAGCGATTTTTCCTATTCTTATAATGAACCAATGGCAAATATGTATTTCTGGCATGCTGCATTCGATAATTATCCAGTGGTAGGAGTAAGTTGGAAGCAAGCAACTGCTTTTTCAATTTGGAGAACTTCATTTCATAATTCTTATTTAGCATCTAACGGAGAATTCTTTGTTCAGGATTACCGGTTACCAATGGAAGGTGAATGGGAATATGGTGCCCGTGGAGGTTTAGAACTTGCGGTATTTCCTTGGGGAGGCCCATATACCAGAAATGATATGGGATGTTTTTTAGCCAACTTTAAACCAATGAGAGGTAATTATGTATTGGATGGTGGATTACACACTTTAGAAGTTGCTGTATATGAATCGAATGAATATGGGTTGTATGATATGGCAGGTAATGTAAGTGAATGGACCAACAACGCCTTTGATGAAAGCGCCTATAGCTTTACCCATGATTTAAATCCCGATTATTCATACAACGCGTTACCCGATGATCCTCCTTCATTAAAAAGGAAAGTGGTTCGCGGGGGGTCCTGGAAAGATATTGGATACTACATGCAAAATGCAACCCGTACTTATGAATATCAAGATACTGCTAAAGCATATATTGGATTCCGCTGCGTAAGATCATATTTAGGTTCTGATGAAGGCGGTGCTAAATCGAATGTGTATTAATAAGAAGCCTGAACAAATAAAAAGTTAAGCCATGAATATTAGTGAATTAGTTGAGAGTAAAGGGTATAAAAACTTTATGAAGTACGTCTACGGATGGGGTGCTTCCGTAGTGTTGATAGGTGCTCTTTTTAAAATTCTTCACCTTCCCGGGTCATCCATTATGCTTGGCGTTGGTTTAATTGTTGAAGCACTTATTTTCTTCTTTTCAGGTTTTGAACCCTTGCATGAAGAATTGGACTGGACCTTAGTTTATCCTGAATTGGCAGGGTTGAATGATGAGTTTGATGATGAGGATACTCAGGTTCGACGATTTGATAGGGCCAATGAAATTCCACAAGGCGGTGGTGGAGGTAGTGTCATAATAGGTGGAGCAATGGTTGGTGGGGCAATAGCCGGTGATGCTATGGCAAAAGGTGTTCCTGCCGCATCAGGTTCTGGACAAGTTATTAGCTATGTTGGAGGCAGTCCTTCAGCCCTTTCAAAATTTGATGAAATGCTAATGAAGGCTGATATAGGTCCTGAAATTTTTGACAAATTAGGTCAGGGCCTCAATAATTTAAGTAATACTGCCGCCAAGTTAGCTGACATATCAGAGGCGGGAGTGGCTACCAAAGATTTTGTTAGCAAAATGCAAAGCGCCACATCTTCCGTTGGAAAATTGGATGAAGTATATCAGAAATCGTCGGAAGCTCTCAAAGAATCTGT
>JFJP01012430.1_pt1 | contig 10329 bp, 8 predicted proteins | sample 431651 | NCBI WGS metagenome assembly JFJP01 (sample SAMN02602958, study PRJNA72255) | Microbial mat metagenome, whole genome shotgun sequencing project. | biome: fresh water; feature: sink hole; material: water; isolation source: purple microbial (photo- and chemosynthetic) mats found in... | reverse complement strand
ATATTGTTTTATCGGCGCGGGCGCGGTGGTGACGAAAGACGTTCCCGATTACGCGCTGGCGTATGGCTCGCCTGCCCGCATTCGCGGCTGGATGTGCCAGTGCGGCGAGCAGTTGGATTTTGGCGGCAAGACAGCGGTGTGCGCCGCCTGCGGCGATTCCTACGACAAAGACGGCGACAAAGTAACGCCGCATTCAGGAGCAGCATGATTTCACTTGTTGATTTAACCGCCCAATATCATTCCATCAAAAAGGAAATTGACGACGCCGTGCTTGCCACGCTGGAGTCGGGGCATTTCATCCTCGGACCGCAGGTGACAAAGTTTGAGGAAAGCATCGCCGCCTATCTTGGGGTAAAACATGCCGTCGGGCTGGCTTCGGGAACCGACGCGCTGGTGATTGCCTTGCGCGCGCTCAACATCGGCGCGGGCGACGAAGTCATTATCCCCGCCTACACCTTTTTTGCCACAGCGGGAACGGTGATGTCGGTCGGCGCGAAACCCGTTTTTGTGGATGTCAATCCGCGCAGTTATGAAATCAATGTGACCGAAATCGAATCCGCGATAACCGAGAAGACCCGCGCCATCATCCCCGTCCATTTGTACGGTCATCCCGCCGAGATGAATCCCATTCTGGAGATTGCCCGCAAGCGCAACCTAAAGGTTATCGAAGACAACGCGCAAGGCTTCGGCGCGGAATACCTGGGGCGCAAAACGGGCTCGCTGGGCGACATCGGCTGCCTGAGTTTTTTCCCCACCAAGAACCTCGGCGCGTTTGGCGATGCGGGCATGGTCGTGACGGACGACCCCGCCCTGGCGGAACGCATGAAGATGCTCCGCGCCCACGGCTGGAAGAAAAAATATTACTCCGAAGAAGTCGGCTACAACAGCCGCCTCGACGCGCTGCAAGCCGCCATTTTGCAAGCCAAATTCCCCTACGCTGATTCATGGAACGACGCCCGCCGCGCGCTGGCTCAGCGCTACACCGAACATCTCGCCCCGCTGGGCATGGTCACGCCGATTGAAGAGGAATGGGGCAGGCACGTCTATCACCTCTACATCATCCGCTCCGAAAAGCGCGACGAATTGCAGGCGTTCTTGAAACAGAAAGGCATTGCCTCTGACGTGTATTATCCGCTCCCGCCGCACCTCTCCGTGCCGTGCAGGGCGTTTGGTTACAAGGAAGGCGACTTCCCCCACGCCGAAAAAGCAGCCAAAGAAACCCTCGCCCTGCCGCTCTACCCGGAATTAACCGAGTCCATGCAAGATGAGGTGATTGCGGCGGTGAAGGCGTTTGTGATTGGGTTCCAAAAACAATAATGGACGAATTGCCAGTTACACCCGAGCAGGAAAAAGTAACATCGGTAAATAACAGCAAAAAGACCAGTTTTTCGACAGACATTCTCAAACTGGTATCCGGTACTACGGTTGCACAAGCATTAAGTGTACTGGCGTCGCCATTTATAGCGCGCCTTTTTTCACCAGAAGCTTTTGGAGTATTTGCGTTATTCTCCGCACTAGTCGGGGTCGTAGCTGCAGTTTTTACACTGGAATACGAACTTGCGATTATGCTGCCGAAAGACGATGCGGATGCGGCAAATCTTTTTGCAGGCAGTCTGGGAATTTCAACCCTGGTTAGTTTCCTGCTTGTGCCGATTGTCTTGTTTGGAGGCTCAACAATTGCTGGCTGGCTAAATGCGCCTGAGCTGGCTCAGTATTTGTGGCTTGCGCCAATTCTATTATTTTTTGGAGGCATTGGCGCCGGACATCCGGTATTGAATGCCTGGGCAAGCCGCACTCGCCATTTTTCACGAATTTCAGTGACACAAGTGATAAGCACAACAGTTTCTACACTGGGAAAACTTACCCTCGGATTTTTGGGATTCAACTCCGGCGGCGGTTTAATCATAGGCAGTTTACTCGGTTCAATCGCTTCTCCCATGTTGCTGGGCTGGCAAATTTGGAAGGATAACCAACGCCTATTTATGGAAAGCGTACGTTTGCCTGTGATTTGGCAAAGCCTGAAACGCTATCGTAAGTTCGCATTCTACAATGCGCCCGCCACTTTACTCAATACCCTATCGGGACAGGTTCCTTCATTTTTGCTCTCATTCTTTTTTTCCCCTGCCATCGTTGGCTATTACGCTTTTGGAAATCAGTTATTGCGCCTGCCAATGAGTTTAATTGGCGGCTCAATTTCAGGAGCCTTTTATTCTCATGCTGCAACCGCTCACAACGAAGGGAAACTGGCTGAGTTTGTGGAAGGCACCTTCCGACGCCTTGTGGAATATAGTTTTCTACCTTTGTTAACGCTTACTTTTATTGGCAAAGAATTATGCGTTGTTGTTTTTGGCGCTGAATGGGCGGAAGCCGGGGTATACATTCAAATACTCAGTGTCTGGACATTTTTTTGGTTTATTTCAGGTCCCATGGCGCGCTTGTTCAACGTGTTGGAGCGGAATGAAGTTTCATTCTGGATGAACATCATTACACTTATCCTGCGAGTGATTGCCATCTGGCTGGGTGGAATTCTAGGAAATCCGAGACTCTCGCTGCTATTTTTTTCCATTGTCGGCGTTCTATCAGCCGGTTATGTCAGTATAATGATTATGCAAAGCGCCGGGGTATCGGGTCGTAAAACTGGAGCAATACTCTTAAAAAACAGCCTGTTCCTCCTGCCGGTCGGAGCAATACTCACAACCCTGAAGCTCATCCACACTCCCGATTGGTTACAATTGGTTGTCGCGGTGATACTTGTGGGCGCTTATTATTACTATCGTTTTGTGGACGAGATCAAACTACGATTGATGAATATTAGTTACTTTAAAAATATATTAGGAAACAAATAAGCCACAGGAGTTAATTAATATGCCTACGCAAAGTTTTTCAACGGGAAATTCAAAAACAACCGTCACATTCAATGATACATGGCGGGTCGCTGATCTTGGAAGCGGGCATAATCCCCATCCACGCGCAAATATTTTGGTGGACAGGTTTTTGTTTGACAATACGGAACGTTCCGGGGCGCCTGTGATTTTACCCTCCTCAAAAACATTCATCGTTGGCGATGGCTGCGCAATGCCTTTCAAGGATAAGACTTTTGACTTTATTATTTGTTCTCACGTGATCGAGCATATAGAGGATGTAGACGACTTCTGCGCAGAGTTAAATCGTGTTTCCAGAGGCGGCTATTTGGAATGTCCCAGTAAATTTGCAGAAGTTTTACGTCATGCCCCCAATCACCGCTGGTTTGTTTCAAACAAAAACGGAAAACTTATTATCTCGCCCACCCCGGCAGGGTATCCAATGGGCTGGTTTGGGAAATTATTTTTTAGCCTGTATTTCTATGGTACCCGTCAGGTTATCGACAGGGATGTGTTCTCGTTTGCACACGGCGTACCGCAGCCATTTCACTTTATCCTTTCGAAACTACGAAAGGTTTTGGCTAAATTGTGGGTTCTGTTTAAGCCAATCACCTATACTAGGTTCCTGTGGAAGGACTCCTTTATCTGGCAGGTTGTGGAGTAGAATAATTAGACCTTATTCGTGGCAGCAAATACCGTTATTTTTATCCACAGATTGCCCCGTTTGTGCAGATTTTTCTACTAAAAAATTCAAACTATAAATCCGTGGATTATTTCAGATAATATCTATTGACATTGCGCTTTATATTTTTCTCTCTACCCACAAATGTCATTGCGAGGCGGTTTGTGCGAAAGCGATCTCCTGTTTTATAAGAAATTCAACTCAAAAGGGGATTGCTGAGCCACCAAAGAGCAAGTTCGGCGGCTCGCAATGACATAAATTTGCACAACGCAAGGTAGAGAAATATTCTTTATAAAATTTGATGTAATACAATAAATTTGATTTTGAAAGATTGCGCTTACTTAAAGAACTCGGCGATAAGCGATCGCCATGAAATTACTGTATTTACAAGGATTGAAATGAAAAAGCACAACTTGAGAATGTCCCTGCTAAAACTTGCAGAGGCTGATAAAAAATTACTTATCCCTGTGCTTGTTAGCGCATTGAGAAGTATTTCGAGCTATAGGGCATGGAAAATTATATGAAAAATAAAGTTGCCATTTGTCAGACGGCAATCATGCCGGGTGGGCGTTTACGGGTTTTATTGGGCATCGTTGAGGCTCTGAACGCGCAGGGAATTGAGCCTGATATTTTTACTTTTAAATTGACCTTTCCGCCAGATGAGATCGAAAAAATATACGGAAAATCCCCGCGGTTCAAGTTTCGTGTGCTGCCATATATCAGGCTGCAACCGGAATTTCAGATTATTTTCTTCAACCTGATGCTCAAATATTTTGCCTCTGATTATGATCTAATTATAAATACGAGCAACAGCCTGATATACCTGCCCGAAGAAAAAAAGGTGATCAGTTATGTATTCTATCCGCGTGAAAGCAGGGTCAATGCGGATGCATACAGCATCCATAACCCGGAAAATATCATCCCACGCTTTTCGATCGAATATTTTGTCCGCTTATTATTACGCCGTATCTATCGCGGCAGTAGAATTCAGCCATCCCATGATATTGTTTGTATGACCGAATTTACCCGGTTTGCGCTGGAAAAAGTGTATCCAATCCCCCCGTCGACACTACCTGTTATCTATCCTCCGGTGGAAGTGGGCGTTTTCGAACCTGAACACAGGTCGAGACGAAGCAAACAAATTGTAACCATAGGACGGTTCACGCCGGATAAGAGGCAATTCGAACAAATTCAGCTTGCCGCACAACTGCCAGAGTTCGATTTTCATATAATCGGTTTTGTCGCAAGCAAAAAATATTACAAGAAATGCGAACTGCTGATAAAAGACTTGAATCTAAAGAATGTCTACCTTCATCCGAATATCGCATTTAACCAAATGGCGCAGATCATGCATCAATCTCGATATTTCCTGCACACGCTGATTGACGAACCATTTGGCATCACTGCTGTTCAGGCAATCGCCGCAGGGTGTATGCCGATCGTGCATAATTCTGGTGGACAACGCGAGGTGGTTCCTTATACAACCCTTCGCTACGGCAACATGGATGAAATTCCAGGGTTGATAGGGGCTTTGGAACGTCAAGGGGACAACTCCTTTGATGCACTTTTGGACGAGCTATTGCTACACGTAAAAAGTCATTTTACTGAAGGTATATTTCATGACAGAATCACCCAGGTGTTAAATGTCAAAAATATTCTTCTAGGTAGTTTGACAATGTCATATTGAGACTAAAACCAAAGTTCTAAACCACAAAGAAGACAAAGGTACACGAAGGAAAACCTTGTTTTTAGCATTTTGCCCTCCTTTGTGAACTTTGTGGTGAAAGGTTTTGAAATGTGACATTGTCAAAGTAGCAATAAACATTAAATTGGGTAAATAATTTTAGTACAAATCGGTCGAAAAGCAGGGAGTTTCTGAGAAATCAGTTCTCTAAAGTTCCCCTCTAAGCCAGAGAAAAAACTGCAAAAAATCTTTACTTAATGAGACATTGATTGGCAAAGAAAAACTTTAGGGTCTTTTCTGCGAGGCAATAAAGGATAAAAAGGTTACTAGCTTTAAGTAGAGAGGTAAAGGTTGTTATGTTTGAAGGAATACTTACCAAAGTTGTCAGACTCATACGCAATAAAACTAAAGCGCCTTTCATATCCACATATGATTTTATAGCTAATTATTATTACAAGCACTCGAAATCATACGCCACTTTGTCGAAATTGAATAAGTATTTCAACAAAGCCAATAAGCCACCAGATATACTTTATCTTGGAGATTCGGTACTTAAAAATGTATCTTATGATGATACAGACAAGAGAACCATTGAAGAAATGCTAAAAGATGATTTGCCAAACTTTGTTAGCCTAGCCAGCATTTCTCACTCTGCTTATCATCCTGGCGTATATTATTCTTTATTAAAAGCGATTCAGGTAATGAAAAGGAAGCCCAAAATCATATTGCTTCCAGTTAATGTAAGATCGTTTTCTCCTCAATGGGATTTACACCCAAATTATCAGTTTGAGACCGAAATAAACGCATTAGAAAAATACCACCAATGCCGTAATATAAATGCGATTAAATTGGATCGCAAAACAGCTTCTTCCGCTTTATTTGAAGCATATGACGCATCACCTGTTCACTACCCAAATACTTCCTTGAATCGGATTGGGCAATTCAGGTTGCTCGTTAATGCTCGTGCTGAAACAGAAGAGCAGAAAAAGTTTAGGCTTGCCCATATTTTTATTTTCCACTATATGCACACGCTTTTGCCTACACATAGAAAGCTGACTTTGCTTTACAAAACCCTGGAGATTCTTCAAGAAATTGACGTGTCTGCATTGATTTACACAACGCCTATTAATTATCAAGCAGGGAATAAGTACGCGGGCGAATCTTTTTCTGAAAAAATCAAATCAAATATCGACGTTGTATTAACTGTGATTGAAAAACGCTTGGACTCAAACAAGTTTATATTTTGGGATGCAAGCATGCTCTTACAGTCGGATTCTTTTGTTCATAGTGACATCGCAAACGAGCATCTTAATCAAGCAGGACGAAGTTTTTTATCTTCAAACTTAAAGACAAAAACAATGGATTTGTATTATGCTTTACCTAAGCCCCCCCTAGTGGACAATCAAAAGATTGACGGATAAGGGATGCGAAACAACATCGTGTTGTCAAGGAGAGACAATGATTAAGAAATTAAAGAAATCCGTTGCGAGGCTGCTTCCGAGCTGGCTCACGGATATCTTATCCGCCTACCAATTAAAGCGGAATTCATATTACCGTAGAATTGAAAGTTTACCAATCAGCCGCTCCGGGCTTTCAGATGATGGCGTTCCTTTTGTCACTCTGGAAAACGGGAGAATCTTTTATGGGTATCTCCCATCTTCCGTCCAAGAAGCCTATTACAAATATTTTCTCGACAAAAAAATCAGGAAGAAATTAAATGCAGGATGTATTAATGTTGCGTTCGATATTGTCGTCCGGTACATTGGGCCCGAGTCGCCAACCGACTTTGTAAACCACGGGAAATTTTACGACTTCGCAAAAGGCGCTACGGCTGTTGAGGTTGGCGCTTATATAGGCTACTATGTAATGCGCGCGGCAGAATTGGTCGGCGAGAGCGGTAGAGTTGTGGCAATTGAAGCCGTGGAAGAGAACTTTCAATTGCTAAGAAAAAACATGGAAGCCAATGGATTTCAAAACGTAATCATTGTCCCCAAAGCCGCCTGGAAGTCGCCTGGCTCGTTGAAGTTTTATCGAAATGCCCGCCAACAAGCGAGCGCCATATCCACAGTGGTAACAGTTCAGGAAGAGTTTGATGTCCCTTGTGACACGATTGATAACATCCTGAAAAGCGCTGAAGTAGAGAAGGCTGATTTTGTTCGTATTCAGGTCAATGGAGTCGAGCGGGAAGCGCTGCTTGGAATGTCTGAAACGCTAAAGCAAAGTCCAACATTGTTGATTGCCGCCATTTATGAAAGGGACGGTACAGCATCCTGGACGGAAATTAAAACAACCCTGGAAAGTCATGGATATACAACCCAAATAGGGAGAGGGAATATCCTGGCAGTAAAGACAAAATGAAATCAAATTTCAAATTCATATACGATTGGTCGCCCCGGCAGCTTGTTCACGGGCTGCGCAGAAGATTGTTCCGTCAGGAAAAACAAATGGGATTTGACGACAATCATCCCTGTGTATTCGTGCTTTCAACTGGAAGAACAGGAACAGAGACTTTGGCGGCATTGTCTTCGCTTGCCCAAAACGTGCTTGCGTATCATGAACCCGACCCAAGATTGTATGGCTTATCAAAGCTCGCATACGAAAACGCCGCAGACACAAGCGCTAAAAAAGCTTTTCATGAGGCGCTGAGACTTGGCAGAAATCATTTGTGGCAATATTCAATGGATTGCGGGAAAGGCTATGTCGAAACAAGCCCGCAGGTTACTTTTTTAGCCCCCTTTATTCTTGATCTGATTCCAAATGCCCGCTTCATTCATCTGGTGCGCGACCCGCGCGATGTGGTTCGCTCTGGAATGCGGCGCAAATGGTTCGACGGCAACGCCGCCGATAAAACGCGCATTGTCCCCCTGGCGGATAGCGGCGCGTTCGACGAATGGGAACGCTTTTCGCCCTTTCAAAAGAACCTATGGCTATGGGCTGAAACCAACCGCTGGATACAAAAATTTCTCTTGACCCTCCCGCCCAAAAGCGCCCTCGTTCTTCGCTCTGAAGATATGTTTTCCCCCGGGACGGATGTGTTCGAGAAACTGTTCGGGTTTATCGGCTCGCCGTTGCCGCCCGCCAAAAAGGTTGAACGCCTGCTGGGCAGGAAGTTAAACGCCCAAAAAACAGGCGAATTTCCAGGCTCTTCCCTGTGGACTGAATCGATGAAGAACGATCTGGCGTTGATTGCCGGCGATACAGCGCAGGCTTTGGGTTACTCCCTGTCGCAAGATTCTTAAGCGGTTGTTTTGCATGGCATTATCTCCGCTTACACCAAAAGCGCTTTTATACGCCTGGCGTCAACTGGCGCTGCGGGCTGGCGTTTCCTTTTCTGCGGATGCTGCGACCGGCTTTGAAGAGTTGGGCGTTCCGGTATTTTACGGCGCGCCTGGCGACGCGTGTTTTTCGACTCCTGGCGTGATAATCAGCCGTTGCCGAGATGAGGATTGGGCTGCGTTGCTGTCCGCTCCCCAAAACAGTCTTCGGTGGCTGCCCGCAACTGTCGCCGTTCCGCAGGGCGTTCGATTGCCATTCGACAATCCGGTTCCGATTCTTTTTTTGGGAAATGGCGAATCTGCAAAGCCTTTCGCAGAACAAACGACGGATGGTTCGATTATTTTTCACGCCGATATTTTGGCAGCCAGCCTGTTCATGCTCTCCCGTTGGGAAGAAAACGCAGACCCCGCCGCGCTGGACAAGCACGGGCGGTTCCCGTCATCTGCAAGCGTTGCCTTTCGTCAGGGCTTTTTGGAAATCCCCATCATTGATCAATATGGGCTGATTCTGCGGGCATGGCTTCAGGCGCTTCTTCCTGCCTGGCAGCCGCTGAAAAGAAAATTTTCGGTCAAGTTGAGCCACGACATCGACCATGTGCGCGCGTTTCATTTTCCACAACAGGTCGTCAAATCGGCAGGCTATGAATTTCTAAAAAAACGAGACTTCAAAGCCGCTTTGAAAACCCTTGCAAAAGGGTTGACCGAACAAGTCTCGCCCCGCTCTGCCGCGCAGTATCAGGGAATTCTCAGGCTGGCGGCGCTCTCGAAACAAAACGGCATGGAAAGCGCCTTTTACTTCAAGGCATCCAGACAAAGCGCGTACGACAGCGGTTATCAACCCGAATGGAAATGGGTCAGGCAACTGATACTTTCCCTGCGGCAACAGGGCTTTGAAATCGGCTTTCACCCCGGCTACCAAACCTTCGACAACTTTGAAACGCTCATGTCCGAAAAGAAGCGTTTCGACGCGCTGTTGGGATATTCATCGTATGGGGGACGCCAACACTACCTGCGCTTTCGCGCTCCGCATACCTGGCTCTTTTGGGAGGCGGCAGGTTTTTCCTATGATTCCAGCGTGGGCTACCCCGATTACGAGGGCTTCCGCTGTGGAACCTGTTTGCCGTATCGCCCATTCGACCTGGAGACAGATCGGGAAATCGAAATTACGGAAATCCCCCTGATTGTGATGGACGGCACGCTGGCAGAATATCGGCGGCTGACTTTCGAGCAGGGCAGGCTGAAAATCCTTGAACTGGCAAATCGCGCCTGTGAAGTCGGCGGCGTCTTTACCTTGTTATGGCATAATACGTCCTTGCAGGATTTACCCGCGCAATGGACGGAGACCTACTCGCAAGTCGTTTCTGAATTGAGCGTGATGCAAAGAGACGCGCTCCCCGTATAATCCGGGCTTTCTTCAAAAACCTATGAAAAAAATAATCGTCATGTGCCACGCCGACCCCAACACAAGCCCGCGTCCCAACCGGATGCTGCGCTGGTTGAAGGACGATTTCGATGTCCTGGCGGTTTCCCCAACTGAGGTAAAAATCGAAGGCGTCAGGTCGCTGGCGTACCGTCCGGCGCGCGCGGATAAAATTGCCGCGTTGCTTCGGTCATTTTTGAGATATTTTTACCTTTTGCTCGGACGGCACGAAGAAGTCAACTGGCAAAGTTTGCCCGGCGCGCGCGACTTAATTCCCGCCCTCGCCGCCGAAAATGCCGACCTGATTATTTCTCATGACCTCATGCTTTTGCCGCTGGCTTTTCTGATTAAAACGAAAACTGCGAAAGTGGCGCTGGATGCGCGGGAATATTATCCGCGCAACTTCA
>JFJP01034179.1_pt1 | contig 10330 bp, 7 predicted proteins | sample 431651 | NCBI WGS metagenome assembly JFJP01 (sample SAMN02602958, study PRJNA72255) | Microbial mat metagenome, whole genome shotgun sequencing project. | biome: fresh water; feature: sink hole; material: water; isolation source: purple microbial (photo- and chemosynthetic) mats found in... | reverse complement strand
GAGGTCTCAATCGTCGGATACGACCATAACCCGATCGCCGACTACCTTCCTTTTCAGCTCGCGTCCGTTGACCTCAACCTCGAATCCGTCTACCACAGCTGCGTCACGGCGCTGCTTCGCGTGATTCGTCAGGGCGGCGAAGTGCACCAGGCGATTGAGCCCATTCTGACGGCAGGTGACTCGGTCGTCTCCCGAGTTTAGGACGAGGGGACCGAGAATCTCACTTGACAGTCTTGGCTTCTGGATCCAAAATGATCACGTGGGCATTTGGAGGTTCTCGTGCGCGTTGGTTTTTTGCTGGTCCTCTCTTTGGCCTTTGGGCCAGTTCTCGCGTCCGAAACCCTTACCGTCAACTTGCAGGGGCGTCGGCAGACCATGGATGGCTTTGGTGCCAGTGGAGCCTGGTGGGCGCAGGCCGCAGGTAAAAAGTCAGAAGGGACGAAGACGGCCATAGCGGATCTTTTGTTCGATCGGAACAAAGGGATTGGGCTTTCCATCTTTCGTTATAATCTCGGGGCAGGACCGGGGGCCGAAATCGTGGATCCGTGGCGGCGAACCTCCGGCATCGAGGTTCCCTCGGGGGGGTTTGATGTGGGCCGCGATTCGGAGGCACTGTGGTTTGTCAAAGCGGCTCGGAGTCGGGGGGTTGAGTCCCTCGTCGTGTTTGCCAATAGCCCCCCTGCCCGTTTGACCATGAACCGCCGGGTCAGCGGAGGCGAGGGTGGTGGTTCTAATCTGGCAGAGTCCGCCTACGGAGCCTGGGCCAAGAGCTTCATTGGGCAGGTCAAGGCTCTCAACGACGCGGGTTATCCCGTCGACTGGGTGAGCCCCATCAACGAACCCGATGTCCCCTGGCAGGTCACCAACCAGCAGGAAGGATCGGCCTACACCCCTGCAGAGGTTGTAGGGTTCTTGAAGACCTTTATTCCCCTGGTGCGTCAAGAGTTGCCGGGTGTGAGGATCAGTTCGCCAGAAAACGGCAAATGGACGGATTCCCGTTCGTACCTCTTGGCCTTGGCCAAGGAACCAGAGGTTCTCGCCGGCATCGATCGCTGGTCCCTTCACTCCTACTGGTCGGGCCTGGAAGACAAGAACAAAACCCTGGCGTTTTTTCAAAAGCGTGCGCCTCAATTGGGACTGTGGATGAGCGAGTACTGCATCATGGAGGGGGGAAAACCCGATCTAGGCATGCAGTCCGCCCTCGATTTGGCGCGGGTCATCCACGAGGACCTCACCGTTGGCAGTGTGGCGTCGTGGCAGTGGTGGATAGCCGTGTCCAAGTACGACTACCAGGACGGCCTGCTGTACACCGATGCCTCTTTTTCCCAGCTGAAAACCTCAAAACGCGCTTGGGTGTTGGCTCAGTGGAGTCGCCATGTCCGCCCCGGCTGGGTTCGCGTCGATGCCGCAGCCGGCGATTCCCAGGCTCTTGTTTCGGCTTTTGTGGCTCCGGATGGCGGCCAACTCGCGATGGTTGTGGTCAATCCCGGCGCTGAAGAGCTTTCCTTGTCGCTGTCGCAGGAACTCGCCAAGGGCTGGGTTCCGGTTTCCCGGGAAACAACTTCGGCGACCCAGGACTGTCAAATTTCACCGCTCACGCCCTTCCATGAAAAACATTCTCCAACTTGCCCTGGTCCTTTTTTGGGGAGTAACGTCCTTCGCCTATTCCGAGACAGTTCTTCAGTTTGCCTTTCAAGGGTCCAGTCTGGACAAGCAGACCTATGAGAAGAGAATTCTGGAGTTTCAAAAGTCCAATCCCGGAATCCGTGTCACTCCGATGCAAATTACCGGTGACTACAACCAGAAATTGCAGGTCTTGATCGCCAGCAAGCAGGCTCCTGACGTTTTCTGGATGGCGGAACGCTTTGCAGTTTATGCTTCGGCTGGAGCCATCGAACCTTTGGACACGTACCTGAAGGCCAGCAGCGTTGATCTTTCGACCCTGTATGACCCGCAGTTGGCCCAGCGGTACGTTTTTCAGGGCAAGACGTATGGGCTCCCCGATCGTGCGGGATCCATGGTCTTGTATTACAACAAGACTCTGTTTGACAAAGCCAAGGTTGCCTACCCGACGGGTTCGTGGACCTGGGCGGACATGCGCAAGGCAGCCGAAGCCCTGACGGTTCGCGGTTCGACCGGAAAGGCCAGTCAGTGGGGACTGGGGATCCACTGGGGTTGGTGGGCTTGGACTTGGGCCTTTATCCACCAGAATGGGGGCCACATTCTCGACAAGGATGGCCGTCCCGAGGTCGTGAGCCCGGAAAACATTGAAGCGCTGCAGTTTTACCAGGATCTGTTCTACAAGAACCCGGTCGCTCCAACGCCGACGGAGTACTCCAGCCTTGGACTCAGCGGCCCGGACCCCCTGTTTGCTCAGGGCAAGGTCGCGATGGACCTGACTGGCGGTTGGCTCATGGCCGACCTGAAAGCAGTTCCTTTTGAGTGGGATATCGCGCCGGTTTTCCGCAACAAAGCCCCGGGAACAACGCCTTTCGGTAGTGCCCTTGTTCTTTCGACCCAGTCAAAGAACAAAGAAGCCGCTATGAAGTTCATCTTGTGGATGACCAGCGTGGCCGGCCAGGAACTGATTGCCAAGAATAAGCAAGACGTGCCGGCAAACAAGGTCGCCATGAAAGATGTCTTCCCAAAGGTCTACAAAGTGAGTGGCCGGAGCCCCAATCTCGGCGTCTTTTTCGACTCCGTCTCGCAATTCTACGACGTTCCCCGCACTCCCTACTTTGGAGACCTTGAGTCAGCCTTCTCGACGGCCGTTCAGAGGCTCATCCTGTCCAGGAAGGACCCCAAACAAACCCTGATGGATCTTCAGGAAGAGCTCGAAGTAGTGTTCGAATGAGTAAACCAAACTTACGGGGGCGAAGGAACCGTCGCGAGGCCGCTTGGTTTTACCTGCTGGCCTCGCCGTGGCTGATCGGCTTTCTTCTTCTCACCATCGGCCCAATTCTCCAGTCCCTCTTCTACAGCCTGACCAGTTGGAGAGTGATTGATACACCAAACTGGGTAGGCCTAGCGAACTATGAGAAGATCCTGACCAGAGATCCTCATTTCTGGGGTGTTCTGGGGAACACGTTGTTTTATGGGATCACCTCGGTTCCCCTTTCGCTCACCGTGTCATGGTTCCTGGCGGCCCTCCTTGTCCTTCCCTTTCGCGGCCGAGAGCTGTTTCGAGTCCTCATCTACCTACCGAGTATCCTTCCGGTTCTGGTCGTCGGACTAAGCTTTCAAGTGATGCTGAGACCAGAAGAGGGTATCGTGAACCTCCTTTTGCAGATGATTGGGATCACGGGTCCCGACTGGCTGAACTCGGAGGTGTGGTCAAAACCCGCACTGGTTTTGATGAACCTCTGGCGAATCGGCTTCACCGTTGTTCTTTTCATTACTTCGATGCGGGCCGTGCCGCGCGAACTCTACGAAAGTGCCGAGCTTGATGGTGCACCCTGGCACAGCCAGCAACTCAAGATCACCCTGCCCATTCTGTCGCCAATCATCCTCTACAACCTGGTGGTGGGGCTCATCGGAAGCTTCAAGGTCTTCACGGAAGTCTACGTCCTCACGGGTGGCGGCCCATACTACTCCAGTCAGATGATGGTTCCGTACATCCTCGAGAACGCCTTTCTGCGAAACAAGTTCGGCTACGCCAATGCGATGGCCTGGCTTTTGTTCCTCGTGGTGGCGTTCCTTTCGTTCCTTGTGATTCGAAGGTCGGACGCTTGGGTTGTCTACGAAACCGAAGTCGCCAAGAAGAGGAAGACATGAAGCTTCAAAACACTCTCATCGTCCTGTTCTTCACGGCTTTGTCCGTTATCCTGCTCCTTCCCATCGTCCAAATGGTCTCTATTTCCTTGGTGAGCGACCAGACGTCTTTGACTCAGACCTTTGGTATTTTGCCCAAGGAGTTTGTGTTTGAGAACTACCTCACAGTCTTCGTCGACCCACAGATTTCGCTTTGGAAAGGCATCATCAATTCGTTGCTGATTGTCGGTCTGTCGATTGCCGGGCAGGTCTTTTCGAGCACTCTGGTGGGGTACGCCTTCAGTCGCCTTCGCGCCCCTGGTAAGAATGTCTTGTTCGCCATTCTCTTAGCGTCCATGATTCTCCCTGGCGAAGTCCTTGTGCTGTCACAATTTATTATTTTCCAGTCTCTGAGCCTGACCAATTCGTTCTGGCCGATTGTGATTCCAAACTTCTTCGCCTCGGCGTTCAACGTCTTTCTGCTTCGTCAGGTGATCACCTCAATTCCATCCTCGCTTGACGAGGCCGCCATGATGGACGGTTTGGGCTTCTGGTCGATCTATCGCACGATTATTTTCCCGTTGATCATGCCGACCGTCATTATCATTACCGTCCTCACCTTTCAGTGGAACTGGTCCGACATTTTCTTGCCGTTGATTTACATCAACGACTACGACAAAGCGCCTCTGGCCCTGATGCTGCAGATCCTCAAGGAAACAGCCAATACGGCATCGCCTCCACGGTGGAACATGATCATGGTTGGATCGGTTTTTTTGACGTTGCCCACGATTCTGGTGTTCATCGTTTCCCGGCGTTACCTCTTCAACGGAGAGTCGACGGGAAGCTCGATTCTCAAATAAGGAGACTACCATGCACAAACCCCAACGAGCGGTGTTACTCGTATCATTTTCGTTCTTGCTGACGGCCTTGGGGGCCGTCGACCGCGCGCCCGTCCCCGCAGGTACAATGGCCATGGAGGCCACGACGAACCTCGGCTACAATTTCGAGAATCTTCAGTCAGGCTTTTCTCAGAACTTCTACATCTACTTCGCGACCCAGTTGATGGATTGGACGAAGGTGGAAGTCAACAAAGAGGCTGACGGTCCAGCGGGGTACTTCCTGGTCAACGGAGGGGGGTTCAACCTTGTGCAGAACCTGGACAGCTCCAATGCGGGTGCCTCGTGGGGAACCATGGCTCCCGACATCGGATGGGACAAACTGGAAGCGGGAATCACCGCTTACCCGTACTACCTCGCGATGTTTAAATTTAACCCCTCGAAGGACACAATCAGCAATCCTGACGTTGTTCCCGACTATGCTGGCCTGGAAGGCGTTTGGGACCGTTCGGGAAGCATTGAAGGTCTCTCGGTGCGATTTCCGAACTCCAGTTCAGCCGTCAGGGCAAACTGGCCGACTACCGGTGGTCTGGAACTCGGTATGAAAGCACCGCTGTTTGATCTGGGCCTCATTGTCGGCTCGCGAAAAGACGTGAACTATCTGCCGATCGTCGCTGATCAAGGAACTGTCCGTGACTATCGAAACAACTGGGTGGCTTCGTTTGCGAGCAATTGGAAGAAGTCGGCTTTTGGAGTCCTTCCCCTTCAGGTGCAGTTCGGTGGTGGCGCTGCTTTGTTTACCGAAAGGACGGACTTAGCGGGTGGGTTGCGGGTCGCCCTTGACCAGGACCTTCCGTTCTTCGCGGGTGGTGTTTGGGAGCTCTTTTCGGCTGGCGATGTCCTTTCCACGCAATACGACTCCAAGAACCCCGCCAGGCCGAGTTCTGGCACGCTCTTTGATTGGGAAGCGACGGGCGGTGTTATTGCCTTCTTCAGCCCCAACAGCGGCTGGAAACAGGAACGGACCAAGCCTGGAACAAAAGGCAACTCTGCTTTCGCCTACAGCGGGGGCAACCACTACTCCTCCTTTTGGAGGCGATGGCATGATTATGGGCAAGGGGCCACAGGCTTCCCCGGGGTCTCTCTTACCGGCCAGGTTTCTGCCAAACGGACGACGGTGGCAGGAAAAGACACGGCTTCCACACGACCCGAGGTCAACCTTCTCCTCGAAGGATGGGAATGGGACGGCAAGGAAGGCGCCGACAAGAATTGGGGGTTGGCCACGGAACTCAGAGTCCTCGACATCCAAGGCACTGGCTTTCAGAGCTGGGCTGGCAAGTTTTACGCCAGTTATCGGACGGATGACGAGGTTTTCGAACCCTACGGCTATACCTCCTGGGGCAAGGACAGGACGGCCGGAAACTCGAACCTGATTCTGGCGGCCGGGGTGACCGGTCGGTTTTGGGACAACAGCGCCGTCGACCTTCGGTATCAATCGTCCAACCTCAATTCGGGGGCCAGCCAAGACGCGGGGTTGATCAACCTCTCCTTGACCGTCTTTTATTGATGAGGAATGGTGTCGCTCTGGTGATCAGTATGCTGGCCCTGATATCGAGCAACGGCTGCAGTTCGAGCCCTATTTCGAGTTCGGACCCGTCTTCTGGGTCGACACAGGAACCTGCCCTTGGACAGGGCGGCTGCAATTGGGCGGATGCCCGAGACAACTTTGTTGACGATGCTCTGTTTCTGAGCGGCTGGGGACCGTCCGACTCCGTCGATCAGCGGCGTGCAAAGTCGTTGGCAATCGCACAGGCCTTCAGAGTCCAACTCGGCGCTTCGTGGGTCAGACTGCCGATCAATCCGGCAACGGTCTCCGGATCCGGTTGGGCCGCGTATTGCGTGGCGATAGACGCGTGCCTTTCGGCAGGTTTGAAGGTCATCCTCTGCTGTTGGGAAGGGCGCGCAGCCAAAAATGGGAGAGTCGACGACCTGGACCGGTTTTGGGCGCAGTGGGATCAAGTCGTGTCGCTGTGGTCTGGTGACGCAAGGGTGTTCTTCGAGCCGCTCAACGAACCCTACGGATACTCCACCAGTGAATGGTCTGAGCTGGCGGGCGAGTGGCTATCCCGGTATCAGCAGGTACCCCACGGACGAGTGCTCGTCGGAGGTACTGGCTACGACGATACTCTCGACTCCATTGCTGCCGATAGCCGGTTCGCAGACTGCCTGCTTTCTCTGCACTTGTATGCCTTTTGGGACTCCTCTTATTCCCGCCAAACCGATTCGGCCTGGGCTGACCTCCTCAGAACAAAGATCGCCCCGGGCGGATCGCGGGTGATTCTGACAGAGTTCGGTGTCCCCCTGTCAACGGGCATCGACTACACCACCGAAATCCTACCGACCACCCCCGAAGAGCGGCGAGACCGTTCGTTCCTAAGGGGAACGACTCAAGTCCTCGCGGCTCTCAACAATTCCTGGTGCTACTGGCCGGGCTACCGGACAGGGGATAGTTATTCACTTTTTGTACCTCAAGGCCCAGGACAACTGTCTCCTGTCAACGCAAGTGCGATCGAGCTTTTGCAGTTGGCACTGGGAGCCTCTCGGAGTCGGCTTTCAGCCGCCAAAGACGGTGATATTGCCACCGGGATTCTGGTTTGGCGAAGGAGTATTGGTAACCCTGGCTCAGCACCCGGGCAATGACCTCGCGGTACATCGGGTTGGCAATGGCCTACCGCGGCAACGGTGACGGGCCTGCTGTGGACCAGCATTTGCCAGCTACCGGGCGGATGAACTAGACTTCACCCCAAAGGGAGTCGCGGTGCGTACAATCGGAGTCATTTCCACGTATCTTTCGGGTTCCTTTCTGGGCGAAGTTTACCTCCACCTGTTTCGTGAGGCCCGCCAACGGGATTGCCGGATCGTTGCCATACGGGCCGGGGCGTTCCAACAGGGCTACCGTGAACTTCTGGCCACCGAGGTGTGCGATGCCTGGATTGTCATGACCCGGGCGCCGCATCCTGACTTGGTCGCCTATCTGGTGGGCCGGGGTTTTCCCGTCTGTTCCATTGCCGAAGACCTCGGAGTTCCCGGCTGTGGACGGGTCCGATCTGACAACGCGGCGGGGATCCGGCTTGCGATGGCCGCACTGTATTCGGCAGGTCACCGGGAGTTCGCTTTCGTGGGGAACACGGCCTCGAGCGATATCGCCGAACGGCGCGATGCCTTCCTCCAGTTTCTCGAAGTCCATCAGCTTCCCCGCGAACCCGCGCGTGTCGTTGTCGCGGGCGATTTCGGGCTGTCTGGCGGTTGGTCTGCGGCTCAGGCTGTTGCCGAATCAGGACTTCCGGTAACAGCACTGTTGGCCGGAAACGACCAAAACGCTGCCGGAGCGCTGCAATTTCACCAAGGCGAGGGACGCCAGGCTGGGCGCGAGGTCTGCATCGTCGGTTACGACAACGCGCCCCTGGCGTCGGAGCCCCGGTTTCAACTGACCACGCTCGACCAACAGCATGGGGTGTTGGCTGCGGCCGCCCTCGCCGACGTCTTGGCCCGTTTGGACGACCCGAGTCGGGCGCCGGCCGACCTCCGTATTGGTCCACGGCTGATCTTCCGGGCCAGTTTTCCCGGTACCGTGGCGCCGGCAGCACCTCTTGCCGAAGAACCACCCGGTGCGCCCGGTGAGGAAATTTGGTCGAGTTCCGAACTGAACCGCTACTTCTACGTGGAGGGCACCGACCCGCGACCCCTGCTTCATCGGTTCCGCCAATTCGGCCGCACGCTGGAGTTGGCGACGGTTGCGGCAAGGGGACTTCATTTTCTCGATCGACCCGTCACCGAGCCGGTTCGTGCCCAGGACTTTGGCAGGGATCTGTTGAACAGGACGGCAGGAGGGAGCGACATCGTCGCAATCTACCCGCTATTTACCGACGGAACCGTCGACTCTGTCCTCTTGGCTTCGTTCCCATGGAAAGGGACCCTGCAGCGCAGGAACCACACGCTGGACGTGGCTGAGTTGGAGCTGACCGCCTTCGCTCTCGAGCGAAACTCCGCCAAGCAGCGGCTGGAAAGCCAGTTACGCGCCAAGACGGAAGAGCTGCAGTTGGTGCGCCAGAATCTGGTGACCCACGCCCAGCGTTCGGTGACCGGACACCTCGTGGCGCGCATGGCCCACCACCTCAACACCCCCTTGGGAGCCCTCCAATCGGCGGCAGGAAACTTGAGCTTCCTTGTTCCGAAGTTCCTCGAAAGGCTGGTTGGATTTCAGGACGAAGGCTCTGCGGCCCAACAGTTGTTCGACCGCCTGCTCGCCACGTCTGTGGACCGAGGCACACCACTTTTCGGGGTGAACCGTCAGGCTATCCACAGGGAACTTCGTTTGACGCTCGAGGCCTGGGGTCACAAGAATGTCGAGCATTTGGCAGACATTCTGACCGAGCTTTCGGTCACCACGCTCGATCCCGACTGGGAGCCGTGGCTCGCCTTGCCCGAGGTCGCCGATGTTCTCGAGGCCGCCCTCACCTACCGTTCGATTCTCAGTTCGGCAGGAGTTGTTCAGGTGGCCACCAACCGGGCGGCAGACTACACCAAGGCGCTCCAGTTGACGGCAGCCCTCGGCGGCGAAGACGATTCACTGCTCAGCTTCAACCTCAGCGCCCTCGTCGATACCCTGATCCCGCTCATCCGGGGAAGTTGGCCGTCGGTAACCCTCGATGTCCGTCGGTTGGATTCCGAATGTTGGCTCGTCGGCCGCCCCGGCACCACCGTTCAATTGCTCAGTGCGCTCTGGTTTCCCCGGGTAGAGTCTTTGGATCCCAAGGCGCGGTTCGAAGTGGAACTCCGAAAGGAACCAGACCACGTCGAGCTCGAGGTACTCGCCTTCCAGCAGGTCACTCCCGAGGCCCTTGCCCAGGTATCGAGCCTGTTGTCAGGAATGGGTGGCGCTCTAACGAGTGTCGTTCACGACGAAGTCACCTCGCTCACCCTTGCCTTTGCCAGCGACGGAACGGGCTGAACCCCACAATCACTCCGCCGGATACGTCGCGCTGGCAAACACGTACTGGTGGTAGCCCTGCCCCAGGCAATCGCCGAGGACGTTGTAGTAGCCACCCTGCGAGGGCGTGATGACGAGGGGCTCGGCAAGTTCCACCTTTTCGAGGCTCCAGCCTGCGGGCAGCGTGACGTCGACGGTCGGCGTGCCGGTCTCGGTCGCGTGCATCACGTAGTAGTTTCCCTGACCGTCGGTGAGCCGGTAGATGAGCCCGTCCCAACGCATCACCTGCGGCTTCTTGATGGTCTTGATGGCCAGGTGGCCGGGGGCGGGCTTCAGCCAGTCGGTCTTTTCGCCGGCGGGCACCACATCCACAGCCACCGGTTGCGCGAGTTCCAACCACGTATGGCCCGAAACCTCCCGGTACACGTAGCGGGCGTCTCCGGTGGCGTCTACGGGAGCAGTGGGCGAGCGCATAAAGAAGGTCTGGCTGAACAGGAGATTCCGCTCCATATTCCGGAACCACGGGAGGGGCGGATGGTACTTCGCCCAATCCGCATCCGAAATCGCGTTGGAACCTCCGGACACCACAACCAAGAGCTCCTGGGAGTTGAGGAGTTCGTGGGCCACCGCACGCGTGCCCCATTCGAGGTCGGCCGGCAAGGGTTCAGCCCTCGTCTCGAAGCGGATTCCGGCCTCGGCGGCGGTGGGCATGCTGACGGTCACGCACGAGGTGAACAAGGCGAGGGCCACGAGG
>JFJP01027670.1_pt1 | contig 10330 bp, 8 predicted proteins | sample 431651 | NCBI WGS metagenome assembly JFJP01 (sample SAMN02602958, study PRJNA72255) | Microbial mat metagenome, whole genome shotgun sequencing project. | biome: fresh water; feature: sink hole; material: water; isolation source: purple microbial (photo- and chemosynthetic) mats found in... | reverse complement strand
TGGACCTCCACCTTTGGGATTATTATTAGGAGGACCTCCTGGACCTCCACCTTTGGGATTATTATTAGGAGGACCTCCTGGACCTCCACCTTTGGGATTATTATTAGGAGGACCTCCTGGACCACCAAATTTGGGATGTTTATTAGGAGGACCTCCTGGACCACCAAATTTGGGATCACTCTTAGGAGGACCTCCTCCACCGTTTGGATTGTTGGGAAAGGGAGGTCCACCAGGACCACCACCACCTTTTGGATTGGGAGGAGTTGCAATGGCAGTTGTGAAACAAAAATGCAAGCCAAGAGTGCCGTTGAGAGGTGTTATGTGGATTATAATGAAAATGAGTGAAATAAAAAATACAATATTCGAGAAGATTGATGATACAAAGGTAAACTTGGATATAGATAAATTAGAGATTGAGTTCCGAAAAAAGGAAACGAATCCCACCTTAAATAAAGTTGAGGTGAAGCCGAGAATTGAGAAAATTGTTTTGATTAAACCAGAAAGGGCCAAACTATTTGATATTATGCTAGTGAAATTAAAATGCTCAATTCCATCCATCGCGAATTCTCTTGTTGTTATGGACGAAAGCATTATTACCTTAAATAATTTAGATCTTTTAATTCCTGCAATCCCCACTGAAGAAGAGATACAAGAATGTAAGACTTATAAAGGAGATTATGAGCTGTTGGCAAATCCTGAAAAACTCATCCTTGAAATTTCTAAAGTCAAAGGTTTTGCTGCTCGAATCAAAGGTTTACATTTTCAGAAGGTGTATAAGGAATTAGTGGATGATCTAAAAACAAAAAGCGACATTTTATTAAAAGTTTGGAGTTCAATCAGATTTGACAACCGAATATTGTTGCTATTTGAATATGTCCTTGCGACAGGAAATTATCTGAATGGCGTGAGTAATAGAGGAGGAGCCTATGGATTTAAATTCGATGGTTTGGAAAAAATTGTGGATTGCAAATCAACCATTAATCCAAAAAGAAACCTTTTGATGTTTATTTTGGAATCAATTGAAGAACAAAATAAAGCTCCTTTGGTGGTTGGAAATGAAGATTTGTCTGAATATGATGTCATCACCAAAGTTCCTATAAATCAATTAGAAATTGATTTGACTGATATTAAAAAAGGCAGCAAATCTATTGATCAAGCTATAGCAAGTAAGACAGATAATCCGATTGATAAAATTGCAGAAAAACTTGAAGAAACAGCTGCAACTCTAATAACTATTATTGCTGATTTGGAGAAAAAAATAAAACAAATCAATGAAGAGTTCAATGCCACTGTAAAACATTTTGCGGAGGATGGCAAGGAAGGATCGGATAAAATTGGGAAAAAGTTCTATCAAATGTTCCAATTTTGCATCCATAATAAAAAAGAATTAGAAAAATTCAGACTTCAAATCAAAAAGGAATTGGAAAAAAAAATTAAAGAAGAACAGAAAAAAGTTGCATTGGAATTGAAAAAAACAGCAACCATCCCAAAAGAAAAAAAAGGTTTATTTTTTTAGGACATTTTTTAGGATATTTTTTTATTTTTTTTTATTTGCAGCAATTGATAGGTTATCAACTATCAATAGAATGGACATTTCCATAAAAAGCAAGAATGGAGACGATATTTTGAATGATTTGGCTGCTAAAAGAGAAACTAAAAGTTTTTTTAATTGAAAACGATGATTTTTATTAACGAAATAATTTTTAGAAGTCAAAGCGGCAAATGAAACGGAAGAAGGTGCGCTTTTTATGAGTATGTTTTCAAAAAAATTGCAGAAAAATTTAGAAGAAGAAAATAAAGAAGTTTTTGATAATATTCAAAAGGATAAAATATTAGGAGATTTGGAAAAAGTTTTATTACAAGGAGCCATGAATCTTCATAAATGATAATCCTCAGAAAATAAATATCAAATGAATAATAAATTATTAGAGCAATTATTCGATTATTTTTTTCAAAACTAAACCTATTTAAAATTGAAACATAAATGATGGAAATTGCTTCTTTTTTTTATCATTTTTTATAAAACTCAAATAGATTAAAATCCTAATTTTTAATTAAAATTGTTGATGGAACAAACATTTTGCATACAATCGTCGTAAAATTCATATCTTTCAATTTGAACCTGAACAACAGCCTCTCTTTTGGGATTCAGCAGTTTTTTTTCCATCCATGGATTTCCCTTTTAACTCTCGACAAATTTTAATTCCATAATTCTGTAAACGATATATAAAATCCAAAAAACTTTTTTAGAATTTACATCGCTCATCGGATTAATCTCACCATTTTCAATTTTTTTTAAAACTTCCTCTGAACCCATTTGAAAAGCTTCTTGAACATTTGTTCCATATTTGGCTGATAACTCTAAGAAAAATAGATTATTTTTTTTGGCATAAATTTCAGCTTCTTCTCTCGTAACTTCCCTACATTATGAATATTTAATAAAATGGAAAAATATTCACTAATGTAAAAACCTTTCATTTTCTAAATCTATTTTATTTCCAATCAAAAAAATCAAAATTTTTTCATTAGCATATTCCTTCGTTTCTTTTAACCATTTGCTTATGTTTGTGAAAGTGTTTCGTTTTGTAATATCAAAAATAAGAAAGGCACAAATGCTTCCTCTGTAATAAGATCGGGTGATTGATCTAAATGATTCTTGTCCTGCCTGAAATCTTCTTAAAAAAATTCGACCAAAATAATTACTGTATCCCATATTTGTAATTTTATATTGTATTTATTGATTTCAATAGTTTTGGAGCCGAATTCAATGCCAATTGTCGGATCGTATTCTCCTTTAAATCTTGAATAAATAAATTGCATTAATAATGCAGACTTTCCGACATCTGAATGAAGTTAGAATAAAAATTGTTTAGAAAAATCTGGGGAATTTTACTTGTTTCACCAATTAGAATGAACTTGAAAATATAATCAAAATTGTTATTGTTCATTTTTTCTCAAAGTCTCTAAATTTTAATATTTTATCTTATATTTATTAAATTAAAAAAAATAAAATAAAATAGAAAAATGGTATAATGACAAAAACAGTTTTTTGTTTTGTTTAATTAACTTTTATTTTTTGATTCTGCCATTCTTTTTAAACATTCTCCCAAAAATTTCACAGGATTAAATTCTCTTCTTTTTTTTTCTAACTCCATCTCATATCTAGTTTCCTCATCCATTTCAACTCTTTTTGGGTTTCCTTCAAAATCCTCCTAAATTTGTTTTTCTCTCTTTTCACTTTACTTAAAAAACAATCAGTACCCCCTCATCTCCCTCTTCAATAACAATCATTCCAAATTTATTTTTCTTCGTATTGAAATTATCTTCTTTGGCTTGAAGATTTTTCTCCGATTCTTCTTCATTCCTTATTTCTTCTTCATTATACTTTATAGGATTAAGTTCAACATCATTTGCATTAATGTTGCTTTTCTTTAATTCCTCCTCACTTCCACTCTCTTCAGAAGATTCATAAGCAGAACCTTTGGAATTTCTTTCAAAAAACAGGAATAAATTATGAGTTTACCTAATTCTTTCTTTAGTTTCTCTTTTTCTATTTTCTTTTGTTCGAATTTATCAAGTTGTTTTTGTTCGATCAGACGTTCTTGATGTCTAATGATTTCATCAGTGTTTGAAATTCGTTGTATGAGCTTTAATTAGAAAAAAATTGGTTTTGTCATAGAAATTTATAACACTTCGATTAAAGCTTGATCTAAATCCGGATATATTGTGTTTTTTAGAAATTCTGAAGGAGTTTGTTTCATTTTTTTCTTTCTATAAAATATTTTTAAATAAGTTATAAAAAATTCAAATTTTCTTTTAAATTTTTTTTTCTTAAAAAATTAATTTTTCATTCTTTATAAAAAAACCCTCCAAAAAAAAAAGGAACTATGGTTTTTAATAAAATAAAAAAAATTTCCTCAAATTTTAATTAAAAAATAAATTTAAATTTTCAAACATTAGCATAATACTCACCATTTTTAAAAATGATTGCTCATTTTAATTCGAAAAAATGCTTCATTTTTTTCTTATAACTGGGAAAAATTTGAATTTTATAAGATTTAACCTTCTAAAAACTTTTCCAAATAAAAACAGAAAAAATGTCCCTTTCTCGTGAAGAGCTTATTTTTATGTCCAAAATCGCCGAGCAAACCGAGCGATTTGAAGATATGTTGGATTATATGAAGAAGGTTGCTATAATGGGTCAGGAACTCTCCATTGAAGAACGAAATTTATTAAGCGTGGCTTATAAAAACACAGTCGGCTCCCGAAGAACAGCTTGGAGAGCCCTAAGTTCCATTGAGCAGAAAGAAGAATCCAAAGGTAGCAAGAATTTAAACCTTTTGAAAGATTACAAAAAGAAGATCGAGGCTGAATTGTCAACCTTTTGCAATGATATTCTGGCTTTATTAGAACAAACCTTGGTGAAAGGAGCCACAACACCAGAATCCAAAGTGTTTTATTTAAAGATGAAGGCAGATTATTATAGGTATATTGCTGAATTTGCTTCTGGTGAATTGCATAACAAGGTTTCTGCTAATGCTTCTCAAGCTTACCAAGATGCTTCCAATATTGCCAATAGTGAAATGAAGACGACTCATCCCATTCGTTTGGGATTGGCTCTGAATTATTCAGTTTTTTTTTATGAAGTTTTGACTGACCCCAGCAAAGCATGCAATTTAGCTAAACAAGCATTTGATGATGCCATTGCTGATATTGAACATATTGAAGAGGATCAATATAAAGACGCTACCACCATTATGCAATTAATTAGGGATAATCTAACGCTATGGACAAGTGAAATGCAAGATGATGATGCGGAAGGGGATGGAACAAATGTTGAAAATCTTTAAACGTTTCTCTGAAGCTAATAAAGATGAGTTTTAATATGATTAATGTTTTTTTTTTATATATAAACGACAAAAACAAAACAAAAAATTAAAATTATTTTTTATTTTTTCAAATCAAAAAAATAAAAATATTTTTGATTCTTTAAAAACATGAATAATATAAATTTTAAAAAAACTTCCTCAAATATAGTTCAACCTTTGAAAATATATGAACAAAATTAAAAATTGACAAAAATCATTTCTTTTAATAAATTACTTTCAATTATTTTTGCTATTTTCATCAAAGAAATTTTTCACTTATCACAAAACTCAACCTTATTAATAAAATTCAATTCTTTAATTCACTCTGCACTTTTCCATAGACTCCAAAAAAATTAATATGCGTCTTTTTAGTTTTATGCTTTTTCTTATGTCAGAGAATGGCAATCTTTATTGATCATAATCTTTTAAAGATATTATCGATTTTGTCAAATAATTGAAAAGCACTAATTTCATCATCTAGTCATAAATTTAACCTTTTAAAAATATGCAGCTCTTGATATTATATATAATGTCGAAATCCTTAAGCTAGACCTTTCTGCTTTTTCAGAAGAAACCCAAAAGACAATTTTAAGCAGTATTTTTTGGAAGTTTGGTCTTTTTCAATTGAATTTTTTTTTTGGTTGTCATTGAAGGTAATTAATTATTCAAGTTCTTTTGATTTAAAGGTGAAGGATAGAATTGTCAAATTTCAATTTCAAATTTAATTTGATAAATGATATTTCGTAAATCTTTTTGTTTTGGAGATTGTTTTATTTTTATTTTATTTGCTTTTTTTCTCTATCCCTTGAATTAGCTTATCAAAATCATAGATTTTTTTGAGAATTGTCTTGAAAATAGAAACATAAATTACTAAATTAGTGAATGAAATTCAGATAAGATAACTGGACTTTTGGACAATGTTTAATATTTTTTTTTATAAATGACAGGCTCGTGAATAAATTGTACCATTTTGCAAATTTTTAGATAGTTTCAGTTTGGAATTTTTCAGGTTTATAAGAAAAGCGTCTTGTTTAAAAAAAAAAAATAGTCTAGAAGAAAAAAAAAACTTCATTTTTTTGTATTAATATGAATTTTAATTTTTTTATCGAAAGCTCAAGTTTGATTAATTTTTCAAAAGCCTAAAAAAAAAATATGAACTCAAAGTTTTTAAGAAGCCAATCATTCAATCTAGTTTTAGAATTTCTTAAAAACAATTTATTATTTTAAACAAATAACAATAAAAATAGTCTCACCCTCATAAAAATTTGGATTTTTTTTAACAAGTACATTGTGATTCATTCCCATTCTCTTGATATTCTTTATAATTCTTCAATTTTGATCCAGAAGCAAAGTCTTGTTGTATAATTGATTCGTTTTTAAGAATCTTCTCTTTTATATCCCTGGCAATCGTTTCAAAAGTCTCCTCAATATTTATATCATTTTTTGCACTTGTCTCATAAAACGGAACTCCATAAAAATCAGCCAATCTTTTTCCTTCTGCATATTCAACAGTCCTCGTTTGCAAATCACATTTGGCCCCAACCAAAAGAATACAAACTCCTTCTGAAGCATGATCCTTGATCTGTTTCATCCACATATCAATATTGTTAAAGGAATTGCGATCATTTATAGCATATCCCATAATAATTCCTTGTGCACCTTTATAATAGTTTTGAGTTATTGTTTTAAAACGGTCTTGTCCAGCAGTGTCCCAAATTTGCATTCGAATTTTTCTTCCGTCGATTTCGATATTTTTTATTTTGAAATCAATACCTTTGTGATAGAGTTTTCGTTTAATGATTAGTCAATAATGATAAATATATTTAACCTATAGTGGCGAGATGAGTTGGCAAAAATTTATTATCGCAAGCCCGCAAAAGAATATTAGTTTTCCCAACATTTGAATCCCCAATTATCAGCAATTTTATGATCCAATCGTATGCATTATCCTTAGGATTCATGGAATATTTTTTTAGATAATTTATTTTAAAAAAATTGATTTCTGGAATAAATGGGCTGGCATATATTTTCTGAATAAATATTTTTTTTTTTTTTTTTAAATGCAATTTTTTAAGGTTTAAATTTGATTATATTTGTTATGCAAACTAAAAATGAAATAATAGTGAAACCACAATATATATAAAACTCATTTTCAAATCCAATATAAGGTCTCAAACCCAAATTCATTCCGAATTGCGTGAGGTTTGCACATGCTATTCCCCATAAAACAAAGCTAAAAGCCGTGGATCCTACCTTAACCCCAAATACCTTCAAGCTTAATGGAGGAAATAAAACAAAATGTCCTCCTTCGCATAATAAAGCGATGCATACCCAGATTAAATAAGCAATTTTGTATTCAGAGACAAAGCGTAAAGTAGCTATATCGATAATTTGAATTGTGAGAATTATCAAATAAACTTTTTTAAAGTCTAGTTTGTCTGAAAGAACACCCCAAAAAAATCTCCCACCTCCATTAAAAACACAACCTAAACTTCCAACCAAAGTCAAGAAACTATCATCTGAAATTTTGCTTATCCCATAATTTTTGAAGTTCGAGGCCATAAAATAACCATTTTGGATAGAAAAATAAGACATAATTATCATCAAATAAAATGCTTTTGATTTGAAAGCTTGTTTTAGAGTCTTGCATCCGGGTTCATTACACATTTCTTTTGGATCTTGGCAGGAGTTTAATTTATCATTGATTGAATTATTAGATTTTTGTAATAAAATTATTTTAATATCACATATTTCCTTTTCTTTTACAACAATTTCATTGCATTCTTTATGGTTCTTCACTATTTCGTCTTTAAATTCAAATTGTAAAAAATTCCCAATAATCATAACTCCAAGAAAATAATAGGATAAATTTCTCAAAGCTGTGGGCAATCGTGAAGCAATATCATTTGGAAAATAATATTCATTAGTATCAGGATTTTTTAAAGCTTTTGTGTTGTCAGGATTCATACTATACAACAAAATATAATTAGAAATCAAAGAAGAGACTCCATAAACTCCCATCAAAATCCCTCCTATTAATCCTCTTCTTGTCGGAAAATATTTATAAGCATTATAAAGAAGATTCAAATATAGAAAACCAGTTGACCCACCATAACCTATTCCGAAACAAACAAAAAAAATCCAGAAATTTTCACAAAAAGTTGAGGCAAATATAAAGGCAAAAGTTAAGAATGTGGCCAAAATTAACATAGCTCTATAGCCAATTATTTGTCGAATTGGGAGACTGAGAAGAACCACGATATTTCCTACAATAGTGGTTGTTGGAAAAATTATTGATGTTTCATCAGATGTTATTCCTGCATAATAGGAACAAACATAAATATTGATGTTTCCTAAAATGTATGTTGAACCAACTGACAAATAAAGGAAGCAGGCACCTATGATGGAAATTATCCCCTTGGCATTTTGAGAAAGTTTCATTAATAAATTGAAATCTTTGAATATTTTAAATCTTAATTATATTTCGAAAAGAAAAAAACTATTTTTAGCTCCAAAAAAAAAGAATAATTTTTAATTATAAACTGACTTTTTTCCCTATTTAAATTTTATATTTGTTGAAAGACAAATAACAAAGCACAGAACAGTGAAACCCAAATATATAAAAGTCTCATTATCGAATCCGATCAAATGTCTCAACCCTAAATTCAATCCAAAGGTAGTCAAATTTGAACATGCACAACTAATCAACAACGCACTATAAACTTTCGATCCAACGTTCGGCCCGAAAACCTTTAAGGTTTCAGGAGGAAAAATAACAAAATGACCTCCCTCACATAATAAAGCAAGGCAAACCCACAACAAATACGAGATTTTGTATTCTGAAATGAATTGAATGGTTGCTACATCAATGATTTGTATCAATAAAATTATCAAATAAACTTTTTTGAAATTAAATTTATCTGAAAGAAACCCCCAGAAAAATCGACCTCCTCCATTACATAAAGCACTCAAACTTCCCACTAAAGTCAAGAACCCATCATCACAAATCTTCGTCATCCCATATGTTTTAAAATTCGAAGCCATAAAATATCCATTTGATATGGATAAATACATCATAAATAACAATAAATATAAGGCTTTTGATTTCATTGCGTCTGAAAATGAAAAACATCTTCTTTCATCATTTAAATCAATAGATGAAGCAGACCAATCAGGTTTTGTTTTTTTTTCTAGCGATTTCACATTTTTTTTTTTAATGACTTCCTTCTGTGAAATTTCTGTAACTTCTTGATTGCTTTCGTGATTGATGTTTATCTCCTCATCTTCACTGAAGTGCCATTTATATTTTTCCTCATCATAATTATCAGATGAAGCTATTTTACTATTTTTAGGCAAAATATGAGTTTTTAAATGAGGCTCATCTTCTTCAACAATGGAGTCACTCTGTTCGAAAGGTTCTTTAAACTCAAATTGCAAAAGATTTCCAACGACCATAACTCCCAATAAATAATATGATAAACTTCTAAGCGTTGAAGGCAATCTTTTGTAAATTTCATCAGGAAAACGATATTCACCATTAACATCTTTTTCAGCCTGAACATTGTCTGGGTTCATCAACAACAACAAAATATAGTTAGAGATCAAAGGTGCAACACCATAAAAACCCATAAGAATACCCCCAATAAGTCCTCTTTTACTTGGGAAATATTTGAATGTATTGTACAACAGAGTTAAAAACAAAAGACCAGTTGATGCCCCAAATCCTAACCCAAAACAAATGAAAAAAGTCCAAAAGCTTTTGCAAAATGAAGTAGCGAACATAAAGACAAAAAGAAAAACAGATGCAATTATTTGCAAATTTCGAAAACCTAATCGATTGATAAGGGGGAAACTCAAAAGGATTCCAATATTTGAAACAGATGTTGAAATAGGAAAAACAATGGATCCTTGATCAGAAGTGACATCTTTATAATAGGAATACACATAAATATTGATATTCCCCCAAATGTAGATCGAACCGATAACCAAATAGAAGAAACACGATCCTATAGCTGTTAGAATCCCTTTATGATTTTGAGTTAGTTTGATTGCCATATATTTATTTTTACTAATTTTTGATTTGAAAAGTTTAAGTGAAAAATAAATGGTCTTTTTTTTTCTAAATCCAGACTTAATTTTATTATATTTATAAAATTTTCTGAATTTTCTAAATATTTTTGAAATTTCCTTGATTCTAAATTTTTTTTATTTTTCTAAATATTTTCTTATTTTTCTAATTTTTTCTTATTTTCTGAATATTTCCTTTTTTTTTAAAAATTTTTACAATTTAAGAAAAGTATTATATTAATTTTAAGAAAAAAATTAGAAAACAATTTTTTAATTAAGACAAAAAAAAACTTTCCTTTCTTATTTATTAAATCTAAAAAATTTGACTTTTTTATTTGTCGATGAGCTCTCTATATCCCTTCCAATTCAATGGACTTTTGAACCCGAACCCCGAC
>JFJP01002473.1_pt1 | contig 10330 bp, 9 predicted proteins | sample 431651 | NCBI WGS metagenome assembly JFJP01 (sample SAMN02602958, study PRJNA72255) | Microbial mat metagenome, whole genome shotgun sequencing project. | biome: fresh water; feature: sink hole; material: water; isolation source: purple microbial (photo- and chemosynthetic) mats found in... | reverse complement strand
AAATTCCTTACGTTCCATCATCATGCATATCGAGCAATTGACGCCGCTGCAAATCCTCGACTACGAGATGGCGACCGGCGCCCCCCATTTATACACATTCGATGACGATTTGAACCTCATCGAGAAGCGAATATTTGGCGTTCATGGTGAGGGAAGTTGCCCCTGAACCTTATAGGTAACACCAGGAAAAACTTCCATGTTGAATGGCAGCAAAGAAATGCCTCCGTTGACCTGGTGAGGCGATGCTCAATTCTCACGCAAGCGGCGAATATAGAAGGACTCGCCTTGATGCACCACCCGTCGCAACTCTCCCGTATCCAGCAGGTGCGCCACCACATTCATGTCCGCGTGGGCCTTATCCGCCAGGGTACGTACGGCGGATTCGCGCAACGGGTGAACGGCGGTGATGGCTAGAAGGTCGCGGCGCAGATCGCCGCTGAAAGCGAAGTCCTCGCCCTCGTAGCCGGTCAGCAATTCCACTTCGACGCCCTTGGCCAACAGGCTTTGGTAGGCGCGGGTCAGTACCAGCTCGTCAGGACCATGCACTCCTGCGACAGCGGGGGGGCGATGCGGAATCGCCAGGTAGGCGCGGTGGAGGCCAGCCTCGGAGAGGAAGCCACCGAGTGCCTCGATGGCCGCCTCACCGTCATTGATCCCCGCCAGTAACATGGTCTCGCTCACCAGCTTGCCGGAATATCTTTGGGCGAAAGCCCGGATACCGTCGAGGATGTCGGCCAGCTTCAAATTCTGGTGCGGTCGATTGACCTGTTGCCAGGTAACGTCGACGACGCTGTCCACCTTTAGGCTAACCCAGTCGGCCTGGCACAGGATAGCCTGCACATCTTCCCGCCAGATCAGGGTGGCATTAGAGATGACTGCGATCGGCAGTTTCAGGTCGCGCAGGCAGTCGATGGCTTCGCCCAGGTTGCTATCCAAAGTGGGTTCGCCGTCGGGGACGAAAGTCAGGTAGTCCACTGCCTCACCTCGGGCTCGCACAGCCTCCAGACGCTGCGCGACCTGGCGCCGAATTTCCTGCGGCGGGTAGAACGGGCGGGGGATGATTTCCTGGGCGTCCGTGGGGCCCACTTGGCAATAGATGCAGGAATAGCTGCAATGCTTGGGCGGGATGTTGTTGATCCCGAGGCTGTGGCCAAGGCGGCGGGATGGGACGGGTCCGAAGGCGATATCCATGAGGGTTCAGTGTCCGTAGTGAAAAATGGAGATGCTGGGCAGCACCGCTAGGGTCTGGCTGGTGACCGAGTGGGTTCCATTGCTCATCCCTGCCCCCTTCCGCCCCGGTGGCGTTGCCCAACGGAGCCGCCGCCGGAACCTCGTTGTGCGCAACGCTCGAAGGCTGGCAAGTGGCGCTTCTGGGAAGCATTCTGGAGATTGCGAAACACGGCGAGGATATCCGGGCGCTCCGTCGCCGCGAACAAACGGTCATACAGTTCGCCATTGGCGACCTCCGCGGCCACGCCGGCTTCGCAGGCCTCCTGCAGGCTGGCATAGCGTGGTGTCTTCCCCGGCCAGAGGTTGGCCGGGATAGGCAATCCATAGAGCATGTACAGGGAATGTAGCGCCTCGATGTGGCGCGCCTCGGCGTCGCGGATATTGCTGAACGGAGGTGCCGCGCCAAAGTCGGCTATCACCTGGTCGTACGTCGCCCAGGCGCCATATTCGTCGTCGAGTGCTTCGCCTAGTGCGTGAATCTCGTTCTTGGTCAGGTCAGTCATGGTTCAGTCTCCAAAGTGAATGCAGGAAGTTATTTCCCTGCTTGATCAGCGTACGAAGCGAAAGAAGGCAATGGTGCCGATACCAGCCAGTATCAGCAGTGTCTGGCTGGCCATCGCGCCAGCACCACTGCGGCGATGCAGTCCGGGCACCAGATCAGCGACGGCGATGTAGATGAAGCTGGCTGCCGAAATGGCCAACACGAACGGAATTGCTTGGGTTGCTTCGTCAAGCCAGTACCAACCCACCAGTACGCCGGGGAGAGTGCTTAGAGAGGAAATCAAGTTGTAGGTAAAGGCCTTGGCCTTGGACAGGCCACTATTCAGCAGGATGGCGAAATCGCCGAGTTCCTGGGGGATTTCGTGTGCGATGACCGCCAGCGCGGTGGCGATGCCCAGCGCCGGGGAGGTGAGAAAGGCAGCGGCGATGACCACGCCGTCGATGAAATTATGGAAGGTGTCGCCCAGCAAAATGAGGCTGCCGCCTACATGGCCGTGGGCCTCACAGTCCTGATCGTGGCAATGGCGCCAGATGATCAGCTTTTCCAGAACAAAGAAAGCGACGATGCCGGTCAGGACCGTGCCGGTAATGGTCAGTGGCGGAGTATTTTCCAGCGCCTTGGGCAACATGCCAAGGAAGGCTGCGCCCAGCAGGGTACCCGTGGCGTAGGACAGCAGGTAAGGCAGCCACCGCTGCCGCATGGTGTCCGTAGTCAGTAGCAGCAGAGCGGCGGCGCTCATGGCGCCGACGCTACCGAGGAAACCGAAAATGAGGGCCTGCCAAATTGGGCTCAAGGAGTAGACCTATTGTGTAAGACAGGATGCATAGGGATGCTTGCTCAGGGTGTTCACAAATTCATTCATACTCGGGCGCCCTTGCAGTCGGTGGGATTCTTCACGCCATGCGTGGTCTTGGCTTCGAGCTAGGATGCGGGTTCATTCAAGCGGGCTAAGGTGAGCAGCGCTATATTGGCAACTGTTTGGCGACAACATCACCCACGTGTCTGACAGTCGGTCTCGTTCTTGTCGATCTCGGAGAAGAACATGGGGGTCTTTGCAGTAGGATTTGTTTCATGGCTTGCTCTGCAAAGGTTGCGAAAAAATTGCGTCGTTACTCAAGGCGGTGATCGGCACAGCTTGACCATTTCCATGACCCTGCCCATGACCCTGCCCATGTTCGTGCCCATCATGCGCATCCGGCACCAGCTCGACCAAGCTACCAGCGAGCCAAGCGGCCACCGCCCGATCTGGATCGGTTTCCTCGGTGTGCACAGCGAAGATGCCTTTCAGTTTCAGGCGGTTTTGTAGGCCAGAGCCCAAGCTACCGCAGATCAGCACATTGACGCCATCGAGCGGATGTGGCGTAGCGTGATCGCTTTCGTGGAAGCTTTGTTCGATGGTCAGTTCCAGTAGGTACTTGGTTCTGACCTCACGGCCTGCCACTTCATAGACCCAGAACTTGCGACATTTACCGGCATGGCCGGTTATGGTCTTGCGGTTCTGGCTGGTGACGGCGATTTTAATATCTTGAACGGACGGTATCCCTTTTGACATGTCAGCTTTCCTTGTCGGTATTGTTGAGTGCGCATTCGCGTGCCTCGCGCAACATGCCGTTAAGCTCAGCAAGTGAAACGATGAGGCAGAAACTAAGTGTCCAGGTGACGTACCTCAGTGTCTGTTCGGTTCCGCACACAAGGGCAGTAAGGCCTCGATTAATTTCACGGTGCGGGTGCCCAGTGCCGGCAGCTTTATGATCAGCAACCCTACATTGCACATAAAAACATCATCAGGCCGTTCAGGGTCGTTATGAAAAGTTTGCTTAACGACCATTGGAAAGCTTTGCATAAGCGTCGTTTATTGCCTTTGATGAAGAAAACCCCTAAGCCGGTATTAACGGCCTGTTCGTATGGCGCACAATCCATTGACTACCCTGGCTGTGCAATTCGATGTGCATCGGTTTTAGTCACTCAAGCCAGTCCGCCACAACCCGACTCGTGCTGGCCTGCGTCCTGCATATGGCTCGAAACCCTTATGAAAAGTGACTTCCTAGCGACATAGCTCGAAGCTCTCCATGTCTGTTCGCGGGCACGCCAGGCTTGCCAACAGCATTCAACTCAAAGCAGACCCCGCACGCCAAATGACACTGTGTTACCCAGCGCACAGACGGGGGTGGAAGCCACTTGTAAGTTGGCGTCTTGGACCGGTTTGCCTGTAGCACCGGTTCTTCAACAAGTGCTGTGCATCGAGTCCGCTCGTAAAGCAGCCCTATCTTCTTGCATGGCCTCTTCGGGAAAACATCATGATTTCTCCAGAAACAAGTGCGGCACTTCCACCCGGAACCGTCACCGACACGACACGGCCACCCGGCACCCTTGGTCTGGGCTTGCTGGTAGCGCTGGTCGTTGGTTCGATCATCGGCAGCGGAATCTTCGGCTTGCCGCAGAACATGGCAGCAGGTGCCGGCGCAGGTGCGATCGTCATCGGCTGGTTGATCACCGGCATCGGCATGCTGATGCTGGCGCGGACCTACCAGATGCTGTCGGTGCGCAAACCCGATCTGGACAATGGTGTTTATGCCTATGCCCGAGCCCTGTCAGGCGAGTATGTCGGCTTCAACTCGGCCTGGGGCTATTGGGTCAGTGCATGGATCGGCAACGTCGGTTACCTGGTCGCCGCCTTCGCCGCGCTCGGCTATTTTTATCCGGCCTTCGGCGAAGGGAACACTCCGGCGGCGATCATTGGCGCCTCGGTTACGCTGTGGATCATCCACTTCCTGGTGCTGCGCGGAATCCAGGGCGCTGCGGCGCTCAACGCCGTGGTCACGCTGGCCAAGGTGGTGCCGCTGCTGCTGTTCATCATCCTGGTGGCGATGGCCTTCGAGGTCAGCACCTTCCGACTCGATTTCTGGGGCAGCGCCAAGCTGGGCTCGGTTCTTGACCAGGTCAGAAGCACGATGCTAGTGACGGTCTGGGTATTCATCGGCATCGAGGGCGCCAGCGTCTACTCGGCGCGCGCCCGCAAACGTGAAGACGTGGGCCGTGCCACGGTGATCGGCTTTCTGATCTGCCTGTTGCTACTGATGTCCGTCTCCTTGCTGTCGCTGGGTATCTTTGCGCAACCTGAACTGGCCGCACTGAAGAACCCGTCAATGGCTGGCGTACTCGAAAAGGCCGTTGGCACCTGGGGCGCCATACTGATCTACATCGGCCTCATCGTCTCGGTAGGCGGCGGTTTCCTGGCCTGGACGCTGCTTGCTGCCGAATCGCTGTTCACACCCGCCAGTGGCGGTGTAATGCCGGTCTGGCTCGCCAGGCAAAACGACAAAGGCGTGCCGGCCAACGCCATGTGGCTGACCAACGCCATGGTGCAGGCTTTCCTGATCCTGACGCTGGTCTCGAAGGCATCTTATCTGGCGCTGATCTCGCTATCCACGGCGATGATCCTCATCCCCTATCTATTCAGTGCTATATATGGCCTGTACGTAAGCAGGCGCGCCGAAGGCGAGAAAAGCGCACAAAAGCCGGGCGATACCCCGGTTGCCGCGCTGGCGGCAGTCTATTGCCTGTGGCTGCTCTATGCCGCCGGACTCAAATACCTGCTGCTCAGCGCCCTGCTCTACGCACCGGGGGCGGCGCTCTACCTGCTGGCCAAAAAGCAGCGCAAGGAACGCGCCTTCAGCGGCCGCGAGCGCGTAATCCTTGTGCTGCTGTTGCTGCTGGCGCTGCTCTCGGCCTACCTGCTGGCCACCGGTCGCCTGAGCCTGTAAGGCGCCAGGACCGCGCCATACTGATCATCAATTGTAAATAAGGAGAATGATATGACTGCCGAAAAAACTGCTCCCAAAGGTCTTTATTCCGAGGTCGGTCGCCTGCGCAAGGTGCTGGTCTGTCGCCCTGGACTGGCACAAAAACGCCTGACACCGGCCAACTGTCATGAACTGCTGTTCGACGACGTGCTTTGGGTGACGCAGGCGCGCAACGACCACGATGCCTTCACCACGGCGATGAGCGAACGGAGCATTGAGGTGCTTGAGTTGCACGACCTGCTGGCGACAACCGTCAGCGACCCGGTCGCTCGCAGCTGGCTGCTCGAGCGCAAGCTCGGCCCGGATTTCATCGACGCCGAGACGGCAGAGCAGTTGCGGCCATGGCTGGAAGCCTTGCCCCCGCTAAAACTTGCCGAGCATCTGATCGGCGGACTGGCGCGTGCCGAACTGCCGTTTGAACCTGAGGGCTTGCTCGGCCACTTCACGGCAGCGGCCGACCTGATCCTGCCGCCACTGCCCAATACGCTGTTCACCCGTGACAACAGTTGCTGGATCGGTGACGGGGTCGTGCTTTGTTCGATGTTCTGGCCAGCGCGCAGGCAGGAGACCCTGCTCATGACTGCCGTCTATCGCTTCCATCCCTCGTTCGCCGGCAAGGTCAAGGTTTGGTGGGGCGACCCGGATGCGGATCACGGGCTGGCTTCGCTTGAAGGCGGCGACGTCATGCCGCTGGGCAATGGCGTCGTGCTCGTTGGCATGGGTGAGCGCAGTTCACCGCAGGGCGTCAGTCAGCTGGCACGCAGGCTTTTCGCGCAGGGCGCGGCGACCCGGGTGCTGGCCGCGCAGATTCCTAAATCACGCGGGGCCATGCACATGGACACGGTGTTCAGCTTCTGCGATGCCGATCTGGTCACCGTATTCCCGGAGATGGTCGATGCCATCCGGGTGCACAGCCTGCGTCCCGGCAAACGCGAGGGCAGTCTGGATGTACGCACTGAAGCGAAGCCTTTCCTCGACGTGGTCGCCGAAGCGCTCGGCCTGCCCAAGCTACGTACCGTGCCCACGGGCGGTGACGCCTACGAGGCCGAACGCGAGCAATGGGACGATGGCAACAACCTGCTCGCCCTCGCCCCCGGTGTGGTCATGGCCTATAACCGCAATACCTACACCAACACCTTGCTGCGCAAGGCCGGGGTGGAGGTGATCACGATGCCGAGCAGTGAACTCGGCCGCGGCCGCGGCGGCAGCCATTGCATGTCGTGCCCGATCGAGCGCGACGCACTCTGAGCATGTCGCTGATCATTGCCTGAACCTCTCCGGGATCAACCCCATGAAAAACATAAGACTAGCTTTCGGCGCCTTGCTCATTGTCCTGAGCGGGTTATGGATGCTGGCCGACCCCCCGCTTTCAGCACCGTATCAGTTTTTTGCGCTGCGCTCGTCGCTCATCAACTATACCGGGATCATCGCCATCGGCATGATGAGCGTGGCCATGATCCTGGCGCTCAGACCGGTCTTCTTCGAGCCTTACCTGGGTGGCCTCGACAAGATGTACCGCTTGCACAAGTGGCTCGGCATCACCGGTCTGATCTTCGCCGTCATGCACTGGCTGTGGACGCAAGCGCCGAAATGGCTTGTCGCTCTTGGTTGGATCGAGCGGCACGAACGTCATGGCCGGTCGCCCGGGGAGACGACGGCCGTTCTCCGATTCTTTCAGGAGCAGCGAGGACTGGCAGAAGGATTTGGTGAATGGGCTTTTTACGCGGCTACCGTGCTGATCGTGCTGGCACTGGTCAAGTGGTTTCCTTATCGATACTTTTTCAAGACCCATCGTCTACTGGCCGTTGCCTACCTGTTTCTGGTTTTCCATTCCGTGATGCTGATGAATTCCAGTTACTGGGGTGAAGTCATCGCGCCGGTGATGGTGGTCCTGATGATCGCGGGCAGCATAGCCGCCCTGGGTATCCTGTTCAGGAAAACGGGGCACAACCGCCGAACGGTAGGGGTAGTAGACAATGTCATCTACCACAAGGATGTCCGGGTGCTCGAAGTCTCCATCAAGATCAAGGGCCGCTGGCCCAGTCACAAGGCCGGTCAATTCGCCTTCGTGTCCTTCGATGAGAATGAAGGGCCGCATCCTTTCACGATCACGACCCCGTGGTCCGGTGATGGTCGCATGCTCTTTGCCATCAAGGAACTCGGTGACTACACCAGAACGCTGCTGGGCAGCCTGAAAAGCGGTGATCCGGTCAAGGTCGAAGGCCCTTACGGCCAATTCAACTTCAGCAGCAACAAGCCACGCCAGATCTGGGTCGGCGGCGGCATCGGCATCACACCGTTCATCGCCCGCATGAAGAGTCTGGCGAAGCATCCGGACGGCAAGATCGTCGACCTGTTCTATAGCACCACGGTGAACAGTGAAGAAGTCATCGACAGTCTGCAGCGTGACGCTCAAGCGGCGAAGATCCAGTTGCATGTACTGGTGGCTGCGAGGGATGGCCTGTTGACTACCGAACGCATATGTCAGGCCGTTCCAAAATGGAGATCCAGCGACGTCTGGTTCTGCGGCCCCGGAAGATTTGGCCGGGATTTGCTCCGCGATTTTACTGACCGGGGACTGCCCTCTGACGACTTTCATCAGGAACTGTTCGACATGCGTTAGGCCGATAACGCCTGGCGTCGACAGCGACCTGAATAACTTTAACACCCAACAAAGGAAATTCCATGAGCTTCAACCTTCGCAATCGCAGCCTGCTCGACCTGAAGAGTTTTGAACCGCGCGACATCCGTTTCCTGCTCGACCTGGCCGCCGAACTGAAGCGCTCAAAGTATGCCGGCAACGAACATCCGCGCCTGAAAGGCAAGAATATCGCGCTGATCTTCGAGAAGGCGTCGACGCGTACCCGCTGCTCCTTCGAAGTCGCCGTGCACGACCAGGGCGGCCACCTGACCAACCTCGACTCGGCGGGCTCACAGATGGGCCACAAGGAGTCGCTCAAGGACACGGCGAGGGTACTGGGCCGGCTTTTCGACGGCATCGAGTACCGTGGATTTCACCAGAGCGTCGTTGAGGAAATTGCCCGTTTCTCGCATGTCCCGGTATGGAACGGCCTGACCGATGAAGCCCACCCGACGCAGATCCTGGCCGATCTGCTGACGATGGAGGAGTTCGGCGAAAAACCACTGCACGAACTATCGTTCTGCTATCTGGGCGACGCCAGTTTCAACATGGGATGCTCGCTGCTGGTCGGCGGCACCCAGATGGGCATGGATGTGCGCATCGCCGCTCCAGCGGACCTGCAGCCGCCGGCCGAACTGGTAGCCCAGATGCGCGAACTGGCGCTGACCACCGGGGCACGCATCAGTATCGAAACAGACCCGCTCAAGGCGGTCGCCGGCGCCGACTTTTTGTACACTGACGTCTGGGTGTCGATGGGCGAACCTGAAGCGGTGTGGAAACAGCGCATCGAGCAGCTGCTGCCCTACCAGGTGACGGCAAGCCTGATGCGGGCAAGCGGAAAACCGCGCACCCGCTTCATGCACTGCCTGCCGGCGTTCCACAACCTCGAAACCGAAGTCGGTCGCCAGGTGCATGAACGCCACGGCCTCAGCGAGCTTGAGGTTACCGACGAGGTGTTCGAGTCCGAAGCCTCGATTGTTTTCACCCAGGCCGAAAACCGCATGCATACCATCAAGGCCGTGCTGGTGGCGACACTGGCATGAAACTCGTTATCGCCCTCGGTGGCAACGCTCTGCTGCGCCGTGACCAGGCGCTGAGCGCCGACAATCAGTTGGAAAACATCCGTCGCGCCGCTGCCCAACTGGCGCGCGTAGCCGTCACGCATCAACTGGTCTTGACCCATGGCAACGGACCGCAGGTGGGCCTGCTGGCCCTGCAGTCCGCCGCCTATACGGCAGTGGAGAGCTACCCGCTTGACGTGCTCGGGGCGCAGACGGACGGCATGATCGGCTACCTGCTCGAACAGGAACTGGCCAACCTGCTGCCGGCTTCGCGCACAGTGACCACCTTGCTGACCCGCGTCGAGGTCGACGCCGACGATGCAGCCTTCGAACACCCCGCCAAGCCCATCGGTCCGGTGTATACACAAGCCGTGGCCGAGCATATCGCGGCAACCAAACACTGGGCGATGGCCGCAGATGGAACCGGTTTCCGGCGGGTGGTGGCTTCGCCGCTGCCGCTGCGCGTACTCGGCCTGGACCCGATCCGCTGGCTGCTTGAACGCGGCGCGCTGGTCATCGCCGCCGGCGGTGGCGGCATCCCGGTCGCCCGCGGCATCGATGGCCACAGCCTGCATGGTGTCGAGGCGGTGATTGACAAGGATCTTTGCAGCGGTCTGCTGGCGCACGAACTGGAAGCCGACTGCCTGATCATCGCCACCGACGTGAGCGGGGAACGCCTGAGCAACACGCACTGCACAAGGTGACACCGCAGGAACTGGCACGCCATGCCTTCCCGGCCGGATCAATGGGGCCAAAAGTTGAGGCCGCCTGCCGTTTTGCCCTGGCCACTGGAAGAAAAGCCATCATCGGCGCCCTGGACCAGATCGAGGAAATGCTCGCCGGACATGCCGGGACCGAGGTCAGCACACGTCCATGAACCGCCTTGCGAATTTTTGCAGCACCCCCTGCCTGCTGGCCATGACGACGGTGGCGATAGTTCTGTCCGGCTGCGCCTCGATGGCCCCGCCCAACAAACTGCCAGCTTTGCCGGTGTCCTCCGCTTATGCGCCAGCGTTCACGCAGGATGGCGCAAGTGTCGCGGCTATCGGCTGGCGCGACTATTTCACCGACCCGCAACTTCAAGCACTGATCC
>JFJP01001206.1_pt1 | contig 10330 bp, 5 predicted proteins | sample 431651 | NCBI WGS metagenome assembly JFJP01 (sample SAMN02602958, study PRJNA72255) | Microbial mat metagenome, whole genome shotgun sequencing project. | biome: fresh water; feature: sink hole; material: water; isolation source: purple microbial (photo- and chemosynthetic) mats found in... | reverse complement strand
CACTTGCCAAAAATCCGCCTTTGAAACCGGGCTAAATTTGGGAGATCAAAATTTGGCTAGAACCCAAGCAGGACAAGGCTTTACGGCAAATTCTATGAAACTTTTCCGTCGTTTGTTTAAACGCACCCCATCTGTTATTTCGGTTGCATCGCCCCTGTAAAATTTGTAAAAACAAAACTTAACAAAGCTAATATGGCTGCAGGGACAATGATGCTGTCTGGCTACGGTCATCGTCTTAACACGGAGGATGCAAGAAGCACCCCCCACAAAAAGCAAAAATCGCCATCTTGGCGGTACGGGAGCGGGTGCGTTCATGAATGGTTCCGTCAGCCAACTCAAACCCACTTTGAGTAGTTTTTTCCGAATGGCCATCTTTGCAGGAGTCGAAAGCGCCGTTCGCATCCACATTGAGCGAGGCGACAATCTGAACGCCCGCGATGCTGGTGGTCAGACCCCCCTGATGCTGGCCGCAGCGCGAAGCAAGCCCCACATTTGCAAACTACTTCTGGACGCAGGCGCTGACCCGCTTCTGACCGACCCCAATGGAAATAGTGCGCTTTTCATCGCCAAAGCTGCTGGCGCGCGCGAAGTCGTATCGCTGTTGGAGCCTGCATTTTCCAATGAGCGTCAAATCGTCTCCGCAGATGATGCATTCCCGTTTCCTACGGACGAGATGCCCGCCAATGACGATGTGATTTCCGTCGCAGAATCCGATCTAGATGAAGCCCCTTCTCAGCCAGCCACCCCAGATGCTGCCGCCACCGCGCCACCACTGCATGAAATCACCGAATCGGACGTAACGCTAGACACCCCCGATCCGGATCACGAAAACGACATCGGATGGCCCACCGCTCCGATACCCACCTTCGTGGACTTGATCGACTTCGACGAAGACAGCGCGACCCTAGACCTGTCAGGTTGGGAAGCGGAAGCTGACCTCTCCACTCCCGATGGCGACCCGAACGTGTTGGCCACAGCTTCGGAAGTACAAAACGCAATTTCCGAGCACTCCCCAATCGACATCTCCGCCGACTGGGACGACTTTGATGCATTTTTACCCGAGCGGGCTTTCCCCCTGCCCAAGGCGGACGATGCTGAAGCCCGCGAGCGCCTTCGCTCGCTGCTGCTTCGCGCGACCCGCGAAGGCAGCGTGCCGGAGGCAGCCATCGAAGACCTGTCGCTCAATGATGACCAAACGCTCAACATCGATGCTGAGGCCTTGCTGCTTATGGTCATCAACGATCTTGGTGCGGAAGCCGACGAACGCCATGAATATTCCACATACAAAGATAGCTTCGCGGTACATGTGGAACCCCGAGAAACCCCCGATGAAGAGCAGACCGTCGATGAGGCACTCGCGTTCATCGACGAACTAGAATCGCGCCGCAACGACCCGTTGCGCCTCTATCAGCGAGAATTTCAACAGGCCAGGCTTCTAACAGCCGACGAAGAAATCGTTATTGGCAAGGCAATGGAAGAAGGCATCGAAGCCGCGTTGGACGCGCTGGTCGGCTCCATCACAGGAATCGCAGCCGTCGTCGAATCCTCGCAGTTGGTGAAGTCCAGAACAAAGCCACTTCGCTGGATGTCGTCTGGGACACGGGAGGATGTTCCCGAGTTGGAAACCAACCAAGGCGACTCGCTTTCACCCAAGGCCGATGCCACCGACGACGGCACAGAAGGCGACAAAGGATCACAGGACGATTCCGACGAAGGCTCGCTCGACGATGAACTTTCCGAGTTCGTCTCGAATGCTGAACGTCTATGGGCCATCGCCAGAACGTTGGAAACACAGCCTACAGCCCTCAAAGCCATGCGGGAGGCGCTTGGCTCGCTGGGATTGTCGGGCTCCTACCTTTTAGACCTGTCCGAATCAGGGCGTATCGCAGAACTCGAATCGGCCCGCGAACTCAGACGTTCCATGCAGTCTTACAAGGACGCTCGAGATCGCATGGCCGTCGCGAATCTGAAACTGGTCCAATCCATCGCAAAAAAATACCTTTACAGCGGGATGCCGTTGGACGATCTTCTCCAAGAGGGAAACATCGGACTTCTGAAGAGTGTCGAACGTTTCGATTGGCGCAGGGGCTTCAAGTTCTCAACCTACGCCACATGGTGGATTCGCCAGCAAGTGAGCCGATATGTTGCAGATAAAGGCAGAACCATCCGCGTTCCCGTCCATGTGTACGAAAAAGTTCAACGCATTGGCCAAGTCGTTCGCGTCTTTGAAATTGATCATGGCAGATTTCCCGCAGTAATCGAAATTGCAGAACTTCTAGACTTGCCAGCGCGCAAGGTCGCCGCTTACATGCAGATCGCTGGCGAGCCGCTACCGATTCACGAACTCGACATCGATTCCCTGATCGCCACCGACGCACGCGATGAATACATTTCGCAGGATCCAATGGACATTGTGTCCGATCGCGATTTATCCAATGTGGTTCACAAAATTCTCGGAACTCTCAAACTCAAAGACGAAAACATTCTCCGGATGCGATTCGGCATTGGTGTATCCGAAGCCATGACTTTGGATGAAATTGGAACCCAAATGGGCCTTACGCGCGAACGCATCAGGCAAATTGAGTCCCAAGCCATCCGGTACCTGAAACACCCAGGCCGCATCGATGCCCTGTTAACAGCACTCGACGGCCCCAACCCGCCCGAACGGCCCAAGGACGATGAAGACAAGGAAGGCAGCATTTCAGCCGACCCTGCGGACGAAGAGAAGGTCAAGGAACTGTCTGATACCGGCGCAGCCAAGCTGCCTCGGAAAAAAGCGAGAATTCCGCCTCCGGTCCCTGTCGAAATACCAAGCCTCGACGCAGACCTGCTCGAACCCGCTACGTGGCCCCATTCAGTGCCCAGCTCTGTAAAGAGGCTTCTAGATGCAGCCACAGTGCTCGGAGCGTCGGTCAAGATTGATCGAAAGGGCGGAGACAATAGCATTTGGATCGATTTCAGCAAAACTCCCACGACTCCCCCGCGACCGCTGATCCGCAAGTTGGTCGACTCGGGATTCAAATTTTGGCCCGGCAAGGGGTACTGGCGATGACGCAAAAAACTCGCAACGCGCCGCCGCGCGCCGCAGCCATGCTCGAATCCCTTCGCGGGCTCGGCTACTCCACCGCCGCCGCGTTGGCTGACATCGTCGACAACAGCATTTCCGCAGGCGCGACAGAAGCCCGCATCGAGTTCGTGTGGGATGGCGCGAATAGCCGCCTCTCCATTCTTGACGATGGGTGTGGCTTGAATGATGGCGAGCTTGAGAGCGCCCTGCGCCTTGGCGACAAAAACCCTCTCGACGCTCGCGATGCCCGCGATCTTGGCCGCTTCGGCATGGGACTTAAAACCGCGTCCTTCTCTCAGTGCCGCAGGCTCACGGTCGCTTCCGTCAAGGACGGTGTGCAAAGCTGCCTGCGCTGGGACCTAAAAGAATTGGCCACACGCCCCGACAGTGATTGGCTGCTTTTCGAGGGGCCTGCCAAGGGCTCCAAACCGTACCTAGCGGCCTTGAAAGGCAAGCGTGCGGGCACGCTGGTTTTGTGGGAGTCGATGGACCGCATCATCTCCGACGGCTACACCGCCGACGACTTCAACGATCTGGTCGACAACGTCGAATCTCATCTGACCATGGTCTTCCATCGCCTGATCCAAGGCCCGCGCGCCCGATTCAAACTGCTTTTGAATGACCAAGCCGTCGCGCCGTGGGACCCTTTCATGACCGGGCACCCCGCCAAGCCATGGTCGTCGCCGACCACCCATCACGCGACCGATTACGGCTCCGTCGTCGTCCAGTGCCATGTGCTGCCGCACCGGGACAAGCTGACCCCCGCAGAGTTCGACGAAAACGGTGGTCCGTCGGGCTGGACCGCGCAGCAAGGCTTCTACGTCTACCGCAACGAGCGGCTCCTAGTGGCAGGAGGATGGCTAGGCCTCGGCAACGCCCGTGCATGGAATCGGGAAGAGGCCCACCGCCTTGCCCGCATCCGTATCGACATTCCCAACACCGCAGATGCCGATTGGAAAATCGACGTCCGAAAATCAACCGCTCGCCCGCCCGTCTCCCTGCGGCCCTGGCTCATGGCCCTGGCCGAAAACACCCGAGAGAAGGCTCGCAGCGTGTTCGCCTATCGCGGCACGCCGACACCCGCGCAAGGCAATGTCCCGATCGCGCAAGCATGGCGGGCCGAACGGGTGAAGTCTGGCATTCGATACAGGATCGAAGAGACACATCCTTCGGTCGCAGCGGTGCTGTCCAATGCCGGAACTCTGGGGCCGCTGATCAAAGCCATGCTGCGCGTCATCGAAGAGACCGTGCCCGTGCAACGCATCTGGCTAGACACCGCCGAAAACAAAGATACGCCGCGCACTGGCTTCGAAGGCGAGCCCAACGAGGCGGTCGTCGAGGTGGCCCAAGTGCTCTTCGACAACCTCATTGAGCGCAAGGGACTGACCGCCGAAGAAGCCCGCAAGTCGCTGCTGCGCACCGAACCCTTTCAAAAATATCCCGCGCTCGTCGCGAAACTGGGACTGGATACATGATCGAATCAGAAGCCGCCGCCGAACAAGCCGAATTGCTCGAGAACGTGGTCGCCACCGCGCAACGGCTCATCAAAGCCGAAAAGGACAAGACCAAGATCACGCCGTCATTCATCGCCGAAAATGTGAAGCGGGCCACCGACATTTTCGCCGCCGAAAGCACTCCGCCCGTGAATCAGCAGCAGGCTGTTTCCATATTGATCCAGCGGTTCAGCCATTGGATGGGCAAGGCCACCACGCTCAAAGACGACGTGGGCCACCTCGATTGGCTCAACGCCTCGCGCAAGCGCGACTGGCTCTATTGGCGCAGATACCGCGACTTTCAGGAAGACAAGCTGTCCGACGTGGTCGTGGAGGGCCTCGACGAAGCCACCGAAAACATCTTGGAACTCTTGGAAGACCCAATGCGCTCGGGCGCATGGGATCGCCGCGGCTTGGTCGTCGGCCATGTGCAGTCAGGCAAAACCAGCAACTATTCGGGACTCATCTGCAAGGCCGCCGATGCGGGCTACAAAATCATCATCGTCTTGGCGGGCATGCACAACAATTTGCGCTCGCAAACTCAAATGCGCCTCGAAGAAGGCTTCCTAGGCTACGAGACCACCGACGACCGCGGCGCGGGAAAAGCCATAGGAGTCGCGCACTTCGGCGATGACTTGAAAACCAATTCCGCCACGACTCGCGCCGACAACGGCGATTTCAGCAAGGTCGCAGCCAAACGCTTTCACGGCATTTCGCCGGAAGAGCGCCCATGGCTGTTCGTGGTCAAGAAGCAAAAGACGGTGCTCACCGCCCTGCTCAATTGGCTTCAAACACGCGTGGCTGACGCCACCGACATCGACGACGGGCGCAAACTCATTACCAAGCTGCCACTTCTGATGATCGACGACGAGGCCGACAATGCTTCGGTGGACACGGGCGAGCAACTGTTCAACGAAGATGGCACCCCCGACGAAGAGCACCAACCCAAAACGATCAACAGCCTGATCCGCCAGGTTTTGCACACGTTCACCCGCAAGGCTTACGTGGGCTACACCGCCACGCCCTTTGCCAACATCTTCATTCACCACAAGGGCGCGACCGTCAAAGAAGGCCCGGACCTTTTCCCGCGATCCTTCATCATCAACTTGGCCGCTCCGTCGAACTACGTCGGGCCAGCCCGCCTCTTTGGCCGAATGACCAAGGAGGGCCGAGTTGGCGCACTGCCGTTGACCCGCGACATCGTCGATAACTACGATCCGCAAACCGAATCGGGATGGATGCCGCCCAAGCACAACAAGAATCACACGCCGACTTACAACGGGCAAGAGACCATTCCTCCTTCGCTGCGCGACGCAGTCTACTCCTTTGCCTTGGCGTGCGCAGCCCGCGAACTTCGCGGCCAAGGCTCACAACACAGCTCCATGCTGATCCACACGACGCGGTTCGTCGCGGTTCAAAATTTGGTTCGAGAACAAGTGGAAGAAACCGTGCGACGCATGCGCCAGAAAATTACCCGCCGAATCGACGCGAGGGAGGTTCTCGCCAAGCTGCAGCAGCTTTGGGAAGACGATTTCATACCGACCTGCGGCGAAGTCGCCGAGCTCTCGCATCCCCACGAGCGCCCGCCCGAAATGCCTAGCTGGGAAGAAATTTTGATCGCCCTGCCGCTTGTCATGGACGACATCGAAGTGCGCTCCATCAACGGCACCGCCAAAGACGCGCTCGACTACGCGGCTCCCGGGGCGGCCTTGAAGGTCATCGCCGTCGGCGGCGACAAGCTCGCACGGGGACTGACGCTCGAGGGCCTCTGCGTCAGTTATTTCATCCGCACCACGCGGATGTACGACACCCTTATGCAAATGGGCCGCTGGTTCGGCTATCGCCCTGGATACCTTGATCTCTGCCGCCTTTACACCTCGCCGGATTTGGTTAGCTGGTTCGGCCACATTGCCGACGCCTCTGAAGAGCTGCGCGAGGAGTTCGACTTCATGGCCGAGGCGGGTCTCACGCCCGAGAAATACGGGTTAAAGGTCAAATCGCATGAAGTCCTGACCATCACGTCGCCGCTGAAAATGCGCAATTCGCAAACGCTGTCGCTCACATACAGTGGCACGCGACCGCAAACTATCCTGTTCCACCGGGACGCAAAAATCCAATCAACCAATCTTGCTGCTGCCGACGCTCTCCTAGCGTCCATGGGCACGCCTGCCGTAGTCGGCCCCGAATACGCACGCGACGGCAGTGCGGACAAATGGAAACGTTCAAGCCTTTGGAAGGATGTCGACGCGGCCAAAATACTTTCGTTCTTGGGCTCCTATACCACCCACCCCAACGCGACTAGCGCGAAAGGCCCAGTCTTGGCTGACTTCATCACGAAGATGGTTGAGATTGGCCAGTTGAGGCAATGGAGCGTCGCTCTCTTGGCTGAAGGCGACGGTGTCGGCGAGCCGCATGCCTTCTCTGGCGGGATCAGCGTCGAGAAATTCCCAATGCGCACCCCCGATGCTCCCAAGAATCCCGACCAACCCATTGATCCCGCCAAGTTTGCAATCGGCGTGCTCACCGACCCGTCCGACGAAGGCATAGACCTTAACGACGATGCCTGGCGCAAAGCCTTGGCGCTCACCCGCGCCGCGTGGAAGCCCGACCCCGCGCGAGGCCGCGTCTCGCCGCCATCCATCCCCAGCGGCAAAGGCATCCGCATGACTCGCGCGCAGCTTGGCGGTCCCGCCGATCGCGGCTTGCTGCTTCTGTACCCACTCTCCCCCTACGCGGGCAAGGACAAGCTTCACGAAAAGCTGATCGTGCCCGGCTGGGATAAGCCCATCATGGCCTTCGCCATCGCATTCCCATCGAGCGACAGTGCGATCCGGGTCGAATACGAAGTGAACCTGCTCTACTGGATGCAAGAATATGGCCCGTCCGAGTAAAGATTTCCTCATGGCATGGTCGTCGCTCTCCGGCGACGACGCAGAGCCTGGTTGGCGCTCGATCGCCCTGTCGCCGTCCGGCCCGCTGGACGTGCGCGCGGGCCGCCGCTCGCCCGACAATGCTGAAGCCGTGCTGGTCGGCTTCCCCACCGCGAAAATTCCCGCCGCTGACAAGCTCCCCGAGGGCCAAGGGTTTTCGGTGGAGCGCGCCGACCTCGAGGGCGCAGGAAAGCTTTGGATCGCCTTGTCCCGCAAGTCCGCTGGGAGCCCAGAGCTCTTCGCAGCGATGTCGTGCGACGTCATTGGTGCATTGGACGACGCAGTGGCCACCGGAGCCGACGAATCTAGGCTCGCGCGCGTCTGCATCGGTCGCGTGGGCGCATGGCAAGAGTTCATGCGCAAGGGCACGCAAGCGCTGAGCCCCGAAGCCGAAATTGGCCTGGTCGGCGAGCTTGCTCTTTTGGGAGTCATCATCAGCGCGGGTGTCGCTGCAACCCAGGCCATTGAGTCATGGGTCGGCCCGCTCGACGGAATTCAGGACTTTGAGATTGGCACCGGGGCCATGGAAGCCAAAGCAACTCTCTCCGCCAAGGGCTTTCCCGCCAAGATCGGATCATTGGAACAACTGGACGATTCAGTCCGCCAGCCCTTGTTCGTGGCGGGCGCCCGGTTTCGCCAAGTTGAATCCGGGCAAAATCTTCCCGATTTCGTCGCGGCCATGCGCGCGGCTATCCAAGGCGACGCAGAGGCCACGCGGCTGCTTTCAGAGCGGCTTCTTGCGGCGGGCTACATCGACTCGCACGAAGGCCGATACCCCCGCCGATTCGCTTTGAACGACATCCGGGTGGTCAAAGTCGGCGAGGGCTTTCCCCGGCTGACTCCCGGCACCGCGCCCGCAGGGATCACGCGGGCCATGTACGAAATCGACCTGGACAAAGCGCCGGGCGACAACGTGGGGGTCAATGCCGCCCTCAAACAACTGGGAGCGATTTGAATATGGATTTGTCAGAATTCCTGCGCGAGACGCAGAGCGCCGTCAAAGCGCAAATGCGCGACGGAGCCCTCTACGAGGAGCTCGTGTTCTGCGGCATCGTCATGGAGCACATGTCGGACATCGGCATGACCTTCGAGCCAGTCGAATGCCACTTCGAGGGCAAGGTGGGAAACGCAAACCTGCGCCTCAGCGGTTATTCGATTTCGGAAGAAAGCGATCAGCTCGACCTCTTCGTGAGCCTGTACGCCAATGCCGACGAGCCCACCGCCATCCCTGATGCCGAAACCAAGACGGCGGTGGAGCAATGCCTGCGCTTCCTGACGCTGTGCGCAGAGGGCAAGATGGCCCCAAAGCTGGATCCGTCCAGCGACGTGCGATCGCTGGCCGAGACCCTGCAAGCAATCTACGATGACTTGGAACAAATTCGCGTCTATGTCATCACCGACAGGGTCGCCAAGTCCAAGAGCTTCAAGACGCGCGATATTGGCGGCAAGGCCGTGCGGCTGGAAGTCATGGACATCCAGCGCCTCCACCGCCACTGGTCCGAGGGTAAACCTCGCGACGAGCTGATTGTTGATTTCAAATTGGTGTGCGGCGGCCCGCTGCCATGCGTCTACGTTCCAGGCGAAAGCGATTACGACTATGCGCTGACCGCGATCCCTGCCGAGGCGTTGCGGCTGTTGTACGAACAGTTCGGAGCCCGATTACTGGAAGCAAATGTGCGCTCGTTTTTAAGCGTCAAAGGCAAGGGTGTGAACGCTGGCATTCAAAACACCCTGCGCACCGCCCCCAATCGCTTCATGGCCTACAACAACGGCATCGTGATCGTCGCCGACCAGATGGAACTGGACAAGGCGGGCGGCGAAGGATCCACCGGCATCTTGTGGCTCAAAGGTCTTCAAATCGTCAACGGCGGCCAGACGACCGCCTCTATCTACTTCACCAAAAAGAAGTTTCCGGAAACCAACCTGAGCCGCGTGCGCATTCCGGCAAAGATCATAGTCATGCGGGAAGACGATTCCACCAAAGAAGAAGCCTTGGTCTCGGACATCTCCCGGTATGCCAACAGCCAAAACGCCGTGCGCCAATCCGATCTCTCGGCCAACAAGCCGTTCCATGTCGAGATCGAGAAACTCTCGCGCACGGTATTTTGCCCCGATGGCGTTGGCCAATGGTTCTACGAGCGGGCCGCTGGCAGCTACAACACGTTGCTCACACGCGAGGGCACCACGCCCGCACGGCTCAAAGCATTGAAAGAAGCCATCCCCACCGCCCGGCGCATCACCAAGACCGACCTTGCGAAGTACATCACCGCATGGGACAAGAAGCCCGACATCGTCAGCCTTGGGTCACAAAAAAACTTTGACCGATTCATGGCGGGGCTCACCCCTGTCGACGGCCAAGAAGCCCCATTGCCCACCGTCGCCGAATACAAGGCCATGATCGCCAAGACCAAGATTTACCGCGATGCGCAAAAGCTCATCCGCCCAATGTTTCAAGCGTTCCAAGCAAACGTCGCCGCCTATACGGTGTCGCTGCTGTCCGAGAAGCTGGGCCATCGAATCCACCTCGACCGCGTATGGGACAAGCAGGCTGCATCCCCCGAGCTGTTGGCTCAAATTGCCGTGTGGGCGAAGGAGGTCAACGAGGTGCTCCACGCATCGGCTGGTGGAAAGATGGTGTCCGAGTGGGCCAAGCGTCCCGAATGCAAAGATGCAGTCATGTACGCGAGCTACTCCGCCGCAGCGACCAACATTCCCGAGTTGAAATAGCGTATTCGGTTCAAGACATGACCGACATCGTCTCGCCCGCCACGCGCAGTCGGATGATGTCGGGCATCAAGGCCAAAAACACGCGGCCAGAGATGCTGGTCAGACGCTTGCTC
>JFJP01031034.1_pt1 | contig 10331 bp, 8 predicted proteins | sample 431651 | NCBI WGS metagenome assembly JFJP01 (sample SAMN02602958, study PRJNA72255) | Microbial mat metagenome, whole genome shotgun sequencing project. | biome: fresh water; feature: sink hole; material: water; isolation source: purple microbial (photo- and chemosynthetic) mats found in... | reverse complement strand
TTTTCTTCTCAAAATCCACAATATGGCTATTTATCTCCATAGGAATTAATTTACCGCTGCGGGTGATATTTTCTGATTCAATGATGCTCGAACCCGTTTCGTTGAGTAGTTGAATTTCCTTGGACAGAGCAGAATTAAACCTGGGGGACACTATTTTGTCTATGGTCATCTTTAATAGTTCTGCCCGACTGTATTCAAGCATTTTACAGGTCGCATCGTTGACTTCCAGGAATCGGTGGTCCATATCATGCAGATAAATGGGTTCATTGGCGCTATTAAATAGAGTCTGGTACCGGTTCTTTGCTTCTTCCAAAGCTCCTTCTACTAATTTGCGTTCGGTAAAATCGATAAGTGTTCCTAAAGCGGCTATTTTGCCTTCATATGGAATTGATATTATAGTTTCCATGACCCAGCGTACTTCGCCGTTTTTCTTAAGTAACCTGAACTCATAGCTGGAAGGTCGATTGGTCTTGAGAGTCATGGTGGCATTCCTATGCACAAACGCAATATCTTCCGGGTGGATCAAACTTAAAGATTGCATTCCCAGTAACTCTTTCTCGCTGTAACCGGTTAAATTAAAAAAACTGGGATTTACATAAGTGAATAGGCCATCATGAATTATATAAATTGGTTGGGGGAAATGTGTTACTAGATTGAAGTATTTCCTTTCCAAAGTTTTACTGCTGGTAATATCCCGGAAGTTACCCTTTAAGGCAACAAATTTGCCAAACTCGAATTGGCCAGCGACTTTGCCTTCAAAATATATTTCTCGATTGTCGTGGGTGGTAAAAATAGTTTCGATACATTCGAAATTTTTGCCCTGTTTTACTTGTTCAAGAATATTATAGAAGTAGGGAACTTGATCTATACGCAAAATGTCGACTATATTTAATTTGGCCAGGTCTTCTGATCGGTACCCAAGAGTATCCAGCCATTTTTGATTGGCATACAAAATCGAGCCGTCCGCCGCTACCGATTGAATTAAATCGTGGGTATTGTCCAAATGAATTTGCGTCTTTTCATAGGCATACCCTGGAACTGTTTCGTTTCTCTTTCGAGTAATGATGTCGTTAATGATCATCAGTCCAACTATTTCGTCCTGGTGTTGGAAGAAACGGGTATTAATCATAGTAGGCATTACGGGCCCTGAACCCGTCCCCAAGAAAACCTCAAAACATACCGGTTTTGGATTAGTTAAATTGGCGCTCAGGTATTCGCGTATTTGCTTCTCTTTAGTTTCTCCAATATCAAGCAAGCGTAATACATCCTGTCCCGCAGCGTCTGACAGTTGTTTTTTAAAGACCTCCAGGAAAGTTCCATTCGCTTTGATTATCTTCAAGCGGGCGTCAGTCAAGACCGCTAGTCCTGGCATCAAGTCAAAACTGGACTCGAACAAATTGGTTGTATCGCTTCTAACTTTCAATAGCTGTTCCTGTTTTTCACTCGATAATAATTAGTCAATGACCTTTAATTTCTTTGATAATATCTCCGATGTGAATATATTCTTCACTCTGGCCACCATCTCAATCGGACTGAATGGTTTACTTACAAATTCATTCGCTCCAACAGAAAGGGCTTTAACCCTGTCATTGTCCGACCCCTTGGCAGACAGGATAATGACATAAATATTTTTATATTCCGGGATTGATCTAAGTGTCTCAAGGACTTCATAGCCGTTCTTTTTTGGCATCATGACGTCCAGCAAGATGATATCAGGTGTTTCTTCGTTGATCTTTTTCAACGCTTCCTCACCATCACCGGCCATGGTAATTTTGTATCCTGCTTTGGCTAAGACAAAAGTTAATGATCTCAGCAGATGAGGTTCGTCATCAACCACTAAGACCTTGTTGTATTCCATATCAAACCTCAGAATTGGGCTAATAATCTGTTGGGTGTTTACCTTTACAATTTTTAGATCAGTAATATCGGTAGCTTTGGAGTAATAATAAAATATGCTCTTTGTAACAACAACCGTATTACCACCCAAATCCTGTGTATTAAAATATATTGGATTTTGGTGTTATTAAAGTCTGAAATCAATCAGATTGATGTTCCAATAAATTGTATAATTTGATTAGAAGAAGATAATATTTTGGTGTACTAAAGGGGGTAATCTTAGGTGAGTGAAGATTATAACCAGTCTGGTGAGATGATGAGTGTGAGGTATGAGTTGACTTTGTCTGAGGAAGAAGCCAAGCAGGGCGCTGTTAGAGTCTTGCCCAGAAACGGCAAGAGATTGGAGGTGGTTGTTCCACCGGGTGTAATCAACGGCAGTCGAGTTAAACTGACTGATGCCCTGCAAAAGACTGATGGAAAGCCAGGAGATATTATTATTACCATAAAATTGAAAGCGACGGATAAGGCAGTTACTCAGGCGCCAGAAGGTGTTGCAGAGATAACCGACGCTACCTTCTCTACTGAGGTGTTAAGCGCGAACCTGGTCGTGGTGGTGGATTTCTGGGCTCCCTGGTGCGGTCCATGTCGTATGATGTCGCCAGTGGTGGAACAAGCGGCTGATCTCTTCGCAGGAAAAGCAAAATTTTGCAAGATAAACGTGGATGAAAATCCCTCTATGGCTTCTCAATATCAGGCTATGAGTATCCCAATGTTATTGTTTTTTAGAAATGGGAAGATGATCGACAGAAGCGTAGGAGCTATTTCCCTGTCCCAATTAAAAGCTAAAGTGGATGCACTTCTGCGATAAATTGAGGCTAACCCCATAATTGCGTTCTATAGTGCGTGTATTCTATCAGACTGCCGAAATCAGCGGTTTGGCTTTGGAACGTCGTAATATCCAGATATTTGATTGCGTATATCTTGCTTATTAATCCGGTTACACCGCCACCGATGATAGCTGCCAGAGCTGCGTTGGGGGTTACTTTTATTTTCTCTTTATAAAAGCCTGAGATGGCTGGAACAATCACTCCGCAGGTATAAATAGTGTAAGCGAAAATAATAGTGCTGATCACGCCTTTTAATAGCAAAGCCAAACCCAAAGCAGCCAGTCCTATAATCACAACAGACAAGCGGGACAAGAATAGGGACTTTTTTTCTACTTGTGTTTTATTAAAGAAGCCGAGGATGTTAACGGATAAAATGGTGCTTGAACTCCAGAGAGTTGCGACCGCACTTGACATAATCGCTGATACCAGGGCAGCCAGGACTAAGCCAGCGGCTAGTGTCGGCAGCATTCCGGTGATTAACTTGGGGAAAGCCTGCTCGGCTTTGATATCAGGGAAAAGCGCAAAGGCTCCCATACCGATTAATGCAATCGCGAAGGCTAGCGGGACGGTCAATAGTGCTGCCCATAAAGCCGCTTTTCGCGCGGTTTTACCATCTCGAGCGCAGAATAGGCGGCCATATAAATCTGGTCCTACAACATAAGTTAGTCCTACCACTAGCAAATAGGTAAGCAGATCCTTGATTCCGAAAGCGTTGCTTAAGGGAAAAGCTAATTTATCGGCTGGAAGAGCTGCGGCGAGACCGTTAAATCCACCTGAAGACACCAGTAAAAATCCTAATCCGCAAAATATGCCAGCGAAAATGATGACAACGTCCAGGATATCTGTGCGGATAATTGAATATTGACCTCCGGTCACGGCGTAGCCTACGAAGATTAAAGTAAATGCCACCATCCAGATCTCTGCTGAGCCAATTCCAAGCACTGAGAGAATTTTACCGGCGGCAATGATCTGAGCGGCGGTAACTCCTGTCCAGGCCAGAACGATGACAATAGATGCTGCCAGGGAGACCTTCCGACCGTAATGCTTCTCTATGATTTGCGGCAGGGTGTAGAAACCGAAATTACGCACCTTAGCCGCGAAGAATAAGCCTAGAACTACCAGCCCGATAGTGCCCACCAGTAACCACCATGTACCGGAAAGCCCTTTGCTGAATCCTAAGCCAGCCAGGCCTATCGTGGCGGAGCCACCGATGATGGTTGCCAGCAGAGAACCTGTGATGAAGGGCGTGGAGTATTTTCGGCCTGCTGTCATATATTCGTCAAAACGTAAATGACGGCGGCGTCCCGCCAGCCCTATACCGATGACAGCCAGGAAATAGATGACGATTATGGCTAATAGCAGCATTTGCCTCCCAAAAATAAAACACTAATCCCAGGGAAAATATTTAGTTGATTTAAAAGGCTAGGTGGGTTTTTGTTGACCGACTAAAGCTACCTCGATGTTTTTACCGCAATGGGGACAGGTCAACAGTAGTGAAACAGGCTGCTTCATCACTCGCTCAGCTACGGCCGTAACTACTGAGTCGATGTTGTCGAGGCGCTCATCCATGAGTTCAATGCGCTGTTTGAGGCGTTCAGAATCGGCAGAATCACGGTTTGTATTGTTCTGTTTACTATCATTAGCCAAAGTCGCACCTCTACGAAAATCCTGCTTTTCTCAGTCTGAAGTATTATAGCAAAGAATAAGAAAAATATTCCAGTTGGACAGGGGGAGTGATTCACTGGTAATAGATAAAATTAAATAAGAACCCCCTGGTCGCGATTTTGACCAAGGGGTTGAGGATTAGATCGCTTGATTATTCTATGGCGTTAAGCAGGTTGGCCATTTCGATGGCGGTGAGAGCGGCTTTGCTGCCTTCGTTGCCCTGTTTGGTGCCGGCACGTTCAATGGCTTGTTCCAGAGTATCGGCAGTGATTATGCCGTAGATAATAGGGAGTCCTGTGTTAAGTCCAACCTGGGCGATGCCCTTGGTGACTTCTCCGGCCACATACTCGAAATGAGGAGTGCCGCCGCGAATAACCGCGCCCAGGCAAATGATTGCATCATAGTGTTTGGTGGTCGCCAGTTTTTGAGCCACAAGCGGGATTTCGAAAGAGCCTGGCACAAGTGTGACCTCAACGTCCTCTTCATTAACTCCGTGTCTGACCAGAGCATCCATCGCTCCTTCCAGCATTTTGTTGGTAATAAAGTCGTTGAAACGGGCCACCACTATGCCAAATTTCAGGCCGTCGCCGAGTAGCATCCCTTCGAAGGTTTTATTAGTTTTCATTTTATTCCCCCTGGTTACTTTAACTTATACCTGCAAAATGTAGTCTACGGAATGGAAGCATTATAGAGTCAAGACATCATTCCGGTCAACCTTTCTTATTATCGCAACTTTTAATGTTATTTGCGATATTAAGGATATGCCCCATCTTTTTTTGCTTGGTTTCCAGATAACGCTGGTTGTGGGGGTTGGGTTTGACTAATACCGGAATGGTTTCAACTACCTTCAAACCATGACCGGCCAGGCTAATGACCTTTTTAGGGTTATTAGTAATCAATCTAATCTCATGAATACCCAGATCTGCCATAATTTGTGCGCCAACCCCGTAATCTCTCAAATCGGGCGCGAAGCCCAACGAGGTATTGGCTTCTACTGTATCCATACCCTGGTCCTGTAGGGCATAGGCTTTAATTTTGTTATGAAAACCGATGCCGCGTCCTTCCTGCCGCATGTAGATCAAGACCCCGCAGCCTTCTTTCGCGATCATTTTCAAGGCAATAGCTAACTGCTCTCCGCAATCACAACGCAGGCTGCCGAAAATATCACCGGTAGCGCATTCACTGTGGACTCGGACCAGGACTGGTTGGCATCCGCCAACGTCGCCCATAACCAGAGCGATGTGCTCAGCAGGGTCTACATCGCTTTTATAAGCCATGGCGATAAACTCACCGAACCTGGTGGGTAATTTGGCCTCAGCTACCCGGTGCACCAGTTTTTCATGACGTGAGCGATAAGCAATAAGGTCGGTCACACTGATGATCTTAAAACCAAATTTCTTGGCCATCACGCTAAGTTCAGGCAGACGGGCCATGGTGCCGTCGTCATTGAGAACTTCACAAATCACACCGGCCGGATACAAACCCGCCAGTTTAGCCAGATCTACGATTGCTTCGGTATGTCCGGCTCTGACCAGTACACCACCTTCTCTGGCTCGTAGCGGGAACATGTGTCCTGGATAAACCAGGTCACCAGGTTTGGTGCAGGGATCTATCATGGTTAAAACCGTTTGTGCTCGGTCAGCTGCCGATATTCCGGTACTGACCTTGTTTTTAGCTTCAACAGAGACCGTAAACGCCGTAGTAAAACGCGAAGTATTACGATCTACCATCATGGGGACCGCTAGCTCATCCAACCTCTGCCCTGTAAGTGGCAGACAGATCAGGCCGCGACCGTATTTAGCCATAAAATTAATCGCTTCAGGCGTGATTTTCTCGGCGGCGATTGCCAGGTCTCCCTCGTTTTCGCGGTCTTCATTATCTACAATTAAAACAAATTTACCCGCCTTGATTTCAGCGATTGCTTCAGGAATAGTTGATAAAGTCATATTGCCTCCCTTGAAAATGGATAAGCCAGCCCTAGAAACCCTGTTCCCTCAGGAATTCGGCGGATATTCCGGACTTTTGCGCTTGAATAAAACGCTCGGCATACTTGGCCATAATATCCACTTCCAGATTCACTGAGTTGCCCACTTTATGATATTGTAAATTGGTGTGTGTCCGGGTAAAATCTACCACGGATACTTGAAAATAATCCGCTCCCAGAGCGGTAATAGTCAAACTGATGCCTTCAACACCGATATAAGCTTTTTCTACCAGATAACGCATGATTTCAGCAGGAGCGGCGATTCGGAAAAGGGTTGCGCCGTTTTGGGGTGTTATGCCCGTAATTATACCGGTACCGTCGATATGTCCCTGTACTAGGTGACCGCCCAATTCACCGTTCAGATTTAAAGGGCGTTCCAGATTAAGAAAATCGCCGGTTTTAGAACGGCCAAGTGTGGTACGTTGTAGCGTCTCCGGGCTTAAATCCACACTAAAAGAATCAGCATCAAAAACCGTTGCGGTTAGACAGGTGCCATTAACACCTACGCTGCCGCCCAATTCCAATCCTTTCGTTACCTGAGCGGCCGCCACAACTAATTTGCCGGATTGCACGGAAATTACTTTGCCCCTCACCATGATGTCTTCGCCCACTCGGGCTACCGTAATCCGGTTTAATTTTGCGCATTGTGCAAGTTTTTCGAAGCCTCTTCCGGCTATGGCGGGTCGTGCTTCCTGCCCGCCGATGATCATGGGAGAAAGGAAAGCCACCACTTTATCCACAATACCGTGATCGAAAAGGGAACCGGTTAAAACACCCCCGGCTTCCACCAAAATGTTGGTAATTTCCTTTTTAGCCAGGACGTACATCAGCTCTTTTAAATCTATTTCGCCGTTGTTTGACGTCATTGCGAGGATTTCGGCTCCTGCAGCGGAAAAGGAAATTTTAAGATTATTATCCAGATCCTCAGACAGTACTAACAGTGTATGGCCAGGCTCGGAGAACAGTTGCGCAGAAGGGGGAGTGCGTCCCCTCCCGTCAATGATAATACGTAGAGGCTGTTTATGTGTAATCCCCCCTCTAACAGCTATTCTTACAGTTAGCCGGGGATTGTCGGCTATAATTGTGCCGGCGCCAGTCATTACAGCATCAGCTTCATAACGCATATGCTGAACCATTTTGCGGGCTGATTCCCCGCTGATCCATTTAGAATCGCCATCGCGAGTGGCTATCTTGCCGTCCAGGCTGGAGGCAAATTTGACCGTCACGAAAGGTAATCCGCTGGTAATATATTTTATAAAGGCTTCATTTAGTATAGTAGCTTCTTCTGCATGTTCGCCAGCGAAGATTTTAATGCCCGCCTTTTGCAATTCAGCCTGCCCTTTGCCTGCTACTTTGGGGTTAGGATCTAATATGGGGAAATGCACCTCCGTGATCCCGGCGTCTATCAACGCTTTTGTGCATGGAGGAGTGCGGCCGTGATGGCAGCAAGGTTCCAAAGTAACATAAAGAACAGCCCCTCTGGCCTCACGGCCAGCCTGTTTAAGTGCTACGATTTCCGCATGGTCGCCCCCGGGTGGTTGGGTGTAACCCTGGCCGATGATTTCATCGTTTTTAACCAGAACTGCTCCCACTGCCGGGTTGGGACTCACCTGACCCTGCGCCAATCTGGCTAATAGTAGTGATTGTGCCATGTAGTCCATATGTACCCCATTCTAGCACCTCTATTTTCCAGACTGCAAATAAATTGGATTGGTCTCGAGGTCGATAAACTTAACAACCGCAACAGTTTGTTGTATGCTATTGAGAAATGGTTTTTACCTTTTTATAAATGTTTCCCCCGGATTTAATCAAGGAGTAGGAACGATGACTGCGGCAATCCTTTACCGGGATGAAATCAAAGAATATCATTTTGGTTCCGGTCACCCCTTTCAAGGTGATAGATATGAGTCTTTTATGCGGTTATTGCAAGCGCGTTTGCCTGCAGATCATCATTATAAAATACTGGCGGCCAAGCCGGCTGGCAATGATGACCTTTTAAAAATATGTGACCAGGATTATATAGATTTCTGCCGGGAATATTATCATTCTGCTGCCTCAGGCTGGATCGGTTTCTATGAGAATTTCAGTCGTTATCAGAGCCAGGATAATAAACCAATCGGATTGTCTGGCCAACTTGAACAAGCCGCACGACTGATTATCGGACAGGCTAAAATGGCTTGTGACCTTGTGCAAAGCGGAGAATATAAAAAGGTGGTATCTGTTGGGGGAGGGATGCATCACGCCAAACAACGCTTTGGCGAAGGTTTTTGTATTTATAACGATGTAGCTTATTCCGCATTTTATTTAATAGAAAAATATAAATTGGAGCGGGTATTGGTATTAGATACCGATGCCCATGCTGGCAATGGAACCGCCGAGTATTTCCGGGGCAATCCCAATGTTCTGTACATCGATATCCATCAGGATCCTACAACTATCTATCCCGGTACGGGTTTTATTCAGGAAGTGGGTGTTGACGCTGGCCGCGGATTGACCGTTAATATTCCGCTGCCGGTTCAAGCCGGCAACAGTTCGTATAATAAGGCTTTTGATGAAGTGATTCTTCCGCTGGCCCGTGAATATAAACCCCAGTTAGTGATTCGTAATGGGGGATCAGACCCTCATTTTAATGACGGACTGACTTACCTGGGATTGACTATTGCCGGGTTTAAGATGATGGGCGCCAGGGTGCGCGAGATGGCTGAGATTTGCGGCGGGAAGCAGATCGATTTAATTGCTTCTGGTTATAAAGCCAATGTGTTGCCCTATGCCTGGCTGTCACTAATCAGTGGAGCGATCGATCTGCCTCTGGATGTAGAAGAGATTGTCGAGGTGCCTGTGCAGTTTGAGCAGGATTTGGCGCTGACCGAGACCGAGAAAGTACTGCAAGATGTGCGAAGATATCACCGCGAATTCTGGAAATGCTTAAAATAGGCCTATCAATCGACCAAATTAATGGTTAACATTCATAGCTAATTATTATTTTTCCACTTGACAAAATACACGTTAACGTGTAATATTAGGCTAAGATGACAATTAAGATATTGGATTCCCGGGTGATTTCGCAGATAGCTGCCGGTGAAGTGGTGGAACGGCCAGCCTCAGTGGTAAAAGAACTGCTGGAGAATTTCTGATCCGGGTAACAGACAATGGTAAAGGCATTGCCGATGACGAGGTTGAATTGGCTTTTCAGCGTCATGCTACCAGCAAGATTGATGCGTTACAAGACCTTCAGCAATTAACCACTCTCGGATTTCGGGGTGAGGCCTTGCCTAGCATAGCCTCCGTAGCGCAAGTAGAGATGGTGACCGGCATCAACGGACTGGCAGCGGGAACTCAAGTCAATCTGGAAGAAGGAATAGTAGTCAAACACGATAGCCAGGCCCGCTCACCCGGCACTACCATAAGCGTAAGCAACCTTTTCAGAAAAATTCCCGCTCGCCTTAAATTTTTAAAATCTCCTTCTGCTGAAGCTGGTAGAATAGCCAATATCATTAACCAATATGCGCTGGCTTATCCTGAAGTGCGTTTTACTTTGAGTAATGATGGGAAAATCAACCTCAGGAGTCCCGGCAGCGGCAAACTTTTAGATAGTGTTTTAGCAGTTTATGGATTAGAGGTAGCCCAAAATATGATGGAGATCGGCACGCAGGGCACTGAGTCAGTCCCGATTAAGGTTAGTGGTCTTGTGGGATCGCCGCAAATAACGCGTGCCAATCGTGATTATCTTAGTTTTTTTGTCAATAGAAGATGGGTTACCAGCCGTAGTCTGAACTTCGCGGTGGAAGAAGCTTATCATGGATTGTTGATGCAGGGAAAGCATCCTATCGCGATTATCAATATAACCGTTCCTCCTGCCGATATCGATGTCAACGTACATCCAACCAAGACCGAGATTAAGTTTCAGGATGAAAGGGCTGTTTTCGGGGCGGTGCAGAAAGCAGTAAGAGCTTGTTTGG
>JFJP01034136.1_pt1 | contig 10333 bp, 9 predicted proteins | sample 431651 | NCBI WGS metagenome assembly JFJP01 (sample SAMN02602958, study PRJNA72255) | Microbial mat metagenome, whole genome shotgun sequencing project. | biome: fresh water; feature: sink hole; material: water; isolation source: purple microbial (photo- and chemosynthetic) mats found in... | reverse complement strand
CGTCACCGCTGAATTGGAAGGCGCCGATGAGGTTTTTGATGCTGCCCACCGATTCGCGTGGGAGGCGGTCCTGCAATTCTTCCAGAATGGTCCAGTCGGGGTGGAGCAGGTCGCCGGAATACTGGCTGAAGTAGCCCATCTGTACGCTGGCTCCGAGGGCGGAGCTGCCACTGGTCGGGTCGGTCTGGCCGGTGATCACCTTGAGCAGGGTCGACTTACCGGCGCCGTTCACCCCGGTGACGGCGATTTTGTTGGTGCGCACCACCGTGCCGGTGATGCCGCTGAACACGGGGTGCACTCCGCCGCCGTTCAGGGGCCACGCCTTCGCCAAGCCCTTCATGTCGACCACGATATCGCCCGAGCGCTTGATGTCGCCGAAGTTGACCTTCATCACCTTGGTCTCGCGGGGAATCTCGATGCGCTCAATCTTTTCGATCATTTTGACGCGGCTTTGCACCAAGGAGGCGTGGCTGGCGCGGGCGGCAAACCGGGCGATGAACTCTTCTTCCTTGGCGAGCATGGCATCCTGGCGGCTCTTGGCGGCGACGAGGTTGTCGCGCCGGATTTCGCGTTCGCGCAGGTAAAAGTCGTAGTCGCCCGAGTAGGTGGTGATGCTCTGGTTAGCCACCTCTACGGTGCGCTTGCAGATGCGCGTCATGAACTCGCGGTCGTGGCTGGTCATCACCAACGCGCCGGGGAACTCTTTGAGCCAGCTTTCGAGCCACACGATGGTCTCGAGGTCGAGGTGGTTGGTCGGTTCGTCGATAAGCAGGGCGTCGGGGTTGAGCAACAGAATGCGGGCGAGCGCAATGCGCATTTTCCAGCCGCCGGAGAAGGTCTCCACGGGGTCCTGCCAGCGGCTTTTGCCAACGCCCAAGCCTTCAAGGATGGTTTCGGCGCGGTTTTCGAGGTCGTAGCCGTCGCGGGTCATAAACTCGTGCTGCAACTCGCCGTAGAGGTCCATCTCTTTGTCGGTGAGGGGATTGCTGGCGTCGCCCATGCGGTGTTCCAACTCGGCCAGCTGTTCGCCGATGGCGGCCACCTTGCCCGCGCCGGCGAGCACCTCGGCCAGCACCGTGCGGCCCGACATTTCGCCCACGTCCTGACTGAAGTAGCCGACCACCACGCCGGGGTCGATGCTGACGCTGCCTTCGTCGGTATGTTCTTCGCCGGTAATCAGGCGGAACACCGTGGTTTTGCCGGCGCCGTTGGGGCCCACCAGGCCAATTTTGTCGCCGGGGCGCACCAGCAGGTCGGCATTGCGGAACAGCACGCGGCTGCCGTAGGTTACTTTCACTTGGCTGAGGTTGATCACGGCGGGGATTGTATCGGAAACCCGGCGTGGGCGACAATGGGCGGTATGAACCAACTGCTGATCGAACGCGAACGGCGGGGGCTGCGCTTTGCCCTGTATTTCAGTCTGGCGATGATGGTGCCGTTTATGGGCATCACCCTGGCCTCTGCCCAGTCCTTGGGGGGGGCCGCGTTCTACGCGCACACCTATCTGCTCAAAACCAATATTGCGGCGTTCAAGTTCCTTTTCCTCGTGCTGGTTTGCCTGCCCAGCAAGCCCGTTTACCCGGCCACCAGCTTTCTGATCACGGCCATCGCGGGAGGAGTACTGACCTTGTTTCTCCACCGCCCCGCTGGGGCGGTATTTTTCGCCGGGACTGGCGACGCACATCGCGCAGTCCGACACGCCCTTCCTGAAGCCCGGCGGGCAACTGCAGGAAGTCACCGTGTTGTTCTCGGATATCCGCAGGTTCTCCACCCTGGCCGAAGGCCTTCCACCGGGAAAGGTGGCCGCGATTTTTGAGCACGGCGGTACGCTCGACAAGTTTATCGGTGACGGTATCATGGCCACCTTCGGCACGCCGAGACCCGCCGACGACGACGCGCTGCGCGCGGTTCGCGCCGCCAGGTCCATGACCGACCGCGGCTTTCCCGAACCGCGTCACGGCATCGGTGTGCATTGCGGGCAGGTGATCGCCGGCAACGTGGTGAACACGGCCGACCGGCTGGGAGCCGGTTCCGGGCTGCGTTTCGAGCCGCGCGGCACGCTCGAGCTCAAGGGAATAGTCACCGCGATCGACGTTCTGGCGGTCCTGGGCGGCGAAGCGTGAATCCCATCCTGCGGGCCTGGGCGAACGCGCGCAACGCGGCGGATTTTGCGCTAAGGAATGCGCTCACCTGGTCGCCGCCAGCGCGCGAGAGAGCCGAGGCCAAGGATGAGCCCGACGCCGCTGAAAAACGCTGGCTTGAGACCTACCGCCTGGCCGAGTCCCGCGACCGGATGACCGAGGCCCGGTGGCAGCGCAATGTGGCTGCCCTGGAAGTCCTGATGGCAACCAGGGAGAACGACGTCGTGAAGACCTTACTTCGCGACCGGCCGACCCTGCGCGCTCTCGACATCGGCAGCAAGAACTTTGACTACGTGGACGCGCTGTGCGGCTTCTGGAGCCATCAGAATGGCGAGCGGTCCGTGACCTTGACGGGGCTGGAACTGGACGCCCACCGCCGGTACACCGACTTTCGCACGCGACGCGCCTGGGCGGAGCACTACGCGTCGTTTGTCCCCGGCGCCCACTACCAGGCTGGCAATCTGCTCGCCCACACCGAGTGTTACGACGCGATCACCTGGTTTTACCCGTTTGTCACCGAGTTTCCGTTATTGCGGTGGGGCCTGCCGCTGGCCGAGTTCCAGCCCCTTGCGCTGCTGGAACACGCGTTCAGCTTGCTCGAACCCGGCGGGGTTCTGGTGATCGTGAACCAGAGCGAGGCCGAAAGTCACGTGCAGCGCGCATTCCTGGCCACGCTGGGGCGGTCGTACACGGTTGCCGGCCCCCGCGAAAAACCGATCACGCTGGTAGAGACACCCGTTCACAACCGGTCGAACTTGAACTGAAATCCCCGGTCGGCGGGCACGTCGATGGCCTGCGTGCGCAAGAAGTCGATATACAGGTCGACCAGGACGGGGTCGAGCTTGCCTTCGGCGACCATGGTGTCCTCCAAAAAGATCACGGCCTCGGTCGGCGTCATGGGCTTTTTGTACTCGCGGCTGGGGTCGGTCATGGCATCGTAAATGTCGACCACGGCCAACATCTCGGTGGGAAGAAAACCTAATGCCAAGCCTGAAATGAAGTCCATCGACTTCGAGGCCAATACCTTTTCGGGCTCGACCAGCTTGTGCACACCGGTTTCGCGTTCCCGTCGGCTCAGGCCATATCCGTTGGGTTTGCCCAGAGCGTTGTGGTGGTCGCCAGCCATTAACCGGGCCACATCGTGGTTGTTGCCGTAGTTCATCAGAATCAAACCCGCGCTCAGAAACACGTGCTCTTGGATCTGTGTGGCGTCAAATTTGGCTGCACTCTCAAAGTAGTCGATGTTTCCCATCTTGCCGATGTCGTGCAGAAAGGCCCCCAGCGCGTATTCCCGACCGTCAAAAGCGTTGATGGAGGGGAACTCGAGCAGGTTGTCGCTGGTCAGCTTCGATTCAAGCACCTTGGGCAACATTTTGCGGTAATAGTCCCGATAAACATGAGGAAAGATTTGGCGGAGGTCGGCGACAAAGCGGCTGGCGTGCTGACGGTTGTAGTACTTCAGAAACCCCGAGAACGACGTGAACACCCTCAGCTGATGGTTGATGGTCTGCCCGTTCGACATGCTTTGGAAGGTAGAAAACAGCCCCCGGATGATCTCGGGCTTTTCGACCTGCTCCAGCACGGCCTCGACGATGGACTCGGTGTCTTTGGCAATGGACTTTTCGTGGACGGTGACTTCGTCCGGTCTGCCGCGGAGCCCAGCCTTGTTGTACTGAAGGGTCTGCTGCACCGTGTCCATGATGAGCTGCGCCTTGGTCATGGTGTCGTCTTTGGAGTGGCGGATGCTGCCCATCACGGCCTTGAGCTCGCGCACGGCGGTGGCTTTTTCCTCGGCTGATTTGCGGCGGATGGGCTCGAGCACCGCGTCGAACGTGTCGTGCTGCGAGAACAATCGCTGGTGCCAGTCGCCGTCGATCAGGAACAACCGCCGGTCCAGATCCGAGGCGGGGAGGGTGGCAGCCACCGAAGGATCCACTCGCTGCGGTTTGATCATGCCATCGGGCGTGTTGACACCTCGGTACACGGGAATGTCGTTTTTTTTCAGCACCTCGAGGTTGTCAAGGACGTATTGAACCGTGAAGGCAATGATGGTGCCTTCTTTGGACGGCTGGATAATCTTCACAAGGGTAATGATAGGTTCCGTCCGGCCAAGAAGCAAGCCATGAAAACGTGCTAGTGTGCCCCCATGAAGCGCCATTCCTTCGTTTGGACCATCTACCTTCTGCTCGGTCTGTTCTCGTTTGTGCTCAGCATGATCGGCCCCATGGTGCCCCTTCTGCGTGACGAGTTCCACTTCGACTACACCATGGCCGGCTTGCACCAGAGCGCTTTCGCCATCGGCATGGTGATTATGGGCTTGTTCGGCGACCGGGTGCTTCGGCGCCTCGGGTTGCCGGTGAGTCTGTGGGGTGGTCTGGCCGTCATGGTACTGGGGTTGCTGGGCGTGGTGCTGGCCCCCGGTCCGGCGGTCACCTTGCCGGCACTTCTGGTCGCCAGTCTGGCGGGTACTTTGGCCGTAGCGGCCCTTCAAACGGCCATGACGTCGGGTTTCGGCGCTTTCCGGTCCAAGGGCATCCTGGAGGCGAACATGACGGCCAGCGTGTTTTCGATGCTGGTGCCACTGGTGCTGATCGTGGGTACCGCGTGGGGTTGGGGCTGGCGCATCGTGTTTCCCTTCGCTTTGCTGATGCTGGCGGCGACCGCCGTTTTCGGGCTCCCCGCCACCAAAAAACACGCTGCCACGCTGGTGGTGCCGCCGCCCGGTGAGGCCGGCCGCCTCGGTTGGAACTACTGGAAAATGTGGCTGGTGCTGTTTTTCGGCGTCTCGGTGGAGTGGGCGCTGGGCTTCTGGTGCATGACGTATCTGCTGGGCCTGCCCGGCAACTCGTTGGAATGGGCCACCGCCGGAACGGTGCTGTTGGGACTGGCCGGGGTGGTGGGACGCTGGGTGACCAGCCGGGTGAGCCACCGCTTCCGCGAGGAAACCCTGCTCGCGGCGGCTATCGGGCTGGTCGCGGCCGGGTTTTTGCCTTACTGGTTCCTCACCAACATCCCGCTGGCCTTCTTGGGGTTGTTTCTGGGCGGTTTCGGCGCCGCGACGTTCTTTCCCTTGGCGTTCAGCCTGACGATCGCCAAAGCGCCTGGTCACGAGACGCGCGCGGCCTCGCTGGCCCCGGTGGGCTCAGGTCTCGCCATCGGACTCGCCCCGTTCCTGCTCGGCGGATTTGCCGACCTGTTCGATCTGCGCACGGCGCTGTGGTACATCCCCGTCGGGCTTGCCATTATGAGCGTCTTTCTGGTGCTTTCGTGGCGTAGCGCCCCGCACGCCGTAAACAATGGTGGTGATCACACTGCCGATCAAAGCCAACATCACCAATAGGAACCAAAACGTGGCTGACATGACTTCAGTGTACACCCTTCTCGACGCCCCCTTCCGCGAAACTCTCGTTCAGCTGGGGTTTGTGACCCCCACACCCATTCAGGCGGCGGCCCTGCCGGTGGTCCTGGCGGGAAAGGATCTGATCGGACAGGCGGCCACCGGCAGCGGCAAGACGGCGGTGTTTGCCCTGTCGCTGCTGGCGCGCCTCAACCCGCGCTTTTTTGGCGTGCAGGCGCTGGTGCTCTGCCCCACGCGTGAGCTCGCCGACCAAGTGGCCATCGAGGTCCGGCGGCTGGGGCGGAGTGTGGCCAACCTCAAGGTGGTTACCCTGTGCGGCGGCGTGCCGGTGAAAGGTCAGCTCGACAGCCTGGCCCACGGCGCGCACGTGGTGGTGGGAACCCCCGGCCGCGTGCTCGACCATTTGCGCCGGACCAGCCTGACGCTCGACGGCCTGCGCACCCTGGTGCTCGACGAGGCCGACCGCATGCTCGAAATGGGCTTTTCGGACGACATGGCGGCGGTGGCCCGCGAGTGCCCGCTCGACCGGCAGACGCTGCTGTTTTCGGCAACCTACCCGCCGGAAATCGAAGCGGTGGCCGCGCCGTTCCTCACCGATCCGGTGACCATTGACGTCACCGCCCACACCCCCGAAACCGCCATCCGGCAGGTGTTTCTCGAGACCACCCGCGACGAAAAGCCAGGTTTGCTCGCCGCCGTGCTGGCCCATTACCGCCCCGAAAGCACGCTGGTTTTTGTGAACACCAAGGCGGTGGGCCGCGAGGTGACCGCCTCGCTGCAAAAGCAGGGTTTTTCGGCGCGTGACTTGTCGGGCGACCTGGAACAGCGCGACCGCGACGAAGTGATGGCGCTGTTTGTGGGCCGTTGCCTTTCGGTGGTGGTGGCCACCGACGTCGCCTCGCGCGGCCTCGACGTGGCCAAACTCGACGCGGTGATCAACTACGACGTGAGCCCCGACCCTGAGGTGCACGTGCACCGCATTGGCCGTACCGGCAGGGCAGGGGAGACCGGCTTGGCGGTGAGCCTGGTGTCGCCGCACGAAGTGGCGCTGGTCCGTCGGGTGGAAGATCTGCCCCGGCAAACTCCCGATTGGTTGTCCGTCGAAACGCTGACGCCTCATGCCGGGGGGCTGTCGGTGCCACCGCGCACCATGCTGAAGTTCCTCGACGGCAAAAAAGACAAAATCCGCCCCGGCGACGTGCTGGGCGCGCTCACCACGGGCCTGGGACTTTCCCGCGAACAGGTCGGCACCATCAAGGTGACCGAGTGGGGCACGTGGGTGGCCGTCGACCGTCAGGTGGCCGATCTGGTGCTGGGTCGTCTCACGACCACCCAGGTCAAAGGAAAATTGCGCAAAGTTTTGCGTATCGGCTAAACTGGTCGCATGAAAGGTTACTTGGAGCCCCTGCTGACCGCGTTGGCGGTGTTTCCCTTTGTCGCCGACCTGCTGCTCAACACGCTCGGGGTTGGCCTGGGGTGGCTGGCGTCGAGGCCCCTGGTGGAGCACCTGCCCCACGCCGAGGACCTGGACGCCAAGACCGACCCCAACAAACGGCCCGTCGGATTTATCCGGCGTGGTCTGGCCCTAGCGGTCGACTTGCCGGTGTTCGCCGTGCTGGCGGGCTTCCTCTACTTCGTGGTGGGCCAAAAGGGAAAACAACGCGCCACCTGGGGCAAACGGCTGGTGCGGCTCCGCCTGAGGGCGCCCAAAGGACCGGTCACCTGGCGCGCCCTCTCGCTCCGGTACGGTCTGGTGTGGGCCGCTGGACCGGGGGTGTACTACCTGGCCACCAGCGTTGATGCCCTGCTGGGGTTTCCCGACTCCGGCGTGGCCGGTCTGCTGCTCTTGGCCTGGGCGGGGTTCTTGGCGCTGTACGGGTTTGTCAAACTCTTTTCCCGCGATAAACTGCTCTTTTACGAGCACGTCAGCCGACTGCGGAACCGCGTCTCATGACACCGCGAACCTTCCGCATTCTGGTGGTGGAGGACGACGCCGCCCTTCGCGCCGAAATCGCCCTGCAATTGGAGCGCTGGACGTTGGAGCCCGTGTTTCCCTCGTCGTTTTCCACCGTCGCCGAGGATGCGGCCCGCCTGCAGCCCGACCTGATTTTGCTCGATATCAACCTGCCGGTGCTCGACGGCCACGAGTGGTGCCGCCGCATCCGCGCGCACTCCAAGGTGCCCATCGTGATGATCTCGGCCCGCGACTCCGGTGCCGAGGTGGTGATGGGCCTCAGTTCCGGCGCCGACGACTACGTCACCAAACCCTTCGAGCCCGAGGTATTGCTGGCCAAGGCGCGGGCCTTGCTGCGGCGTACCTACGACTGGGTGGCTGCCGAAGGCAACAAACTGGTGCGCGGCGAGCTCATTTTCGATGTGGAGCGGGGCGTCGTGATTTGCGGTGAAGCCCGCGCCGAAGTGACACGCAACGAAGGGATCATCCTCGCGGCGTTACTGCGCGCGGGCGGCGGCGTGGTCAGCCGCGACCAGCTGGCCTCGGCCTTGTGGCGCGAGGAGGTGTTTGTCGACGACAACACGCTTAACGTGAACGTGGCGCGCCTGCGGGCAACGCTGGCCGGGTTGGGCCGCGAGGACGCCATTCACACCGTGAAGGGGCAGGGGTACCAACTGCCATGACAGGGTGGTTGGGGGCCCGGTGGAGGTTGTTACTGGGGTTGGCTCTTGGCTCCGGCCTGCAGACTGCAGTGTTGCTGTTGTCGCCCGGCGACGTGGTCTACGCCGGCGTTTTGGCTCTGCTTCCCGTCACGCTGGGCCTCGCCGGAGACGTCTGGGGCCATCGCCGCCGGAAGCGCGAAATGGCGGGTCTGCTGGCCGAGCTGGAAACCCTGCGCGCCGATCTGCGCCAGGCCAGGCAAGCTGCGCGCGAAAAGGACGACGACCAGGCCGCGCTCATCCACGAGGCGAAGACGCCACTGTCGGTGCTCAAACTGGCCCTCAACCGCCACGAGGGGCCGCTTCCGCGAGCCTGGCACGACGAGCTCGCGCGCCTGGAGCAGATTTTGGAAACCGGGTTGTTTGCCTCGCGCGCCAGCAGTTTCGCCAGCGACTTTTTGCTGCAGGAGACCGAACTGCGCGCGTTGTGCGCTCAGGTGGTGGCCCGGTTCGCCCCGGCCTTCCTGGACCGCCGCCTGCGTTTTGTGCTGGCCGAGGGCAACGCGCGGGTGCTCACCGACCCCAAGTGGCTGGCCTTTGTGCTCTCGCAATTGCTGTCCAACGCGCTGAAGTACGTTCCCGAAGGCGGCGAGGTGCGCGTGAGTTTCACCTCCCGACTGGAAGTGACGCTGGCCGTGGAAGACAATGGGCCAGGGTTAGCGCCAGAGGATCTGCCCCGCCTGTTTGACCGGGGCTACACCGGCCATTCGCGCCGTGCCGTGCAAGCCACGGGCCTGGGGTTGTACCTCGCGGCAAGGCTGTGCGCCAAACTCGGCCACCGCCTATCGGCGCACAACCGTCCCGAGGGAGGAGCCCGTTTCGTCGTGGAGTTTCCGCCAGCCGGCACCTACCTTTCCAAAATGTAAGGTGGTTCGGGCCGGATGTAAGGCACAACGATGGAAGGCCGGCCAAGTCCGGGGCTATGCTTTGGTCATGGAAATTCTTCTGAAAGCCCGGCAGGTCACCAAAACCTACGGCAACCGCGCCACCCCTTACCCAGCCCTGAAGGGCGTTGACCTCGACATCCGCACCGGCGAGTTCGTCGGCATCATGGGCCCCTCGGGAGCCGGCAAGACCACGTTGCTTAACCTGCTGGCCACCATCGACCAGCCCGACGGCGGGACCATCGAGTTCGAGGGCCGCGATCTGGCGGGCCTCACGGGCGCCGAGCTGGGGCACTTTCGCCGCGACCGCCTGGGGTTCATTTTTCAGGACTTCAACCTGCTCGATACCCTCACCGTCGAGGAAAACCTGGCCCTGCCCCTGGCTTTGGCCGGACTCAAGGCCAGTGTGATCGGCGAACGTACCCTTGCGGCCGCCCGCCAGCTGGGGATTGAGTCGCTGTTGCCCAAGCGCCCGTACGAACTTTCCGGCGGCCAGAAGCAGCGGGTTGCCGCCGGCCGGGCCATCGTTTCGCACCCCGCGCTGGTGCTGGCCGACGAACCCACCGGCAACCTTGACTCGCGCTCGGCCCGCGACCTGTTGCAGGCCCTCTCCGACCTCCACACGGCGGGGACGACGCTCCTGCTGGTGACCCACGACGCGTTTGCCGCCAGCTGGTGCCAGCGCATCGTGTTCCTCAAGGACGGCGTGGTGTTTGGCGAGTTGGTGCGCGGCGACGACAGGCAGGTGTTTTTTGACCGCATCATCGACTCGCTGCGCGCTCTCGAAGGCGGCGACCGGTGAACCTGTTTCAGTTGGCCCTGCGCCAGGTCGCCCGTTCGGCGGCCACCTACCGGCTGTGGTTTTTCTCGATCACGGCGGCCGTGATGGTGTCGTACTTTTTTCAGGCGGCCCGTTTTGAGCCCGCCATAGCCGCCGTGGTGGAATCCCGCCGGTCCCTCCAGGCCGGTATGGGCGTGGCGGCGTTTATCCTCGCGCTCGTTACGGGCGTGTTTCTCACCTACAGCGCGGCGTTTTTTGTCCGGGGCCGTTCCCGGGAGCTGGGGTTGTACCGGCTTTTTGGCACGGGTCGGTTGCGCTTGGCCGCCTTGCTCGCCCTCGAGAACCTGCTTGCCGGTGGCACCGCGCTTGTGGCAGGGTTGGCGCTCGGAGTGCTCGGTTCCAAGCTGTTCCTGCTGGTACTGGCTTCGCTCAACGGCGTCACCGGGCCGCAGGTTTTTACGGTCAGCGGTGAAGCGCTGCTTTGGACGGCGTTCAC
>JFJP01024069.1_pt1 | contig 10333 bp, 10 predicted proteins | sample 431651 | NCBI WGS metagenome assembly JFJP01 (sample SAMN02602958, study PRJNA72255) | Microbial mat metagenome, whole genome shotgun sequencing project. | biome: fresh water; feature: sink hole; material: water; isolation source: purple microbial (photo- and chemosynthetic) mats found in... | reverse complement strand
ACAAGAACGTCCTTTAATTCCTGATATCAACGAATTGCCATTAATAAATTGGGATTTGTTTAATCTTGATATTTATTTTCCAAAAATTAACAATGGAGTACCGTTACCATATCCAATGCCTAAAGAACAGATTAAGGCGTTCATTATAAATACAGCAAGAGGATGTCCTTTTCAATGCACTTTTTGTTACCATGCGTTTAAAGATAAAAAATATCGTTATCGCTCCGCAGAGTCAATTGTTAAAGAAATGAAAGCAATGAATCAAAAATACGGCATTAATTATTTTATGTTTTTTGATGAGTTGACGTTTTTTTGAAAAAAACAAGTACAACTTTTTATTAATGAACTGAATAACAGCGGTTTGGAAGATATATACTGGATAGCAGATGTTAGAGCAGATATGTTTAAAGAAACAGATTTAGAATTATTACATCAACTAAAAGCAAGTGGTTGTTTGGACCTTGGATATTCTTTAGAATCAGGAAATCAAGAAATCCTTAACCACATGAACAAAAAAATAACACCCACTGATTTTATTCATCAGAGGCAAGTATTGGAACAAGCTGGAATAAGGACAAATACAAGTATTGTGTTAGGATATCCGGAAGAAACAAAGGAGTCCATCCAAGATACTTTTAATGTTTTAGCAGAGGCGAGAATATACCCAAGTGCTGGCTACTTACTTCCACAACCTGGTACCCCTATGTATGATTATGCGAAAGAAAAAGGTATTATTAAAGACGAAGAAGAATACCTTCTCAATATGGGGGATAGACAAGATTTTAGGGTAAATCTAACTTCGATGAGCGAACAAGAATTTGTTGCCGAAGTAGAAAATCAACTGGATATTCTTGCAACAAAGTTAAATATTAAATTGGAAAAGAGTAAACTTATTAAAACAGGAGCAGAGATTCAACAGTAAGCGTTAGTAAGTTTTCACAGTAGAGTGTGAGGGAACTTCCACTCTAATATCTTCTGATGACCAGAACAATGCAGACTTGCGTCTGACTGTAGATACACAAGCAGATTTCATGTTGATGCAGAGGCTTTTTGAGGCTTTGGCTCTTGATACAAACATGCTCACTTACAAAGAGATTATTGCCTATTTACGTGCATATCCAGATATTGCCCTCATCAATAGAGATGAAACGACATGGGAACCCAAGAAAAGAGATTAATCATCCGTGCCGATGGCAATACCCACATTGGCACAGGGCATGTCATGCGCTGCATTGCCCTAGCGCAGGCTTGGCAAGAACGGGGGGGGAGCGTTTCTTTTGCCTTAGCGCAGCACACCCCTGCCCTGCGAGAGCGATTGTCTGCTGAAGAGATAGCTATTCACTTGCTTGCTTGTGAACCGGGTGGGGTTGACGATGCGATGCAAACCATCGCTTTAGCCCAACAGGTAGCGGCTACGTGGGTTGTTGTAGACGGCTATCACTTTGCTGCTGCGTACCAACAGGCAATCAAGGCAACGGGGGTATCCTTACTGGTCATTGATGACTATGGACATGCAGAACACTACTATGCTGATCTCGTTTTGAACCAAAATATCTCTGCCAGCGAACAGATGTATACGAACCGTGAACCTTATACGCGCCTCTTGCTTGGCACACGCTATACTTTGCTGCGCCGCGAGTTTTTGACATATAGAGGGTGGAAACACGAGGTTCCAGAGGTCGCCCGCAAGATATTGGTCACGATGGGCGGAGGTGACCCTGATAATGTCACGTTAAAGGTAATCCACGCTCTGAAACAGGTAGCACAAGGACAATGTGAGGTAGTCATCGTTGTAGGGGGAAGTAACCCCTATATTGAAACATTACAACGGGCTGTTGATGCTATGCCACATATCAAACTGGTGCAAAACGTTGCTGATATGCCTGAATACATGGCGTGGGCTGATATTGCGATTGCAGCCGGGGGGAGTACGTGCTGGGAGTTGGCTTTGTTTGGCTTGCCTATGCTGCTTATACCTATAGCAAATAATCAGCTTTCTATCGCCCAAAAGCTAGGTGAGTTAGAAGTGGCGTTGGTTGTTGGGTGGTATGAGGATGTTTCCGCTGATATGCTGGCATTGGCTCTAAACCAACTGATGCAGGACCAGGAAAAACGTCTTCGTATGTCACAAACTGGGCAAGTGTTGGTGGATGGAGAGGGCGGGGAACGGGTGGTCATGTATATGTATGGCGATGCGCTCCGTCTACGCACAGTGCAAGAAAGTGATTGCGCTTTGTTATGGGAATGGGCGAATGAGCCAGCAGTACGTACTGCATCGTTCAATTCACATCCTATTTCTTGGGATGAACATACTCGCTGGTTTGCTAAAAAATATCAGAGTCCCAACACTATCATGTACATTGCACTAGACAGTAGCGATACCCCCATTGGTCAGGTGCGTTTTGAAAGAAACGCACAAAATGAAGCCATTATTTCTGTAAGTATAGATCACCACCAACGTGGTAAGGGGTATGGCAAAGGAATTTTACAACGTTCAGGAAAAGAAATTTTCTCTTTATGGGATACATCACTCATTCATTCATATATTAAAGAAGATAATATATCGTCAATCAGAGCATTTGAACAAGCTGGCTACCAACAGATTGAGCAGATTGAAACGTGTGGTTCTCTATCTCAACATTTAATATTACATAAAAATGAAATTCCGCTTGATACGATAAACTCTTCTCGCTAGGAGAAGCATATTCATGTCATACCGAGATTTTACCCTGAGCGATATTGAAAAGCAGTTTCAATTAACAATTGATGAAACGACCAATCTCTTTGCTTCTCTCCATGAAATAGCAATAAGTGATGCTTTCAGAGCTATCCTTGATGAGAATGTTCCTCTTGCTCTTGCAATCAGTACTGAAAAGGCACGATCTGAACTGATTATTTCGCCGTTGTTAGTTGAGTTGAGAAAGATAATGAATCATCAGATTAGCCTTTTTTTCAGGAGTAGATTTTACGCTTGATGCCAGCAAAGGATTGAATGGAGTATGTGATTTTATTGTGTCTGGTTCTCGGAAACAATTTGTTCTTGATGCTCCTGTTCTTATCATTGTTGAAGCAAAAAATGAAAGTATCCAAAGTGGATTGGGACAATGTATTGCCCAAATGGTGGCGGCACAATTGTTCAATGAACGTGAAGGCAATGCGATAAAAACAGTGTATGGTGCAGTGACAACGGGGAGTGTTTGGCGATTCCTGCGCTTACGCGAAACAACCGTCTGGATTGATAGTATAGAATATTACATTAGTACTGTTGAGTATATTCTCGCAATTCTCCTATCTATTGTTCAAGAAGAAAAAAGTGTATCCTAATGATTTCTCTTCATATCAACAACCGACCAATTGGCACAGGACATCCTGTCTATATCATCGCCGAGATGTCTGCTAACCATAACCAGAGCTTTGACGAAGCACTGCGTCTTGTTCATGCAGCAAAAGAAGCCGGGGCAGATGCAATCAAATTGCAAACCTATACCCCAGATACCATGACTATTGAAAGTAACAAGGATTATTTTCACGTAGGCAAGGGGACAATATGGGAAGGGCGTACACTCTATGACCTCTATGGCGAAGCCTATACCCCTTGGGAATGGCAACCAAAACTCAAAGCGGAGGCAGAACGGCTTGGGATGCACTGCTTTTCCACTCCCTTTGATCCTACATCAGTAGATTTTCTGGAAGAGATGGATGTGCCAGCCTACAAAATAGCTTCGTTTGAGGTAGTAGACCTGCCATTGATAGAGAAGGTAGCTCGTACAGGCAAGCCAATCATCATGTCTACTGGCATGGCGACGCTTGCTGAAATAGACGAAGCGGTGCAAACCATACGCAACGCTGGTGGGCAACAGCTTGCCCTGCTGAAGTGTACGAGTGCTTATCCAGCCATGCCAGAAGAGATGAATCTGAGGACAATTCCCCACCTGGCAACAGCATTCGATGTAGTTGCAGGTCTCTCCGACCATACGCTTGGGATTGCCGTACCTGTAGCAGCAGTGGCTCTTGGGGCGTGTATTGTGGAGAAGCACTTTACGCTCTCGCGTGCTGTAGCGGGCCCTGATAGTGCCTTTTCGCTTGAACCACAAGAGTTCAAGGCCATGGTAGATGCTGTGCGTGTGGCAGAAAAGGCGTTGGGGGATATAGGCTATACTGTATCGGAGCGCGAAGTTGCCAGTCGGGTGTTTCGTCGCTCGCTCTTTGTGGTTCAGAATATGCAGGCGGGTGATGCGTTTACCCCAGAGAATGTGCGCTCTATCCGTCCTGGTCACGGGTTGGCTCCCAAGTATTTGCCCGAAGTGTTGGGGCGACAAGCAACACGAGATATTGAGCGCGGTACGCCGCTGGGGTGGAACATCATTGGTAGATGAACAATCATGCAACGAAACCATGTATCAAAAAATCACCTATTTGTTCAGTAAAAAAGATAGGTGGCTTCTCATTTGGAATTTTCTCCTTATCTTAGGGGGAACAATCGTAGAAACACTAGGTGTAGGGGTTGTTGTCCCGTTTATCTACCTTATAACATCGCCAGAAGAGGTAAAAGCAAACCCAATCACCCAGCAAATCTATATCTTGTTCAACATAGATTCCCATGAAGCGTTTGTTATTTGGGCTTGTGTTGCTATTCTTATTGTTTTTATCGTGAAGAATTTGTACCTTGCCGTGATGCTCTATATCCAAAGTTGGTTTGTTGCCCGCAAGCGTGTGGAATTATCGGTACGTCTATTCACTGCCTATATGCGTAGTCCCTATACCTTTCACCTACAACACAACTCTGCTGAACTGCAACGCAATGTTATTGAAGAAACATCGAGGCTAACCAATAATGTTATCCGTACATTATTGCTACTCATAACAGACATTATGGTGACGTGCTTTATTGCTGCTCTCGTTATCCTAGCTGATCCTGTTTCATTCGCTATTACAGTCACTTTGCTTGGGGTATCATCTTGGCTCTTTTATCGTGCTGTTCGCAATAAGGCATCTGAAATGGGAAAAAATCGTCAGGATCATTGGGGAAAAATGATAATGAGTATTAACCAAGGGCTAGGTGCAGTAAAAGAGGTAAAATTACTTGGGCGCGAGAATCATCTTATAGATACATTTATTGATAATATCAAAGGAATAGCACAGTTTGATAGGTTTCAGCAATTTATCTTGCCTGTCCCACGCTATTTTAATGAAACGCTTATTGTGATAGGAGCTGTGGCTATCATTTTATCTGCTGTTATTCGAGGACAAAGCATGCAAACAATTTTGCCCATCCTATCACTGTTTGCCGTTGCGGGATACCGTTTGTTGCCAGCGGTGTCACGCTTGATATCATCATTGACGACTCTTCAATCCGAGATGGTCTCTCTGCATGCAGTCTATGATAGCTTACGTTTATTGGACAAGGAAGCACAAAAACCCCTATCGTACCCTGTTTTTGCACCAACACATAATGTAACCGATAACCATCCTATTGTCACCCTGGATAATATTTTCTACAAGTACCCCAATGCTGATACCTATGCACTTCAGGGAGTGTCATTGCAAGTTCTGCCAAATTCCTCAGTGGGCATTGTGGGACCATCGGGAGGGGGTAAGACGACCACGATAGATGTATTGCTCGGTTTGCTCATTCCATCCCAGGGGTATGTTTTGGTAGAAGGATGTGATATTCGGGAAAACCTTGCGAATTGGCAGCGACGAGTGGGGTATATTCCACAAAGCATTTTCCTCGCTGATGATACTATACGAAGTAATGTTGCTCTTGGTTTGCCTCGTGAGGAAATTGACGATGAGCAGGTATGGAAAGCCGTTGAGTTGGCACAGCTCAAATCTTGGATAGAGAGCCTGCCTAACAAGACAGACACAGTTGTTGGAGAGCGTGGGGTGCGCCTTTCTGGAGGGCAGCGGCAACGCATTGGTATAGCTCGCGCACTGTACCACAACCCAGACGTGTTGGTGATGGACGAGGCGACAGCTGCGCTTGATAACGAAACGGAGCGTGCGTTTGTGCAGGCGATTAACAATTTGAGTGGAAAGAAGACGATGATTATTATTGCTCACCGTCTAAGTACGGTACAAAATAGTGATTGTCTATTTTTCATTAAAGATGGTCAGGTTGTAGCTTCAGGCACGTATGATGAGTTGTTGTACAAGAGTATTGATTTTCAGGCTATGGCACAGCGAGGCAGTGTGAATAGCTAGTATTTCTTTAAAATAGGATCTTTTTATTATGTATAAAACAAACCCCCCCCTTTTACTCGACCTGGATGAAACACTTGCCGACCAAGAAAACCTAGAAGACCTTTGTGCAGATCGTCCTTTGCGAACCACGGAAATTTTTCAACCCAATGCTTTTTATGGGATAGATAACATACTGAAAACTTATGCTGGATTGCCTAGATGTTATGCTCTCAAAGCTGTTGTGCCACATGGAATATATCTTTCCAAGACATATGTTTGGGATGCTGAACAAACTGCATCACTCCCTATGGTGTTTTGTCCACCACTTCGACAGCAAATATATATAGACCAAATAAAAAAATTTGTAGTCCCATCAGCAGCACCTTTTCTCTATGTTAAAGAACTACTAAAAGATTATCCACACCCTAAGCGTCAAGGAACTATTTTTTTTCTCTCTCATTCGACACATTATATGACCACTAAAGCAGATTTCGAGCAATTAGCAGAGCAACTATCATCCCTAGAATCAGAATACCAACCTGTTACAGTTTGTATCTACTGGAAAGATTATCTTTTAGGACATCATATACCTTTTCAAAATCGTGGAATGCGTATTATTTCGGCTGGGCATATTTTTGATTCACATTTCTTGTTTCGATTGTATCATCTCTGTTCACAGTACCACTATTCTTGTAGCAATAATATAGGTTCACATCTTTTTTATTCCGTAAAAGCTGGTTGTTCTTTCTTTTTTATAGAAGGAGATTATACTTATAACGTTATTCCTAATTCATTTGGAATAAAAACAGAACCAAGATTCATAGAAACGGAAACAGAATTTAAGGAGCTATTTAGACAACCGCATAGAATAATGACAGAAAAACAACAGAATATTATTGATGATTATCTAGGAATTACATTTTTTCAGTCACAGCAAGGGTTATTAAACCAAATAATATTGGCAGAAGCATTGGATAAGGTTGGTTTTGTAAAATGTAACGGTATAAAACTAGATAATCCTTATTTTTTCCAACGTTTAGAAAAACTTCCAAGTCGAATAGTAGGAAAAGGTAAACGCTGGTTCGCTATGCTGCATATTCTGTAAAGCAATGAATGATAGATGAATTGTCCCAAACTAATATAAGTCCTTTTCTTGCTGGGTGCAACATAGATTTGACAGTGCTTCCAAATGATAATCTCATCTCCAATGTTGGCTTTGGAAGAGAATTATCTTAACAGCAAAAAAGCTCTCTCGTGTTATCAAATTGCTTACAAGAACGTATCAACGTCTCATCATACAACTCTTACTGGGAAAAAAGGCTGTCCACGCTTTTGACATTGGACAATTTCGACTCGGAGGAGAGGTACATCAGTGGATGTATGATAGATATTCCTTAAAACAAGTGTTGTTGGTTGCTGGATTTGGAAGTCCAATTCAACGAACTGCGTTGAAAAGTTATATGCCTAATTGGAAATACTTTTGTCTCGATACACTTTCTAATGAGACAGTGCGTAAGCCAGAATCGCTTTTTATGGAAGCAAAGAAGCCATTATAATAATAAAAGTTTGTATTTTTTGAAATCGCTTATCATCAGCACATCTGACATACAAGGCGGTGCAGCCCGTGCAGCTTATCGTCTCCATGCAGGTCTCCGAATGATCGGCGTGGATTCACGCATGCTCGTGCAAGTCAAAACAAGTGATGACTCTACTGTGATAGAACCATCCAGCAAAAAAGTAGCCAAAGCCATTGCCAGAATATTCCCTACGCTAGATAGACTCCCGTTGTATGGGTATCCTAAACGCGACCCTGAAATGTGGAGTATCGGGTGGATACCCAGAAATCCCATAAAGCACATAGATAGTCTACATCCTGATGTTATCAATCTCCATTGGGTTGGCGGAGGCTATGTTCCTATTGCATTCCTTGGGAAATTGAAACAACCTATCATCTGGACTTTGCATGATATGTGGGCGTTCACAGGTGGGTGCCACTATGATAGAGCATGTAGTCGTTACCAAAACGCTTGTGGGGCATGTCCACAGCTTGGTTCCCACACCCAAGTTGACCTATCACGTATGACCCACAAGCATAAACAACGGTCATGGCAAGGGGTAAATATAACAATTGTTGCACCAAGTCATTGGCTTGCATCATGTGCCAGAAATAGTTCGCTCTTTCGTCACCAGCGGATTGAGGTTATCCCCTATGGACTTGACCTCACACGGTATAAGCCTATGCCGCGTCAAGTTGCCCGTGATATGCTGGCATTACCGCAGGACAAGAAGTTGGTGTTGTTTGGAGCAGTGAGCAGCACGAGTGACCGACGCAAGGGGTTTCATCTCCTGCAACCAGCATTGCAGCAGCTTGCTCGGCAAGGCTGGGGGGAACATACAGAGGTGGTAGTCTTTGGTGCGTCGCGCCCAGAACATGAGCCAGATTTGGGTATGACTGTACATTATACAGGACACCTGTATGACGATGTGAGCTTGGCGCTGATCTACTCGGCAGCCGATGTCTTTGTTGCCCCATCACTCCAAGATAATCTCCCAAATACGGTGATGGAATCACTGGCGTGCGGTACTCCGTGTGTTGGGTTTGCCATTGGGGGTATACCAGATATGATAGAACACGAGCAGAATGGCTATCTGGCGCAGCCGTATGTCATAGAGGATTTGGCGCAGGGGATCGCGTGGGTGTTGGGGGATGCGGAGCGGTGGCAGCGGTTGTCGCGCCACGCACGCGAGAAGACGGAACAGGAGTTTGCGTTGGAGCGGCAGGCGGCGGTGTATCGGCGGCTGTATGAGGAAGTGGCGGGGGAAAGGTAAAATGGAATATGCACCACTACACGAAGCACATATAACGGTTATCACAGCAACCTACAACTCTGCGAGGTTCCTTGAGCAGTGTTTGGTATCGCTTCACGCGGCATATGAGATGGTGCCTAGAAAGTATCGCATTGCCCACCTGGTGGTGGATGGGCATTAGATATTGTACAAGAGAAATGATATGTCTAATCAAGAGATAGAATGCCATCCTTTTTGGAACGACTATCCAGTTCCTGATAATCTGCCACCAGTCATTATCAATGACCCTACGCTTCCACTGGTGAGCATCGTCACTCCATCGTACAATCAGGGGCGCTTCATACGTGAGACGATTGAGAGTGTTCTCAACCAAGCCTATCCTAATATAGAGTATTGGGTAATTGATGGTGGCAGCACTGATGAGACTCTATCCATATTGAGAGCATACGAACACGACCCGCGCTTCCACTGGATCAGCGAGAAAGATGATGGTCAGAGTGATGCTATAAACAAAGGGTTTTGCCGGTGTCGGGGAGAGATTGTCGCGTGGTTAAATAGCGATGATTATTATATGATAGATGCTTTAAGTTATGTTGCAACATATTTTGTTCAAGATAAATCACTAGGAATGGTTTATGGGGATGTACAAGTTGTTGACAAGCAGAGTAAGTATCTCCAGACAAGGGGAGCTATTGTTATCCAAGAATTTGTTATACCTATACAACCAGGTTGTTTTTTTAGAAAATCAGCAATAAATAAAGTTGGACTAATTAATACTTCTTTTCACTATGTAATGGACACAGACATTATTCTCAAATTAACATCCAATTTTGATTATATTTGTATACCAACAACCCTTGCTTCAATTAGGACGCATAGTGAGACAAAAACAAATACTTCTTACAATGATTTTGCCTTAGAATTACTAATAATCTTGAATGACATACTAGCTAACAGAGACGATTATCCAAAGTTGCTACATCTTGGTGAGACAAGAATCAAGCACAACTTCTACAGACTCATGAGTCAATACCTCTACATGGGAGGAGATTTTGGTTCATCTTTTTATTGTTTATATCGTGCTTCTAGGTTATGTCCCGATTTAACTTGGAATATTGTTAGAAATGAAGGTTTTAGGTGGTTTTTGAAACAATTTCTAACAGTCGAGCAATATAAGTTCTTGAGTAATTTAGTAAATGGTTAAGCTGAATATCAAATTGTTGCTTATAAGAGCAACTTTCTTATTTATGTTCTTACCTTGTCTCATTTCCAACGGGTTAGTCCCGCTAGGGGTAAAAGAATTTGACAAATATCTATCTATATTATTTATAATCGGTACTTT
>JFJP01021064.1_pt1 | contig 10333 bp, 6 predicted proteins | sample 431651 | NCBI WGS metagenome assembly JFJP01 (sample SAMN02602958, study PRJNA72255) | Microbial mat metagenome, whole genome shotgun sequencing project. | biome: fresh water; feature: sink hole; material: water; isolation source: purple microbial (photo- and chemosynthetic) mats found in... | reverse complement strand
ATCCCCGGATCACGCGCTCAGGGGCCTTCATCCGGCGCTGGAAGATCGATGAGCTACCGCAATTCCTGAATGTGCTCAGCGGTGACATGGCCTTGGTCGGTCCCCGCCCGGAGGTGCCGCGCTATGTCGCCATCTACCCGCCCGAGACCCGGGACATCGTGCTGAGCGTCCGCCCTGGGATCACCGACCTCGCCTCGATCACCTACCGGCACGAGAGCGAGGTCCTGGGCGCCAGTGCCGACCCCGAGCGCACCTACCGCGAGGAGATCCTGCCGGCCAAGCTCGCCATGTGCGTTGAGTACGTGCGGCGGCGGAACCTCTGGCTCGATCTCACCATCCTGGGGCGCACCGCCTGGGCCTGCGTCGCACGTTAGCAGCGCGTATGCCCCGACCCGCTCACCGTCCTACCCGACCCTGGCTGAGCCTGGGGGTCTTGCTGGCTGTCAGCGCCACCGCCTGGGCGCAATGCCTCTGGGGTCCATCGCCCAACCGGGACAACCGCTGGATCGAGCATATCGTGGCATTCGCGGTCTGGACGCCCTGCCTGGCTTGGTGGTTGGCGGCCGGCACTCGCCTCCGAGCGGTGCTGGCGTGGACCGCGGCTGGTGGGGTGCTCGCCGCCGCCCTCGGCGAGGCGCTCCAATTCGCCACGAGGAACCACACCCCCCAATGGCAAGGGGTCGGGTGGAGCACGCTGGGCGTCATCATCGGCCTGCTGGTCTGGGCCGTGTGGAGGCGGTGGGCGCTGCGGCTGTGAGGTGACGGCAACCGATGGTGTTAACCGATAAGAACCGATAAGGTAAGAACCGATAAGGACACCCGCATTTCTCTTGTCGGTGGTACCTTGTCGCAGGCGGGGGGCGCTCGCGAACCGGTCGGGCAGGGCAGATCGTGGATAGGCACCCATTGCCACAACCCCGGGCGGGCCGCCCGGGGTGACGGGCGGGCCAGCGGCCCGCGCTCCGCTGCCGCATTGCCCCGTGGTCGAGTTGGAGCTCGACCTTCCCAGGGGCGCGGCCGCTGTGGAAGCCGCTGCATCTGCAACCGGTGTTCGCGGGCTGCCGGGTGCTCGGCGGCAATGTGTGCACGGGGTTGTTCGAGCGCGGGCTGTGTTTGCCGAGCGGAAGCGCTATGAGCGATATCATCGTCATTCCCGCCGAGGCTTCTGTGGGCACGGACGCCGAGGCGGTCGAGGCCTTGTTCGCCGCCGCCATCCCGGGGGTCGCCTTCACGCCGTTGTCGCGCGACGAGGCGCATCAGCGCTGATGCAACCGGCCTGCCTGATCGACAGCAACCTCTGGCTCTACGCCCATTCATCCGCCGGGTCATCTCCACCCCGGTCGTGGCCGAGGTCGCCTGCAATCTGTTGAAGAAGGGCAAGCAGGATGAGCCGACCATCCGTCGCGTCCTCGGCCAGATGCAGGCGACTTGCGACGTTGTGGCGGTGACGGTGGGTACTGGCCTCCTGGCGTCCACGCTGCGCGAGCGACACCACTTTTCGTACTGGGACAGCCTGATCGTCGCTGCCGCACTGGAATCTGGCTGCAGCGAACTATGGAGCGAAGACCTGCAGACCGGTCGCGTGGTCGAGGGACGGTTGACCATCGTCAATCCGGTGGCTGAAGCTGGCTGAGCGGCACGGTCAGGCTGTTACGGACAGTCCTTAACAACAAGCCCGCCACAGGCTGTCGGATAGCACGCCAATGTGGCGACAGATCGTCGCCACATTGCCATGTCCTTATCCGCCAACTGGTAGTGCGAATGCCGCAGGCCTCGCGTTTTCCCATATGCCATGTGGTCGCAATCTGCAACCGCATCCCTCCGCCTTCCTCATGCCACGGGACTGAGCAATCGCAGCATGAGCCCCGGGCGGGTCGCCAGCAGGCGGATCAGCGCCCTGCGCGCCCTCTCGGCCCTCTGTGTCCAAGTATATATTCCCCCCGGGTTTCCCTTGGCAGGCCGGAGCTGTCGCGCATGGTAGCCCGCCGCGATGCCGCACCGTCAGCAATCCACCACTGCGACCTTCAGCAAGGTCTCCGATGTCCAGCAGCCCGGGACCGATACGCTGCATGTCAAGTCGCGCAGCCCTCGTCGGCGGCTGCTCCAGGGACTGTGGGCGGGATGCGACGTGTTGGTCATGGTGGCGGCGGCGTGGCTGGCCTCCGACCTGCTCGAACGGCCGCTGAAGCATGCCACCGCACTGATGCTGGCGGTGGGGATGGCCGTGCGCCTGCTCGTCTTCGTGCGTATGGGCATGTATCGCACCGCCCTGCGCTACAGCGGACTGCATGTGCTGGCGATCACCGTGGTCGGCGTGCTGATCGGCACTGTCACCGCGGTGTTCGCCAGTTGGTTCTCCGGCGGGCTCGAGCTGCGGACCATGGGACGGGCGTTCTTCACCCTCGAAGCGCTGCTGGTCATGACCGGCTGCGGTGGCCTGCGCATCCTCGCCCGGATCCTGCTGGCGCCGCGCGCAGGTGGCGGCAAGCAGGTGGTGATCTTCGGCGCCGGCGATCTCGGCGAAGCCACCTACCGCGCTCTTGGTCGCAGCAGCCAGTTCAGGCCGGTCGCCTTCCTCGACGATGACGTCCATAAGCACGGCACCGCCATCCACGGCTGCCTGGTGGTGGGCGGGATCAATGAGCTGCCCGCCGTCCTGCGCGAGCGCCAGGTGCAGCGCATCTTCATCGCCATCCGCAGCCTGCCCGATCCGATGGCGCGCGCGATCGCCCGCCACGGCCAGGCGCTCGGCGTGCCGGTGACCCTGGTGCACGGGCTGGACTCGGTGCACGGCGGGCTGCGCCTGCGCGATCTCCAGCTAGAGGACCTGCTGCCGCGGCCGTCGCTGCAACTCGATGCGGCGCCGGTGCGGGCGATGCTGGCCGGCACCACCGTGCTGGTCACCGGCGCGGGCGGCTCGATCGGCTCGGAGCTGTGCCGGCAGGTGTGCGGCCACGGTGTCGGCACGCTGGTGCTGCTCGACCACAGCGAGTTCAACCTCTATCAGATCGAGGCCGACCTGCGCGGGTCGCATCCCGAGGTCCACCTGGTGCCGGTGCTCGACAACCTGCAGTCGCCGGAACGGCTGGTGACCCTGCTGGCGGCGCACCGGCCGACCACCATCTTCCACGCCGCCGCCTACAAGCATGTGCCGATGGTCGAGCTGAACCCATTCGCCGGGGTGCTGAACAACGTCGGCGGCTTCCGCAACCTGCTGGCGGCGGCGGACGCGGCAGGCACGCCGCGCCTGGTGCTGATCAGCACCGACAAGGCGGTGCGGCCGACCAACGTGATGGGCGCGACCAAGCGGATCTGCGAACTGCTGTTGCAGAACCGGCCGCTGCGCGCCACGCACGGGGCTGCGGTGCGCTTCGGCAACGTCCTGGGCAGCAGCGGCAGCGTGGTGCCGGTGTTCCTGCGCCAGATCGAGACGGGCGGTCCGGTCACCGTCACCGACCCCGAGATCACCCGGTTCTTCATGCTCATTTCCGAGGCTGTGGCTCTGGTGCTGGCGTCGGGGGCGATGGCCGAGCACGGCGAGATATTCATCCTGGAAATGGGCCAGCCGGTGAAGATCGCCGACCTCGCGAGGCAGCTGATATTCCTCGCTGGCCATACCGAGGAGGAGGTCCCGCTGCGCTTTACCGGGCTGCGTCCGGGCGAGAAGCTCTACGAGGAGCTGCTGCTCGATGAAAGCGAACGCGGCACGCCGGTCGCGGGCATCACCGTGGGCAAGCCGACGCGGCTGGAGTGGGCCACCCTGGAAGCCCGCATCGACGTGCTGCTGGCGACCGCCCGGGAGCGCGACACCGCGGCCTTCGTCGCAGCGTTGTCCGCGTTGGTGCCGGAGTGGGTCCCGAGCGCGACCTGCTCTACGGCGGCCGCCCGTCCAGCGGCCGTCGCGCCTGGATCTGGCTAGTGTCAGTCTCGGTGCTGTGCTGGCTGTGGTTCATCTGGGGCTATCCGCACACCGGAGGGGGCGTTGGCGCCGAAGCACCAGAGCTGATTCCTCGTGTGGACCGCCCTGACCAGCCCGGCGCGTCGCCGGCTGATTAGGTTCGCTGCCGTCGCGATGGCCTCCGCCGGAGCGCCGGCGCCCTCGCCCGCCCGGTGCAATGACGAGGAAAGATCAAGCTGTCCAGGGTGGAGCATAGCGAAAGAACGGTGGATGACGGTGTTCCATCCTGTTATTCCGCCTGAACACCGAGTGCGCGGCTGTCGAAGGAGCACAGGCAGACCGCCAACCTGTGGGTGGATCCTCAGCCGTCCGGATCCCGGGGTCTGGGCAGCCAAAGCACGAAGCGCGAGCCTTGGCCCGGCCCCGGACTGTCGGCGGTGACGGTCCCGTTCAGCGCCTTGGCCTCGACGATGCAGGAGTGGAGGCCGAAGCCGTGGCCGCTGTCCTCGATGCTGATCACGGCGCTATCGCCGACCTGGGCCAAGCTGATGACGAGGCGGCGCTGCGGCGATCTGGCCATCGGTAGCCAGCCAGGTCTTCGTCCGCTCCGTTCTTGACGCTCCGCTGCTGATGGTGTTCCCATTGCCATCCGCATCCCACTCGCGTACGACCCCATTAGGCCACGGAGCGGATTAACTCGGCGTTAGACTCACTGCGATTGGTGCACGTTCGTGGCTACTCGAAGTAGCGGATGCCTTCCAGCGCGTCGCGCGCCCGTATCCGGGCGTCGTTGTCGCCCTCGCTGAGGTCGAGGGCCCGCTGGTAGTAGGCCTTGGCGGCCTGGTTGTCGCCTTGGCTCTCGGCGACCTGGCCCATACCGACCAGGGCCTGCGACAGCAGGCGCGGCTGCTCGGCGCCCCCGCCAGGCAGGGTTTCGACGCGGGCGAACCAGGAGAGCGCAGCTGGGCGGTCGCCGGCGGCAAGCACCAGCCGGGCATACTTCATCAGCGCTTCGCCACGCGGGCGGAGGGGGATCTTCTCGTTGCGTAGGGCCTCCTCGACCAGGGGCAGCCCGCGCCCGGCATCGAGCAGGTCGCCGCAGACCAGGAACGCCCGGCTGAGCTGCGCCTCGCCGGCGAGGCGGGCATCAGACCCGGCCATGATCCCGACGTACACGGCCTCGGCCTCGGCCGATCGGTCCTGGAGGCGGAGCAGGGTCGCCAGTTCCATCTGCGCCCACAGGATCGTGCTCTGGTCCTTGGAGCAGATGGTAAACAGGCCGAGGATCGCCTCGGCCTGGGCCAGATCACCCTGGTTGCGGGCCAGGTCGGCGGCCCCGCGCAGGTTTTTGAGGTCCTCTCTACCCGGGGCCCAGCCGGCCTGGACCGCGAGGGGGACGGCCTGGACCAGGCGTGCCAGATCGGGCAGCGCCTCGTGGCCCCGGCGGTTGACGCCCAGGGCGTAGGCCTTCCGGCAGAGCGCCCGGCAGCGCTGCTCGGGCTTGGTCTGGGGATCAGCGAGGACACGGTCGAAAACGGCGAGGCCCTCGTGCAGGGCCTTGGCCTGCACCTGGGTCTCGGCCTGGATCAGCAGCAGGGCGATGCGATAGCCGTCCTCGTTGCCAGCCCCGGCGGCCAGGCCGGAGATCCAAGCCAGGGTGGCGGCTCCATCCGTTCCGGCCTGGAGACCACGCAGGGCGAGGCCGACCAGCTCCAGCTTTTGGGCGACGGTCAGCTCGGGATCGTTGCGCGCGAGGGTCTGCTGTGCGAGGGCGCTCAGTTGTGCGCCCGGCAGCGGCTTGATCTTCTCGAGGCTGCGCAGGCGGCTGAACTCGCCGTGCCACACCCGCTGGGCGCGGTCGTCCTGCTGGCCCTGGCGGGCAAGCTCGGCATAGGCGCCCCACTGGGCGGCGGCGCGCTCGTGCTGGCCGGCCTTGCCCAGGGCCTCGGCCAGCATGGAGGTGGCTTCGCCGCGCTGCTCGGGCGTGGCGGCGAGCTTGAGCAGGGCTTCGAAGGGGGCGACGGCAGCAGCCTCCAGGGAGGCGGTTTTGAGCGTCGCGCGCAGGGCCTTGCGACTAGTGGCGAAGTCGTCCTCGGCCGCGCCCAGGGCGGCGCCGAGGAGGATGAGGGTGGCGAGACGGGGGAGCAGCATGGCGGGTCTTCTCACTCGGACGGTGTAGAGGGCGTCGGCGGGCAGGCTCAGGCTGACCGAGCCACCCTCCCGGCGCAGCGCCGGGTGGGCGCCGGTGGGTAGGCCGTTGATGTCCAGGACGCTGGCGCTGACCAGGCCCGGGTTGGCCAGGGTCACCTCGGCCTCGGTGTTGGCGATCTGCCACGGGGCCGAGCCCTTGCGCAGGATCTGGAAGCCGTCGTAAAGAGTGCCGCCGTTGTCGATCGAACGCTCGCGCGCGACCCAGCCGGTGGGGCGGGCGACCGTGCCCACCTGCACCAGGACCCGCTTCGCCGTCGCCAGGGGCTGGCCATCCAGCGGCACCACCACGATGCTGGCGTAGTCGTTGCGGCAGCGGATACGCAGGTCCTTGAGCACGATCTCCGGGCGCTTGCCCAGGAATCCTGCCGCCGCCTGGCAGCGCGGAGCGTTGACGGTGTAGATGCCCGTGGCGTAGTCGGTGGTGATCTCGCCGGTCACGCTGTGCAGCAGGCTGGCCTTGGTGTCGATGAGCTTGGGCAGTTGCTCCAAGACGCGGTTATTGCGCGCATCGCCGCCGTAGCGGACGCGCACCGGGCCGACGCAGAAGGCCAGGGGATCCTGGGCCGTCCGCACCGTCGATTCGGTGGACATGGCGCCGGCGTCGCGGTTGGGGTCGTAGACCTCCGCCTCGCTGATCAACGGGGTGCGCTGGTTGAACACGTCGTCATCGCTGCGCTCCTCCACCACCACCGGCGCGGCGGCCTGGGCGATGTAGCCCTGACGGAAGGCCAGGGCGGTGGCCGGGAACTGGCCGAGCAGCATCGGGCTGTCGTAGGACCATTTGGAGTCGACGTTGCCCCATTCCCCGTCGCCGCCGGCGAACCAGTAGAACGAGTCGACCCCGGTCAGTGAGAGCTGGGCTGCCACCATCAGCGGGCCCTCGGCCTGGTAGAGGTTGGGTGGCACCCATAGGCTCTCGGGGATGATGAAGGGATGGCCGGCCACCTGCTTGACGTTCATCGGCCAGTAGCGCGGCCTCTGGGTCGCCGACCAGCTGGTGTAGACGTGCTGGGCGAGGATCTGCCAGCCGTTGTTGATGCCGTTGTGGATGCCGTTGAAGTAGGCGTTCTTGCCGATCACCTCGTTGGCGGTGTAGCTCCAGCGCTCGGCGTCGTCGGCGGTCAGCGGGTCCACCGACTTCCAGTTGCCGGCGTTGATCAGTTGCTTGCAGCCGAGCTCCTCGCGCAGGTAGCGGGTGGTCTGGATGTTGAAGTCGCGCATCAGGGTGGAGAAGAACGCCAACTGGTCGTTCAGGCGGGCGCGCGTGCCGGGCACCTCCCACTTCTTGGCGCGGTCGCGGGCGTCACCGGTGAAGTACCAGTTCTGCAGGATCGCCACGGTGCCGGCAGCCACGTCGTCGCTGCCGCGCAGGTCCCAGGCCGATTCGTACTTCAGGGTGTAGAGCTCCAGCGCCTTGGCCACCGAGCCGTGCTTGGCGGCGACGAAGTCGCCGAACTTCTTCGTCAGCACCCGCAGCGGTTCGCCGCCGATCGTGCTGGCCGTGTAGAACAGCAGGGAATCTTCGTTCTGCAGTTGCATGATGGCGACCGCCGGGTCGTCGCGCAGGGCGATGCCGGTGTAGGGGTTGACCTCGGTGTACAGGCGCCGGATCCAGGCCCGGTACATCGCCTGCACCGGCTCGTAAAAGAACAGCAGGCCAGAGAGCTTGCCGCCCTTGAAGCCGAGGTCCCAGCCGGGCAGATTTTCGGTCGACGACCCCCAGTACGGGCTGATCGTCGAGTAGATGCCCTCTTTCTTGAAGGCCGCCACCATGTACCAGGCGCCGTGCAGGTCGACCTCGTTGATGCTGTCACGGGTCACCGCCGGGCCGTCGCGCTTGTCCTCGGGCGGCAGGTGGCCGTGGAAACGCACCATGTTGATGCCGCGTTTGGCCAGCCAGCGGGCCTGGTGCGCAACCGTCTGGGCTGCCGCCTCGCTGACCTTGCCGACCCCGCGTTTGAAGGGTGCGCGCCAGGAGTAATCAGAGCCGGACCAGAAGCGGATGGGCTGGCCGTCCCCGCGAAGGAAGCTCTCGCCGTCGGCGGCCAGTTTGATGAAGCCGTGCTCGCCGGCGACCGTCTCATTGAGCCGGCGCAGGTCGAGGGGCGAATCGCTGAAGGTGTCGCGGGTCGCGGGCCAGGCCCAGGTGCGGGCGGGATCCAGTTCGGGCGTCGAGCGCAGCTTTTCCTCTGGTTTGTAGAACAGCCGCGGGCGGAACGCAAAGCCGCGCTCAGCCAGCACGAAGCAGTCGACCGACGCGAAGCCCTTGCCGTCCTTCCCCGGCTGCACCGCCAGGCGCAGGCTGTGCGCGCCGGCGGCCAGGGTCATCTCGTCCAGGCGTACCCATATCAGGCGGTGGCGGTTGGAGCCGTCGTGGGAGGCGTAGGCAATGTCATGGATGCGTGGTTCGTAGGCGAGGTTGCCCTCGTTGTCCTTGTCGGCCTTCTGCCAGGCGGCGAGGGGAAGCTCCTGCGCAGCGGCCCCGTCGATGGCCCAGGTGTAGCCGGTGGAGCTGAGGTTGAGGCGCACCCACGGCCGCCAGGACCCCGCGCGCGGGAGATCGAACGGGCAGAGGGCATAGCCGGACTTCATCCCGGTCTCGTCGAAGGAGTGCCACCAATCCTGGCCCGACAGCGAGGTCTTGCGGTCGACCGGATCATACCAGTCGTTGGGCTGCTGCAGCTTGTCGCTGGCGCTCTCGGCCTCGACCCAGACGTAGCCAGGCTCGGCGGCGCCGAGGGCGGCGGCAAGCAGGCAGGACAGCGACAGTCCGTTGATGAAGGTCCGCGTCATGGTCGATGCTCCGCTAACGTTGTCTTGAGGGCTTGGCAGCGATGACCGCAAGGCCATCCCCGATGGCCGGTGAATCACCAGGACTGAAGACTTCTCGATATTGTCCAGGATGAACGTCGTGACGAGGGCCGTCTACCCCCAACGTACCGGACTGGTTGCGTCGGTTCCATCTGCAACTCATTGAAACCGTTAGATTGCGCCTCTATGCGGGCCAGCCCCTTCGTCCTGCCCTGCGTCAGGCGATGGATATCTCGGGCGGGGCCAGGAGCCCGGTCTCGGGTGCGCGCCAGTCCGCGCCGGGCGGCGGCAGGGCACGCAGCGGCTCCCAGACGCGCTCCCAGGACCAGCGGCCCGGCAGGCCTTCGCCGTGGTGCGGCCCGAGCAGGCCGGCGAGATGCGAGACCACGGTGATGCCGAGGCGGTGCGGGCCGGCGGGCAGCGCGACGGAGGCGGTGATCTCGTCCTCGCCATGGCCGGCGCGGGCGGCGATGGCGCCGTCGACCGCCAGGCGCCAGGTCGCCCCGGCCCAGGCCGGCAGGCGTACGCGCAGGCGCGCGGCGGGCGCGTCGAGGACGACGTCCCAGGCGTAGGTCATCGCGCCGTTGGCCAGCGGCCGGCCGAGCGAGCGCCAGCCGCCCAGCGCCAGCGGGCGCGGCGGGGCGATGGCGAAGCCGTGTTCGCACGGACGCAGGGCGAAGTCGCCGAGGAGGTGGAGGTTGGCCAGTTCGTGGCGGGTGCAGAAGCGCTCGGCGACGAGTTCGACGGTGTTGCGGCCGGGGTGCACCAGGGCGCCGATCGGCGCGGCGCCCATCGCCGGATCGAACCACGGCTGCCAGCCGGAGACGGCGGCGCCGTTGACCGAGATGCGGTACAGCTCAGGCATCTCGACCGCGAGGCGCAGGCCGCGCGGGTCGACGCCGGCATCGACCTCGAAGGCGTAGACGACGCTGAAGCCGGGCAGGTGGGCGACCGGGTGATCAAGCATCGTGCGCCGGAACTGGATGGAGCGGCTCCAGCCGGAGAGGCGGAAGCCCATCGCCAGCCACAGCGCGCTGTCGAGGCGCACGGCGGTGGCGGCCAGCGGCGGCTGGCCGGGGAGACGCAGCTCGGCATGGTCGAGGACCAGGACGTTGCCGTGGTCGGCGGCGATGCCGGCGGCGCTCGCCGGCAGCCTGCGCCAGGCCGGGGCGGCGGGTGCGCTGCCGGCCGCGACGGCGGTGCACAGCCACAGGGCGTGGCCTCCGGGGGCGAGGTCGAGGGCAAGGCTCTGGCCATCGCCCAGCGGCGTGCTGGCCACGGGGGACATCGAGCCGTCGGCGGTGTCGAGAGCGAGCACGCCGCGGCCGGGCAGGCGTAGGCTGGTGCGCAGCGGCTGGTGCCACGGATTGCACAGGAAGAAAAGGCTGCCGTCGGGCGTCTCGACGCGGCGCC
>JFJP01015618.1_pt1 | contig 10333 bp, 8 predicted proteins | sample 431651 | NCBI WGS metagenome assembly JFJP01 (sample SAMN02602958, study PRJNA72255) | Microbial mat metagenome, whole genome shotgun sequencing project. | biome: fresh water; feature: sink hole; material: water; isolation source: purple microbial (photo- and chemosynthetic) mats found in... | reverse complement strand
GCAGGTTGATTCAGAGACGGGGAGTATTTTAGCTCCACAGATTGTTTTTTAGAACGGGAATTTGATCGGTTTTTGGAACAGTTTACTATTTTGTTTTTGATTAAGTAAATCTACTTTAAATCAAACAGAAATGCTATAATACAGCGGTTCCCGCTGTATTGTCACCCCTCAGAGTAAAAAGGCAAAATTCTATAGCTAGGGACTAGGGGCTAGGGGCTAGGGGCTAGGATGCTCAAGAAGAAGTGAATAAAATCAAAGGTTTCACACACTCAGAATGTCCTAACCACCTTGGCGGTTGCTGTATTTTCCTCAAACAAAATTTTGATAAATTTATCTAAAGATTTAGAAGGTGTTTCTTTCCTCCACACAGCAGCGGATCGAGCATAGTAAATCGGATGGTGAAGCGGTATAAATACAACTTTGGGATGAGGCAATGCTTCTGCTTCTCTCGGCATGACTGCTACCCCTTGTCTTGCTGCAACCAGAGCAATTATTGAAGTATGAGAATCAGCAAACAGGGAGAGATTTGGCGTAAAGTCAGCTTTGTGGCAAAGATTGTGGATACGATTATTCCACTGTGGAAAAGTTTCTTCAGACATCCCGATAAATTTTTCAGCACTAAGTTCAATCAGATCGATCGAGGGCTGATCTGCTAATGGATGCGTATCTGGTAACACAGCATCGATAGGGACTTGCTTAACAGATTTAACTATAAACTCTTCTTCTAACTCATGGTGTGGATTGCCCATAAAGGCAATGTCGATCTGCTTATTTCGCAAAGCTTTAGCTTGTTTGCTAGGCGGCATCTCCTGGAAATGAATGGGAGTCTGAGGGTACTCAAGACTAAAGCGATACAAAGTTTCACCCAGAAAACTCTGGAGAATTGTTGGGATATAACCAATGATCAAAGGTTCATCTGTATTGGAGGAATAAGTTTTGATAGTTTGTACAGCAACATCACTACGCTGCAAAATATCTTTCGCTTGTTCAAAAAAGATAGTTCCAGTTTCTGTAAGTTTCAATCCATCCGATTTTCGGAAAAAGAGTGAAATCCTCAGTTCATCTTCAAGATTTTTGATTTGACGGCTTAACGCAGGTTGTGAGATATAGAGCCGGATGGCAGCACGGCTAAAACTGAGTTCTTCTGCAACTGTGACAAAATATTTAAGATGCCGTAGTTCCATAATTGGTTGAGGTAGTTTTGGCTCTTTTAGAAACCTAAATGATGCTTTACCAACTTCACTGTTTTCCTAAATACCTAAAAATAGATAGTCTCCCAATTCTTTATGATCATCATAGATAAAATCATCAAAAATCTGTTTCATTTCTTCTGAGGAAATATGCCCATCTTGGTTGATGTCGAGTTTTTCAAAAGAAGCTTCAGTTTGGCTGGTATCAATTTTGTAAGCTTGATAAAACATTTTCAACTCATCGAGCGCAATTTCTCCATTACCATCTATATCTATTAGTTTCATAAAAGCATCGGCAAAATCAAAATCTAAACGCTTACTCATATATACATTCCATTCATCAGGCGTAATTTTACCATCGCCATCAGTGTCCATTAAAGTTTGCAGCTTTGCTCCCAAACCAGTCCAAAAAGAGTGAATGAGCCAGTAATCTGGTGAGCCAATTTGTAAACCTCTAAGATCGGCAATCGTATTCGCAGCTTGCTCAAAGTCTAAGGGTTCAATAAATCCATTTTTGTCGTAATCTATGAGATCGAACAACCGCTTCATCTTGCGTTGGCGTTGTGTATGAGCAGTAGCAGATAACCGCGAAACTGTTGCTACTTGCCAAGCAAAGATGCTAGCTACAAACATCACAACCGTTCCACTCCAAAATGGCCAAGATGGGCCGAAAGAGCCGAATAAAAATCCCACCCAAATCGGACTAACAACTTTGGCTAAAATTCCCACCGATTCAGCAAAGCCTAAAATCTTACCTTGCCCCTTTGCTCCAGCAGATTGAGAAAGTAAACTGTTAATCATCGGTCTGCATAGAGAACTGCTACTGCTAACTATGGCGAGCGATCCTAACAGCAAAGGTAGGCTATTTGAAAAAGGGATCAGAAACAGCCCAAAGCACAATATAATCAACACTGAAAACAGAACTTTAGCTTCGCCAAATTTTTGACTCAGAGGCCCAGCTAATCCAGCTTGGACGAGAAACGACACTCCTCCCCAAAACAAATAAGCATAGGCAATCTCTTTAGGCCCCCAGTTGAATTGTTTTTGACTCCACAGGGCAAAAACAGCTTGCGTTCCCACCATCACAAACACTACCAAAAAAAACAATAAGACAAGCAAATTTGTGGGTGGAGGGTCGAGTAATTCTTTGATTCCGCTTAGGCTAAATTGACGTTGTTTAGTTTGGGACTGAGTTTGAGTTTTTATTTGAATTTCTGTGGGTTTTGATTCGGGTAGAGCGAACCAGACAACAATAAACCCTAATAATGATAAACCAGCAGCAAATAAAGCTGGCAGTGTAAAGTTGGGATTTTGCGGATCGGAACCAACTAACAGTCCACTCATAGCAGGGCCTAAACAGATGCCAAGTACATAGGCAGAGCCAATTATACCCATACCTTTAGCTCGATTTTCTTTAGTTGTAATGTCAGAAACGTACACCATTGCAACTAAAAAGCTACCTGCCATCATTCCTTCAATTGCTCGACAGGCAAACAGCATCCACATCGCATTTGCCATGCTCAAACACAGATAAACAATCACACCACTAGCTAGACTTAACAATAACATTGGTCGCCGTCCAAAGCGATCAACCATGATTCCCCACAAAGGCGTGAATAGGAACTGCATTAAAGCATAGGTACTAAAAAGAAGCGTAACTTCAATGGGTGAAGCTCCGAACTTAAGCGCGTAAAATGGTATTAACGGTATAACAATCGCAAAGCCAAAAGTATCTATCAACGCACTTAAAAATAAAGCAAAATATACTTTCTTATAATTCATAGATTTCCCCGGATTAATTGTTCTCGTTCAACAGCTTCAAATAAAGATTTAAAGTTTCCCTCGCCAAAGCTTTGAGCGCCATGCCGTTGAATTATTTCAAAAAATAAAGTGGGGCGGTCTTGTACTGGTTTGGTAAAAATTTGTAGTAAGTATCCGTCTTCATCTCTATCTACTAAGATTCCTTGTTCGGCTAACTTATTGATTGGCTCGTTGATTTTTCCTACCCGTGCTTCCAAGTTATCGTAATAATTTCTCGCTACGTCAAGAAACTCAACTCCTAGCGATCGCATCTGAGAAACTGTTTCAATGATGTTATTTGTCCGATAAGCAATGTGCTGAACTCCAGGGCCATTGTTATATTCTAGGTACTCTTGAATTTGGGATTTTCGTTTGCTGTTAGCTGGTTCATTAATGGGCATTTTGATCTTACCAGTGCTATCTTGCATAACTTGGGATGCCAATGCTGAGTATTCAGTATAAATAGTCTGGTCATCAAAATACTTTAAGATCCTAAAATCTACTGTATCAGAGAAAAATTTCACCCATTGCTCTAGTTTCCCCGACTCAACGTTGCCAACAAAGTGATCGATCTCGATCAAACCCACTCTACTCCGCTCGTATTGTTGCAGAGTTGTAGATAGGAAAGCGTCATATTTCGGTACAAAACCAGGAGCGAAGACACCTCGATAATTGCTGCGATCAATAAATTTGATTAATGTATCTCCATAGATTTGAATGGCAGCATAGCTAAATATTCCATATTCATCCTCTTCTTGCGTAGCTGCAATCGCACTGACCGCGCCCCTAGAAGTTGCTTGCTTATAAGCATTAATTACATCTGGCACCTCTAAGGCAATAATGCCTACCCCATCACCGTGCTTCAGAACCATTTGGGAAATCCGGTGCTTGGGACTCAATCCGGTGCTTAAAACAAGCCGGATATTTCCTTGTTCTACCACATAAGAAGCGACCTCTCGGCTACCAGTTTCTAAACCTCGGTATGCAGTAATTGTGAAACCGAAAAGCTTGGTATAAAACAGCGCTGCTTGTTTAGCATTGCTAACATAAAATTCAATGTGATCGAAGCTCTTTATAGGAAAAGAGTTGTTCATCTAATATCTCCATTTGAGTAGTATGCACGCAGCAAGTTAGCTTTAGCTTCTATGTATTATTCAGTTCTGGCTTCTCAAAAGTAAATAGATAAAGTTGGTATGTCTGTATAAAGTTATATCGCTGTCAACAAGAAAATACACAATTAATCGCTTTTGTCAATATACTAAATTGGTCAATTAATCCCCAATTAAAGCTAAAGGTTGGTTCCAACAGGCGCTTCGGACCAATTACAGATACTCGCGCCAGCAGCCGTTTAACCTCTGTTGGTGCGATCGCTCTTATAAGTTCAGGAAAAATATTGACAAAAGATTCCAAAGGTTAAATTGTAACTGTAGCGTTAACTTTTTTAGGACTTATATCGTGAGCCGTCTGGCATAGTCGCGCCCTCTAGGAAAGCACTACTCAGTTCATAATCGCTCACTTTAGCATTTTTGAGATTTGCACCTGTGAGGTAAGCCCCTTCCAGGTTAGCACCACTTAAACTAGCATCTGTCAAATTAGCACCACTCAAATTTGCATGATTCAAATCTGCACAAATCAAATTAGCACCACTCATGTTAGCACTACTAAGATTAGATTGACTTAAACAAGCAAAGCCAAGTTTTGCATGACTCAAATTTGCACCGCTAAGTTTAGCCTGACGAAGATTAGCATTATCTAAATTTGCATAACTGAGGTTGGCATTACTGAGGTCGCTGGCGCTCAAATTAGCTTTACTTAGGTTAGCATGAGGAAGATTAATATCTACTAATTCAGCCCCAGGAGCATCCAAACCTCTCAAAGAAACACGATCCGCATTCAAATCTTGCAGGGCTAAAATTCTGGCATAACTAACTTTAATATCATGTGCTGCATCAACGGTACTCCAGGCTTGATAGTGCAGTTGCTTCCGGCGGCTTGGAATCTCTTTAATAAATAGAACTAACGCCACCAATAGACTGACAGATTCAGAAGTGCCAAGAACTTCTGCTAGCAGAGTATTATCATCAGCACTAATAGCAAATAATGTAAAAAGGGCTGCTGAAGCTATAATAACTAACCAGGTTGGTGCTATCCAGAAGGCATCAATAAATTTTCTGGGGATTTGGGTAAGGAATTCACTGAATGGCTGTTGTAATATTTTGGTTTGAAATTGTTGATAATTAACCGTAAAATTATTAGTAATTTCTTTTAAAGTCTCACTATCTAACTGAATTGATATCAAAGCTCTTTTCTCTTGCTCCGATCGGGAGTTAAATACCCGATCTTCTTGTTGATTTTCGGCTTGGGGAATTTCTGCTAGTATTTCCTCAATTACTTCTGTAGCTGCTTGTTGTTCGGAATTTGCTATTATCTCTAATTGATCTGCTGTTGGTACATTATCTACGCCTGCACCTTTTAACATCAATGCAGTAATTGCCCTAAAAGCATCTAACCAAGCTTTTTTAACTTCAGGAGTCCAATCTTCAGCAAGATACTGCTCAAACGTCACCAGGAGTGCTTCACCTACTGGTTGATAATATTTGGGAATAGCTCCATAGCTAACGTGCCTAGCTCCTAGAGCATTAAGAACCGGTTCTAAAGCTTCGGGGTTGCGGATATTTTCTACTACTAAAACCAGAGAGTTTAACAGTTTTTTTTGTTGCTTTGCCATATCAGTATTACCAAATAATGGCTTTACCTCTGGGTGCGCTTGAAAAAGATTTTCGTAGAAACTTGCTACAAACTCATCAGCATAGGGTTTGATTTTATTAAAGCTTTGTTCTAAAATTTCTACATTTAAAGACATATTTTTTACTTGTTTAAAATTAATGTAATGAAATTATAGGTATGTCTTCCATGAAACCAACCTTTTTCTCTCAGATACCTAGAATAAATTATTAAGGAGCATATTTAGATATCCTGCTATTTTAAAAGCTCCCAATCTTTAACTTCGTCTGTTTATGTAAACCAGAAAAATAATCCTATTTGTGTTGCATTCTATTGCCTAAAATAAGTTTTTGAAGTTTTGAGGCAGGGATTTGGAAATTTTTTAGATATGATAAATACTGGTTGCACAACTTATAAAATCTTCAAATCCCTGTTCCGTGAGATTTTAAGCAACAATTACAAATTCAAGTTCGCTAATTCCTGCAACAGTTTAGACATAAATTCATTAGCATCTTTAATACCCATTTCTCCCAGTGCTTCCCATTCTTCAGAAGTGTAATCTAAATCCTGCCCCATAATATCTTGAGTCCAATAGGGTAACTTAGATGGATTTTCCATTAACTCATAAGTCAACTCCAATATTTTTGTTCCTGGAGTATTTTCTCTAACCTTTGTACTCAAGCAAAAACTAAGTAATTTACCGAGATTACTTTCTGGGGGAATAGATATCAAGAAAGCCATATTTTGGGCTAGAACAAACTTGTCTAATTTCATTTTAATTTTTCTCCTAATTTATATCATACGTCATTGACGCTCTGATGGAGGTAATATTTTTTCATCAATAATATTCTACATCAATAATATTCTACATCAATAGTATTCTACATCAATAATATTCTACATCAATAGTATTCTACATCAATAATATTCTACATCAATAATATTCTACATCAATAATATTCTACATCAATATCCTTTTTTGAACTATTACGCAGTTTTCTCAATTAATTTTTTAGAGAGTATTTTTAGGATAGGCGATTTATTAGTAGTTTACCTAGAAGATTACAAAACTATAAATACTATAGCTTATCTATAATTCAAAGTCAAATGCTTTATAAGCATAAGGGGTATAAAATTTAGGTATATCCTAAATAATTAGGTAATTATTGCATCTTGAATGTTATGTTAACTTTAATTAGGTGGGCAAAAATTACCAAGGAATAAATTGTAACTACAGCATCAATAAATAGAACAACGGGAACCGCTGTTCTATTTATTGAAAGAATAAAAGTAAAAAAATCGAAGATTTTACATTTGAGATTTTACAATACTTCGGACACTTTTTAATATGCAACGGTATATTACGGGTTTGGGACTCCAAGATCGTTGCGTAGGCGTAGCCAGCCAAAGGCCTCGCCAACGGTAGAATGATGGTTTCAGACGTTTCTCTAAAAACTGTCCAGGGTATTGATTTTAGAAGCTTTTATTAAAAACGATACAGCCTAAATTTGGGCAACAAAACAGGCAAAATGGAGTTTTATAGATTGCAAATATATGAACATAGATGAGCAAAATCAAGCTTCTTTAAAAACAATTGTCAAGCCACTGAATACGTTAAGGTTTATGAACATCATTAATGCCAGTGAAATTCTTAGGCGCTACGCCCAACAAGAACGAGATTTTCAAAATCTTGACCTTAGTAAAATTGACCTGAAGGGTGCTGACCTAAATGGAATTGATTTTAGCCATAGCAACCTCAATAGCTCAGATTTGAGTTATACAAATTTAAGTAGCACAAGTTTTATTTTGGCAGATTTAAATCGAGCAATTTTAACCCAGGCTAACTTAACTCAAGCTTGTCTACTTCATAGCAGTCTTTTTGGGGCAGATTTAAAGAAAGCTAGATTAGTTAACGCTAACCTGAGTAATGCTCTCCTAAATCATGCAGATTTAACTTCTGCCTGTTTAAATGGTGCTGATTTGACTGAAGCATCTTTACAAAGCGCTTGTTTGATTCAAGCAACTCTTAGTCAAGCTAATTTATTCAAAGCTAGCTTGAAAGAGGCGGATTTTACGGGAAGTAACCTCGATGGCGCGAATCTGCGTCAGACAAATTGGGAAAGTGCGATTTTAAGCCAATCTTCTTTGCAGCAAGTTGATTTGGAAGAGAGCCAACTTTATGATACAATTCTAAAAAAGGTCGATTTGACTGAGGCTGACTTGGTTAAAGCTGATTTGAGATATGCCGATTTGACAGAAGCAAACCTATACCGAGTTGCCCTAGAGTTAGCTAACTTAGTCGGCGCTGACTTAAGCCGTGCAAATCTAAAACGAGCCTCTCTATTTCAAGCCGATTTAGAAGGAGCAATTTTACATCATACCAATCTGGTTGATAGCGATCTCAGGCACGCTAACCTTAAAGATACTCAGTTAACGGGTGCTGATTTCTCTGGTTCCCGTGTTAAAGGAGCTTGCTTTACAGGCGCTCAAGGTTTAACTTACCTACAAAAGCAGTGGCTAAAAGCCAATGGAGCTTTAAATATCACAACCTAGCAACTTGCTATTTGAATGAAAAACATTGAAGAACTTGTTGAATTTGCACTCCAGTTAATAGCTACAAAAACTGGATTTTCAGTTAGTTATATTCAAAAGGTAATCCTGCGAGAATCTCTACTTGAAAATAAAAAAACTTACGCTCTTATTGCTGAAGAAAACAGCTACTCGGAAAGTTATATTAAATTCACAGTCGCGCCTAAACTTTGGTTGTTGCTTTCACAGGCGATCGGTGAAAAGGTTAATAAGACAAATCTCCCGGCACTGCTAGAACAACAGTTAGAAAAATTGGTTGCTCAGGATAACCCTCAGACGATCGAGACAACAGCAGAAATGCCGACGATAGCGGACTTGACTGCGAAACCCTATGTTTTAGAATCCCCAGAAGGACAGGTTCCCCTCGCTTCTTCCTTGTACGTTGAGCGATCTTCCATCGAACAAAGCTGTTATCAAGAAATTCTCCAACCCCGTGCTTTCATTCGGATTAAAGCACCTCGGAAGATGGGGAAGACTTCCCTAATTGCACGAATTCTGGATTATGGGAACACTCAGAATTACCATACAGTACGGATCAACTTACATCACGCCGGAACACAGGTGTTGGAAAAGAGCGATCGCTTCTTACGCTGGTTTTGTACAAATGTCACTCAGCAATTGGGTTTAGCATCTAAAATAAATGACTATTGGGACGAGGATATGGGAGCTTTGATTAACAGCACGATTTATTTTCAGGGCTATCTCCTCAAAGAACTTTCTAATCCTATTGTTTTGGCATTAGATGGCGTAAATCAATTATTTGAGTACCCAGAAGTTGCTAGTGATTTTTTCGTCCTGTTGCGTTCCTGGTATGAGGAAACAAAAGACATTTCAGTTTGGCAGAAGTTACGAGTTGTCATAGCTCATGCCGTTGAAGTTTACATTCCCTTGCCTACCCATCGCTCTCCGTTTAATGTGGGATTGGCGATCGAACTGCCAACTTTTAGCCCAGAACAGGTGCAAGATTTAGCCGAACGTCACGGACTTCAACTTACAAAGCTTGAACTTGAACAGTTAATGAAGCTCACTGGTGGCTTTCCCTATTTAATTCGATTAGCTTTGTATCAAAGTGCCCGATTGAATATTCCTCTGCAAACGTTACTGCAAGATGCCACAAAAAATACTGGAATTTATCAACAACATCTACAGTATCAGTTGTGGAAGCTTCAGCAACATCCTCACTTAGCTGACGCTTTTGGGCAGGTTTTAACGGCTCCAATCCAGTTAGAGATGGAGGTGGCATTTAAGTTAAAAAGTTTAGGATTGGTGCATCTTATCGAGAATCAAGCAAATGTTAGCTGTGAGCTATATCGAGAGTGCTTTAGCTCTAGTTGGGGAATTAATTGACCACTTTAGTATATTGACAAAAGTAACTAATTGTGCATTTTGGGTATTGTCGCAATATAACTTTACACAAACATACCAACTTTATCTATTTCTCGTTGAGCTAAAGAACTGGATAATACTTAGTTAAATTCAGAAAAACTGTGTTTATTTTCTGAATACCAACTTAAAAATCTAACAGGAGCAAAAAACTTTTCAAGTTATAGTGCGTGTAATCAAAACAAAAAAAGGAATAACATATACAGATGAAGAAATGGAGACTGGCTTCTTTAGTTACTCTGGTACTTTCATTAGCACTCGTTGTTGTGTTGGTGGGAGCGTGTCAAAAGCAGGCACAACCGAGTATATCTGATAGTGCTTTCAACCGAGTCATGGAAAGTAACAAGCTCCGAGTCGGTTATATTTCTTATCCACCGAGTTTTATCAAAGATGCTAATACTGGTAAGTATTCAGGTATATTTCATGAGGTTTTGACGGAAGCTGCTAAGAGCGTAGGTTTCAAAGTTGACTATACGGAGGAAGTTACTTGGGGAACGATGGTAGAGGCTGTTGATAGTGGCAGAGTCGATCTGGTTTGCACAGCAGTTTGGCCTACAGGAGCGCGTGCACGGCGGGCGGAGTTTACTGCTCCAATTTATTACAGCCCAGTGCGTGCGTATGTTCGGGCAAATGATACTCGTTTTGAT